>ERZ780195.1342-NODE-1342-length-20697-cov-2.876417_pt1 | contig 20697 bp, 20 predicted proteins | sample MGYA00511017_ERZ780195 | MGnify/ENA primary metagenome ERZ780195 (study PRJEB29588, sample SAMEA2159974) | human gut metagenome | biome: human gut; feature: human-associated habitat; material: faeces | place: Denmark | collected 2008/2010 ...
TGCAGAGCCAACAAAGCATACACAGCCCTTCACCACGGGGAAGGGGTTTGGGGTTAGGGATAGAGAATTCGTATTATCTTATAAAAAAACAGTTTTTTTCTACAAGCTGTATGTGCCACAGCATCCCACTGCGGCACATTTTTTATATGTATTTTACACAAAAAAACGAAAAACTCTTGCTTATTGAAAAGAAATGCACTATAATATTAACGATAGCGCAGAAAGCGCACAAAAAACAAAGAAATATAAAAGAGGTATTTTTATGAAGATCAAAAGAATAATTGCAGGCATTCTCGTTGCCGCTACCTGCGGTCTTGCTATGGCAGGCTGTCAGTCAAACACAACAGGCGGCAAGCTCATTATGGCTACAGAACCCGGTTTCGCTCCTTATGAATATATGAGCGGTAACAATGTTGTAGGTATCGACGTTGATATTGCAAACGAAGTTGCAAAGGAGCTCGGTATGGAGCTTGAGATCCAGTCAATGGACTTTGACGGTGCGCTTTTAGCAGTTCAGCAGGGCAAGGTTGACTTTGCAGCAGCGGGCATCTCGGTTACTCCCGAGCGTCAGGAGGCTATGGACTTCTCAATCGAATACGCTAAGTCAAAGCAGGTTATCGTTGTACTCAAGGGAGCAAACAGAGTAAAGAGTGCCGATGATCTCGGCGGTGACACAAAGATTGCCGTTCAGATGTCAACAGTTGCCGATACATATGTAACAGACGATCTTAAGAAGGAGCCCTCACGTTATACAAAGTATGTTCAGGCGGCAGAAGACTTAAAGAGTGACAAGGTTGACTGCATCGTTATGGACGAGCTTCCCGCAAAGGAAATGGTAAAGGGTAATGACAACCTTGAAATTCTTGACGGCGAGGTATTCACAGACAAGTACGCTTTCGCTTTCAAGAAGGGCAACACAGAGCTTGAAGAAAAGGTAAACAAGGTTCTTCAGAAGCTGATTGACGAAGGCAAGGTTGACGAGTTCACACTCAAGCACACAACAGGTGCAGGTGCCGACGCTGACAGCAAGGCTGAATAATTCTGCTGACTGATAAAACTACCGGGCGGTGAAATGCCGCCCGTATTTTTTGAAAGGCATAAGACGGAGGAATTAAGAATTGGACTTCTTTCTTGGTATATGGGATGCCATTGACAAGGCGCTTATAAGAGAAAACCGTTATGAATTCTATTTAAGCGGTATCGGAAACACACTGCTCATATCGCTGTTTGCGGTTATTCTCGGTTTTCTTATCGGCGCATTCGTGGCAGTAGTAAAGCAGTTATGCGCAGGCAGGAGAGGTATCGGCTGGATAGCTAAGATATGCGACCTGTATGTATTCGTAATAAGAGGTACGCCCGTACTTGTACAGCTGTTGCTCATAAACGCAGTTCTGTTCAACTACAGAGGCGCAAACGCAATAGTTGCCGCAGTTTTGTGCTTCGGTATAAATTCGGGTGCGTATGTTGCGGAGATTGTCCGTGCAGGTATCGAGTCTATCGACAAGGGTCAGACAGAGGCAGGAAGATCGCTGGGTCTCGGCGCAGGTCAGACAATGTGGCTTATCGTGCTTCCGCAGGCTATAAAGAACATACTTCCCGCACTCGGAAACGAATTTATCGTACTGGTAAAGGAAACCTCGATAGCAGGCTACATTGCGGTAACGGATATTACCAAAGCGGCACAGTATGTAGGCTCAAAGACATATGACCTTATTACCCCGCTTCTCATTGCGGCGGCATTCTATCTGATACTGGTATTTATTCTGACAAAACTCCAGAAACTGCTTGAGAGGAGGCTTGGCAAGAGTGATAGACGTTAAGGATCTCAGTAAATCGTTTGGCAATCTCCACGTCCTCAATGGGATAAACGAGCATATCTACAAAGGCGAAAAGGTAGTTATCATAGGACCGTCAGGTTCGGGTAAAAGTACGTTCCTGCGTTGTCTTAACCTTATGGAAAAGCCGACAAGCGGAAGCATCTGCGTTGAGGGTGAATACATCACCGACCGCAAGGCTAACGTAAACCTTATAAGAAGAAAGATGGGTATGGTGTTCCAGCACTTCAATCTGTTCCCCCATCTGACGATAAAGAAAAACATAACCTTGGCTCCCGTTAAGCTCGGCCTTATGACAAAGGAAGAGGCTGACGCAGAGGCAATGCGGCTTTTAGAGCGTGTCGGTCTTGCTGATAAGGCAGACGCTTATCCTCCGCAGTTATCGGGCGGTCAGAAGCAGAGAATCGCTATCGTCCGTGCGCTTGCCATGAAGCCCGATGTTATGCTTTTCGACGAGCCGACTTCGGCGCTCGATCCTGAAATGGTCGGCGAGGGGCTTGAGGTCATGAAGGATCTTGCAAAGGATGGCATGACGATGATTATCGTTACGCATGAGATGGGCTTTGCAAGAAACGTTTCGAACAAAGTTGTCTTTATGGAAAATGGCGTTGTCGTTGAGGAAGGTCCGTCGAAGGAATTTTTCGCAAATCCGCGGGAAGAGCGGACGAGAACATTTTTGCAGAATATTGAACAGCATTACGAGTAAGGTATCCCGCAAAGCGGCAAATCCTGCCCGGAGCACGGAATCCGGACAGTTTGCAATAAAGATAACAGAAGAAGCAAAGGCAGCTTCTTCCAGAACAAAACAAAAAAGGAGTGGCGAATATTATGAAAAAGAAAATGGCAGCAGTATTTCTGGCAGGTATCCTGACATCATCCTTTTTACTGACCGGATGCGGAAACAGCACGGCAGATAACAGCAGTGATTCTTCCTCTTCATCAGCATCTTCCGCAAGTGCGTCTGGGGATCTTTTAGAGCAGATCCAGAGCAAGGGTGAGATCGTTGTGGCAATGGAAGGAACCTGGGCACCGTGGACGTATCACGATGAGGACGACAACCTGGTCGGCTATGACGTAGAAGTAGCACAGCAGATCGCAGAGAAACTCGGCGTGAAAGCAACCTTTGTAGAGGGTGAGTGGGATGGCCTTCTTGCAGGAATCGATTCCGGCCGGTACGATATCATGGTAAACGGCGTAGATATCACAGAGGAGCGCGCTGAGAAATACAGCTTTTCCGACCCATACGCATACAACCGCACCGCTGTTATCGTAAACTCTGCTAACGATGAAATCCAGTCCATGGAGGATCTCGACGGAAAGAGCACCGCGAACACCATTTCCAGTACGTATGCAGAAGTTGCCGAGAAATATGGCGCAGCCGTTACCGGTGTTGACGATCTGGAGCAGACTTTCGAGCTTCTCTTAAGCGGCCGTATCGATGCAACTCTGAACGCAGAGGTAACGTATTACGATTATATGAAAGCACACCCGGATGCAGAGATCAAAATTGCATGTCTCGATCCGGAATCCACAAAAGTCGGTATTCCGATGAAAAAAGGCGATGAGACCAAGACGCTGCTTGAGGCAGTCAACAAAGCACTTGGCGAGCTCGCAGAAGACGGAACACTGACAGAGCTTTCGGAAAAATATTTTGGAACGGATATCTCCAAAGAAGCAGCAGAATAAGATACAAAATAAAGAAGGTTACAGATCATGATTGCAAATTACCATACCCATACATGGCGGTGCCGCCATGCGGACGGAACGGAGCGGGAGTATGTGGAGCGCGCGATTGAGGGCGGCCTTAAAATTCTCGGTTTTTCCGACCATTCGCCTTATCCGTTCCCGGACGGCTACGATTCCGGCATGCGGATGCGGCTCGATCAGGTGGAAGGCTATGTAGACACCGTGCTGGCATTGAAAAAAGAGTATGACAAGGATATTGAAATCCATCTCGGACTCGAAACAGAGTATTTCCCGAGATTCTGGGAGCAGCTGATTGATTTTTTGTCGGACTATCCGTTTGAGTACTTTGTGCTTGGCCAGCACAGCCTGGGAAATGAGATCGAAAAGATTCTCTACAGCGGCCATGGAACAACAGACGGAAGCTACCTGAAACAGTATGTGGACCAGTGCCTGGCAGGCATTGATACCGGAAAATACCTGTATCTGGCACACCCGGATCTCTTTTTATTCAACGGCGACGAAGCAGTGTTCGACCGGGAATACCGGAGACTCTGCCGTGAGGTGAAAAAGAGAAACATTCCGCTGGAGATCAATTTCCTTGGTCTGATGGAAGAAAGATGGTATCCGAACAAGAAGTTCTGGAAGATCGCCGGCGAAGAAGGAAACACCGCCGTTTTCGGCTGTGATGCCCATACGCCGAAAGCCGTCTGGAATCCGGAGACGGAACAGAAGGCACTGCAGCTGGCAGCAAAATACGGTCTGAAAGTACAGGAAACCGTTCCGATGCCGAAGACATTTTAACAGAAGCAGAAAAAGCTGTTCTTTTCTGGTGAGAGTTTTGAAAACTCCGCGGAAAAGAACAGCTTTTTTGATATGAGATTTTTTATGCTTTTTTTGTATGCATCAGCCGTACCGCCTCTTCCCGCTGTTTCAGAATCTTCTGAATCGAAGTCCAGTAAACGATCATTGAGACAACCGGCCCGATCAGGTCGGAAATAGGTTCCACGTAGAAGATGTTTTCCAGTGCAAAGAACCGCGGCAGAAGAAACAGAGCGGTAAAGTAGACGAATTTCCGGAAGAAAGAGAGTGCAAACGAATAGCGCACGCAGCCCATTGCAGTAAAGCCGTCTACAATCTCGTACTGAATGCCGAGCGGAATGACTGAGAGTGTCGAAATATGGATCGCGCGGACCACCATCGAGACGATCTGCGGATCGGAAGTAAAAAGCTGCGCAAACAGCGTTCCGGCGGCATTGGAGACGAGGAACATCAAGGTCGTAAATCCGGCACAGAGTGCGATGATGGTTTTCTGTGCCTCAAGAATACGCCTGGAATTTCCAGCTCCATAATTGTATGCGAGGATTGACTGCGTTCCGCCGCTGATTCCGCCGAGCGGCATCGTAATAATCAGCATAAAGCTCTGAACGATCGTTGCACAGGTGATGAAGCTGTCTCCCTGTCCGGCGGGTGCATATCGCTGCAGGACGGCGTTCATCGCAATGATCATCACATTGTCGATGGCAATGATTAGAAACGGAGTAAAACCGACTGTCAGAATGCGTTTCATGATCGCAAATGAATACCCGCCGAAGGTGATGCGGATCGGAATCGTCTTTCCGAACAGAATATGCAGCACATACAGACAGCTTGCGATCTGGGAGAGCACGGTTGCAATTGCCGCGCCGCGCACGCCGAGATGCAGAACGAAGATAAACACAGGGTCCAGCAGCAGATTCAGGACGGCGCCTAGCAGAACAGATTTCATTCCCTCACTGGCAAAGCCCTGGCAGATCACAAACTGGTTCAGGCCGGTCGATAAAAGCGCAAACACAGAGCCGGAAACGTAGATCATAAAATAGGCTCTGGCGTAAGGATACGTAACGGTGCTGGCTCCGAATGCCATCAGCATCGGGCGGGTAAAAAAAAGCGCAGCGGCTGTCAGAACGAGGGACAGGGAAACAAGCATCAGAAACGCATTAGCCAGGATGCGGGATGCCTCTTTTTCATTTTTCTCTCCGAGCCGGATGCCGAGCAGCGGTGCGCCGCCGACCCCGATGAGGGAGGAGAACGCGCCGATCATGGTGAGAATGGGACCGCAGACGCCGACACCCGCGAGCGCCAGATCACCGACAGAGGCAATGTGGCCGATGTACATACGGTCTACAATGCTGTACAGAACACTCACGAACTGTGCCAGCATGCTCGGAAAAGCAATACGGGGAACCAGCTTTCCGATCGGGTCGGTTCCGAGATGGTTTACAGTTTTCATAGAAAAATACCTTGTCGTTTTTTAGGTTTGGGAACAGACAGCAAAAAACATGCCCGAAACAAAATCCGGAAGACTTTGTTTCGGACATGCCGCTTTTGGTCTGTTCTGATAGATCAGCTGACAGAAAAATTATTCAGCAAGAGTGGTCAGATCTACTTTGAAATCGTCAGATCCCTGTCCGTCTACGGTGTAGTAAGCGGCTCTCTGCTCTGCGTTCAGGTAGATTTTGATCTCGCCTTTTAATCCGTTTGCTTTTACTTCTTTTTTGATGACTGCTTCGAGGTCTTTCATAGATACTTTTGTCTCGAAGATCTCAAGAACGGTATCAGATACTTTTGTCATTTTACGTGGGGTTTTGGTTGCTTCTGCCATGGTTTCCGTGGTCTCCTTTTTTATTGTTTTTTTAACGGTTTCTTTTTTGGTTGCTTTTTTCGGCTCTTTTGCAGCTTCTGCTTTTCCTTCGGCTGCTTCTGTATGTAAGGTTTTTTCAGTCGTTGGTTTTACTTCTTTTGCCGGTGCCGCTGTCTTTACAACGGTTTCCGCTGTTTTTGCAGCTTCTGCAGCCTGCTGTTTCGCTTTGGCCATTTTTTTCATGGTTCTTTTATTCATTTTATTCACTCCTCTATGCGATATCTCTAATTAAATTACCATGTTTTTTGCCTTCTGTCAAATTTAAATTCGAGAAAACAGCGGCTTTAGGATTGTACACGGCGGAGCACAGAAAAGATTTTTTCAGAATCCCAGATCTGCGGAACAGGGTAGGTGGGATTTGCTTCTTTTAAAGCACGGCGTGCTATTTCTGTGTAATCATTCGGCGAAAGGTGTGGCAGAGTGGATGGAATGTCAAACGAATCGCGCATAGCCTCGATAGCTGCAATCATCCGCTCAGCCTTTTCAGAAACGGTATCTCCGCCGAGAGAAAGCGCATCGGCGAGAACGGCAAGTTTAGGCGCAATGCAGGAACCGTATTCGCGCAGAACAGCAGGCAGCAGAACCGCGTTGGCTCTTCCATGCGGAATGTGGTACAGTGCGCCGACGGCGTGAGCGATGGCATGGACGTAGCCGACAAAGTTGTTGGTAAAAGCGAAACCGGCCAGGTACGATGCATGAAGCATTTCCTGCCGTGCAGCAAGATGGGTGCCGTCTCGCCAGACTTCGGGCAGGGCATGGAAATTTTCGCAGACTGCCTCGATGGATGCATTCTGCACGCTGCGGGAGGCGAAGAGGTTCAGAAAAGCTTCCATGGCATGGGTCAGGGCATCCATACCGGTATCTGCGGTCATAGAGGACGGGAGGCTGATCGTAAGACGCGGATCGAGAACTGCCGTATCCGGGATCAGACAGAGGTCATTGACGGCGTATTTGTATGGTTTCCCGTCGATACAGTCTGTGATGACAGCTGCCGCCGTTGCCTCCGAACCGGTTCCGGCTGTCGTCGGCACGGCAAACAGCGGCGGAAGTTTCCGACGGACTTTCAGGAGGCCCCGCATCGCAGGAACCGTCTTTTTCGGACAGCAGACGCGGGCACCGATCAGCTTTGCTGCATCGAGAACGGATCCGCCGCCGATGGCGAGGATAGCCTGCGCCTGAATCTGCTGATAAAGACGGAAACCCTGTTCCACGCTCTCAATCTGCGGATCCGGGGCGATTTCGGAGAAAATGGTGACGGAAATGTTTTCTTTTTTACAGCCATCCAGCAGAGACGTCAGTGTTCCGCGGCGGACAAAGCCGGGGGTAGTCACCAGGAGAATCCGGGAGATCCGGCGTTTCCGGAATAACGCGGGGAGCAGCAGAACGGCATCCGGTGCTGCAAGGAGTGTCTGTTTCTTATGCTCTGTCAGATGAAGAACGCGGCTCAACACCCACTGCCGGGTGCGGAACCAGAAAATGGAATGCATCAATCAAGTACCTCCATAAAAAATCGTGAGAATCGTATATCTCTTATTGTAACAGTGCACGGCAGGTTTTTCAATTCGTATAGGAATTTTGAATCTTCCGTGAAAAGAATTGACAGTGTGAAAAATGCGTGTTATAGTACGTATAGAACAGATAAAAAGAGCCAGGAATTGTTCACCTGGGAAATCAGGAAAAGGCTTGACTGGAGGTGCCTGATGATGGAAACAAAGAGAGATTATTATGAAGTATTAGGCGTCAGCCGGAATGCAGACGAGAAAGAAATCAAGCGTGCATACCGGAAACTGGCGAAAAAATATCATCCCGATACGAATGCGGGAAACCCGGATGCGGAAAAGAAATTTAAGGAAGTGACAGAAGCGTATTCTGTCTTAAGCGATCCGGAAAAGAAGAAAATGTACGATCAGTTCGGATTCGCGGCGTTCGACCAGGGAGCCGGCGCGTACAGCCAGCAGGGCGGTGGAAATCCGTACGGCAGTGCGTATGGAAACCCGTTCGGCGGAAGCGGAAACAACGGCGGCTATCACGAATTTCACTTTGAAGGAAACGCGGACGATATGTTCGGCGATTTCTTTGATCAGATGTTTCATGGCAAAAGCCGTGGATTCGGAAGCGAGCGGTATACGCGTTCGGGAAGCAGCAGACATCCGTTTGAGGATGCATTTTCCGGCCGCGGTATGGCAGAGGATCTCGATCTGCACGCTGAGGTTTCGATCCGCCTGGAGGAAGCGGCATCGGGCTGTGAAAAACAGATTACCCTGCGGAACCCGGATGGAACGACCAATACGCTGCTAGTTAAAATCCCGGCCGGGATCGAGAGCGGAAAGAGCATCCGTCTGCGCGGCAAAGGCCATACAGGATCAAACGGCCGCCGCGGCGGTCTGCTTTTGAAGGTCAATGTAGAAGAAAAGAAAGGCTTTGAACGGCGCGGAATGGACATCTACACGACGATTCAGATTCCATACACAACGGCAGTCTTTGGCGGTGAAGCGCGTGTCTCGACACTGTACGGAGATGTGGTCTGCAAAATCAAGGAAGGAACACAGTCCGGCAGTAAGCTCCGTCTGCGCGGCAAGGGCATGGTATCGATGAAAGATGCGAACGTGCACGGTGATCATTATGCGACGATTGAGATTGCTGTACCGCGCAGTCTGAACCGCACAGCACGCCAGAAACTGATGGAATATAAGGAAGCGTGCTGAAAATGTGAAGAAACTGTGAAATCGGAAAATCCGGGTTGACAAATCATGTTTGTGGTATTATATTACACCTAGAACAAAGAAAAGGAATCAACAAGAAACCAATTCTTCCTTGCATGTTCCCAAACATCCTGTTCCAAGAAACTTATTCATAGCCACAAGGCAAAGCAAACTTAACACCCTTCACAAGATAAGAAGCCTGCTAAGAATCAGATTTTTGGAGGAAAAGGTAAATGAATACTTTAAAAGCTGAAAAGAGAAGTTTGGATGTAAAAGCAAAAAGACTCAGAAGAGAAGGATACGTTGTCGGCAATGTATTCGGCAGAGAGATGAAAGAATCCATTCCAGTTAAGATGGTAAAAAGAGATGTCGAGAAACTGCTGAAGACAGACCACAAAGGCAGCCAGATTATGCTGGATGTTGACGGAGCCGCATACGATGTCCTGATCAAAAATGTTGATTATAACCCGGTAGCCGGACAGATCGATTCGATCGAGTTCCAGGCACTGGTCAGCAACGAGAAAGTTCATTCCGTTGCAGAGATTGTCCTTGTAAACCATGAAAAGATCGCAGAAGGCGTTCTGCAGGAGGATCTGAACGAGGTTGCCTACATGGCATACCCGGCATCCCTGGTCGATCAGGTAATGGTCGATGTCGGAGAGATGAAGATCGGTGATGTCATCCGCGTCAAAGATCTGTCCCTGGCCGCTGACCCGGATATCACCATAAAGACCAATCCGGAATCCATTGTCGTAAGTCTGATGGCTTCCCACAACGTAGAAGCACCGGCAGAAGATACCGAAGAAGCAGAAGAGAAATAAACAGAATAAGCACATACAAAGAAATCCGAAGGCGTCAAAAACCTTCGGATTTTTTACGTGAAAAATATGGTTTGAATCGATCAGATATAACTCATGAAGCCTTTTCCGATAATTTCGCTGCTCTTTGTGATCGCAATAAACGCGGTCGGCTCGGTATCATGAATAAACCGCTGAAGATAGACGGCCTGCTTGACATCCACAACCGTGAGAATGACTGTCCGCTGCTGGTCGGAGTAAGCGCCGACGGCGTCGTAAAGGGTTGCGCTGTGATTGAGATCCTTTGTGATGAAATCGCAGATCGGCTGCGGATTGTTGGAGATAATCGTAAAAAATTTATTCAGCTTCATCCGCTCAATCGTTTTGTCAATCAGCAGTGTTTTCGCCATCAGACCGAGAACCGAACAAAGTCCGGTTAAGGTATCGAAAATCAGGAAAGCAAGGATGACAACGATGAGGTCGGTCACCAGCAGGGCAGTGGAAATATTCATTGTAGAATATTTTTTAATAATCATGGCGATGATGTCTGTGCCGCCGCCGGAGGCATTCTCAAAAAACAGCAGTGCTGCCGCCAGTGCCGGAAGAATAATGGCAAAGCAGAGCTCCAGCATGATCTCATCGGTAAGCGGATGTGCCATCGGAAACAGCTTTTCAAAAATGTTCAGAAGAACCGAGGAAAGCACGGTCACGTAGGCTGTCTTGACGCCGAAGTTCCGCCCCAGCACAGCAAAACCAACCAGCAGAAGCAGCAGGTTGATAAAAAGGTTGATCTGTGAGGCAGTGAACGGAAGAAACCGGCAGATGACAACGGCCATACCGGATACACCGCCGAAAGAAAAATTATTGGGGAATTTAAAAACATAAATTCCAATGTCCATGATCAGAACAGCTGCGGTAATGACAGCATATTCTTTTAACGTTTGTAATGCAGGCTGCGATGCCTGTTCTTTTTTGTCCATTTTTTTGCTCCTTTATTTGAATTTGAGGCGACCTTTATTTTATTATAGAAGAAACTTTTTTGAATAACAGCTAATAATGTATCCCCCTCTTCAAACATAGCATGGCATAGGGTAGTTTGTCCAGTTACATTTTCCTTATTTCCATTTTTCCGTTTTCCGATGGTTGTATCCAATTTATTTCTGTGGTATGATGAAGGGCAGGATCTTTTTTCGGAAAGAAAAAATCTGCAGTTTCTGTTTCAAAATGTTTCGAAAAAAGAAGAAAAAACAGAAACAAAAATGGAGGAAGAAACATGAAAAATACAAAGGTTTATGTTGATTTTATAACAGAGAAACTGAAAAAACTGCTCTCCATCGACAGCCCGACCGGCTACACGAAAGATGCCGTTGCATGGCTGAAAGCAGAGTACGAAGCGATGGGCTATGCGCCGGTGATCACCACAAAGGGCGGCCTTCTGGTGCAGCTTGCCAAAGGCTGTGAAGGAAACGGCGGTGTCCTTGTGGAGACACATACCGATACGCTCGGCGGCATGGTAGCGGAAGTGAAAGGAAACGGCCGTCTTCGTCTCACCGCGCTCGGCGGTATGAATCCGAACAATGCGGAGGCGGAAAACTGCATTGTCATCACAAGAGACGGAAAACGGTACGAGGGCTGCTTCCAGATGAACAACCCGTCGATCCATGTCAACGGTTCCTACGACCAGCAGGACCGCACCTACGACAATATGGAGGTCGTTCTGGATGAGATGGTCTTCTCCAAAGAGGAGACAAAAGCGCTCGGCATCGAGACTGGTGATATCGTCTGCTTTGAGACGAGAACCCGCATCACGGAGAAGGGCTACATCAAGAGCCGTTTTCTCGATGATAAACTGAGCGTTGCAATCCTGCTCGGCTATGCGAAGTATTTAAAAGAAGAAAATGTCACACCGTCCCGCCCGGTTTACCAGCACATTACCGTATACGAAGAGGTCGGCCACGGCGGATCTGCTTCCGTTCCGGAGGGCGTGACAGATATTCTTTCTGTTGATATGGGCTGTGTCGGCGACGGACTGGAGTGTAAAGAGCATCAGGTATCCATCTGCGTCAAAGACAGCGGCGGCCCTTACAGCTACGATTTTACCGGTGAGCTGATTGCGGCAGCAAAAGCAAACGAAATCGACTATGCGGCGGATGTTTACCCGCACTACGGCTCTGACGTGGAGGCAACGCTCCGCGGCGGCGCAGACGCACGCCATGCCCTGATCGGCGCCGGTGTGTACGCATCCCATGGATATGAAAGAAGCCATGTGGACGGCGTGAAGAATACGCTGGAACTGCTTGCGGCGTATCTGGACAAATAAAAATAAGAACAAGTGAGAGAATTGCATGAGAAAATTAGCATTGCCAGAAGAAGTGCTGCTCCAGATTGAGCAGCCTGCGCGATACATTGGAAATGAATTCAACAGTGTCGTAAAAGACAAAGAGAAAGTAGCCCTGCGCGGCGCATTCCTGTTCCCGGATGTGTATGAGATCGGTATGTCCCACCTTGGCATCCAGATCCTGTACGATATGTTCAACAAACGCGAGGACATGTGGTGCGAGCGAGTTTATTCCCCATGGCCGGATCTGGACCGCGTGATGCGTGAACAGAACATTCCGCTGTTCGGTCTGGAATCCCAGGAGCCGGTGAAAAACGAAGATTTCCTGTTCATCACCCTGCAGTATGAGATGTGTTATACAAACGTTCTGCAGGCGCTCGACCTTGCCGGAATCCCGCTGCATGCGGTGGAGCGCACCGACGAGGACCCGATCGTCATCGGCGGCGGCCCGTGTACGTACAACCCGGAGCCGATCGCTCCGTTCTTCGATCTGTTTTACATCGGAGAGGGTGAGGTTGTGTACGACCAGCTTTTCGACACGTATCTGGAAAATAAAAAGAACGGCGGAACCCGTCTGGATTTTCTGAAAAAGGCATGCCAGATCCCGGGCATTTACGTACCGCAGTTCTATGAAGTAACGTACCACGAGGATGGAACCGTTGCAGCCTTTACGCCGTCCATCCCGGAAGCGCCGGAAAAGATCAAAAAACAGCTTGTCATGGATATGACCGAGGCAACGTATCCGGAGAAACCGGTCGTGCCGTTTATCAAGGCAACACAGGACCGTGTCGTTCTGGAGATCCAGCGCGGCTGTATCCGCGGCTGCCGTTTCTGCCAGGCGGGTATGGTGTACCGTCCGACAAGAGAGCGCGATGTGGAGAAGTTAAAAGAACTTGCGACCCATATGCTGCGCAATACCGGCCACGATGAGATTTCGTTGAGTTCTTTGAGCTCGAGTGATTACAGCCATCTTCCGGAGCTTGTCAACTATCTGATCGACAGCTGCCCGGAAAAAGGTGTCAATATTTCCCTTCCGTCTCTTCGAATCGACGCATTTTCCCTCGATGTTATGAGCAAGGTACAGGATATCAAAAAGAGCAGCCTGACCTTCGCACCGGAGGCGGGAAGCCAGCGGATGCGGAATGTTATTAATAAAGGTCTGACCGAGGAAGTCATTCTCGACGGAGCCGGTAAAGCGTTTGAGGGCGGCTGGAATAAAGTAAAACTGTACTTCATGCTGGGCCTTCCGACCGAGACCGAGGATGATATCAAAGGAATTGCGCATCTGGCGGAAAAGATTGCAGAGCGTTACTATGAGATTCCGAAAGATCAGAGAAACGGAAAATGCCAGATTACGGCAAGCTCCTCGTTCTTTATTCCAAAGCCGTTCACCCCGTTCCAGTGGGCACCGATGAACACGGAGAGGGAGTTTCTTGACAAAGCGGCGATTGTAAAGGCAGAGGTCCGCGCACAGCTGAATCAGAAGAGCATCCGTTACATTTATCATGAGGCAGATATTTCCCTTCTGGAGGGATTCCTTGCACGCGGCGATCGGAAATGTGCCGAAGTTATCGAAAAAGCGTACCGAAAAGGTGCTATTTTCGATGCCTGGTCCGAGTATTTCCGGAAAGATGCCTGGGAAGAAGCGTTTGCAGAGACCGGCATTGACATTATGTTCTATGCCTGCCGTGAGCGCAGCACCGATGAGATCCTTCCGTGGGATTTCCTTGATATCGGTGTGACGAAAAAATTCCTGATCCGCGAATGGGAACGGGCACAGAAAGAAAACGTTACCCCGAACTGTAAGATGCAGTGTTCCGGCTGCGGAGCAAAATCATTCGGAGGAGGTGTCTGCTATGAAAATCAGAATTAAGTTTGCCAAAACAGGTGTGATGAAATTTGTGGGTCATCTGGATGTGATGCGTTACTTCCAGAAAGCAATCCGCCGTGCAGAACTTCCGATCGCTTATTCCGAGGGCTTCAGCCCGCACATGCTGCTGTCGTTTGCTTCTCCGCTCGGTGTCGGCATCAGCAGCACCGGTGAATATTTCGATATGGTGCTCGCGGAAGATATGAAAACCGACGAGATTGTAAAACGTCTGAATGCGACGATGGTTGAGGGAATGGAAGTCGTTTCCGCCCGCCATGTGCCGGATGGAAAAGCAAGCAAGGCAATGTCTCTCGTGGCAGGAGCCGATTATCTCGTGCAGTTCCGTGAGGGAAAAATGCCGGAGATCGATCTGGAAACGAAAGTGCCGGAGTTTTTCGCACTTCCGCAGATTGAGATCATGCGAAAGACAAAACGAAGCGAAAAGCTGACCGATATCCGCCCGTGGATTTACGATATGCAAGTAAAGAAAAGCGGTGTCTGGATGCAGCTCTCCACCGGAAGTGTTTCGAACCTGAAACCGGAGCTCGTGATGAAAGCTTTCTGCAAATGGTGCGGGGTTGAACTTCCGCCGTTTGCATGCACGATTCTGCGCGAGGAAGTTTACGCAGACATTGGAACGGAAGAAGAGCGAAAGCTGGTTCCGCTGGAAGCGTTAGGAGAAGAAGTTGAGTAAACGAATTGTCATTGCCCATCTGCCGTGGGAGGGAAAAGATTACCTGGTACACACGCTGACGGAAGGAGAAAGACCGGTCGAACTGACGGTCCTCTGCAGGGAGAAGGAAACGCTGCTTGGCAATATCTATGTTGGCCGGGTGGAAAAACTGGCGCCCGGGATCCGCGGGGCATTTGTCTCGTTTGCGGAGCAGCAGAGCTGTTTTCTTGATCTGTCCCGTGTAAAAGAAGGGTATCTTCTGAAAAAAGCACTGGGAACGGAACTGCATATCGGGGATGAAATTGTCGTGCAGATCCAGCGGGAAGCGCAGAAAACGAAGCTTCCGTCGGCGACAGCAGAACTTTCTCTTTCGGGAAGTGCCCTGGCACTCTATTATGGAAAGCCGGAAATCTCATGCTCGGGACGCCTTCTGCCGGAGCAGAAAAAACGGTTAAAAGAACTGGGAAGTCGGATCTTTCCAGAGCTTTCCGGCGGAAGCCTTCCGTTTGGCGTGATCTTCCGCACCGCATCCGCTGATGCTTCGGAAGAAGAGATCCGGCAGGAATATCTCGAGCTGTCCGAAAAGCTCGCGCGGATTGTCCAGTATGGAACGATGCGGAGCCTGTACTCCTGCCTGTATCGGGCGTCAGATGCCGTGCTGGAGCTCGTCAAACGGTATGCACCGTCAGTTTCAGAACTTGTGACAGATGACAGAGAAACGTATGAGATCTGCAGAGAATATCTGGAGCGCCATGATTTTCACGACTGCCGCCTGACCTGGTATGAGGACCAGCTTACCACGCTGGCAAAGAAAGAAAATCTCGAATATCACGTAAAACAGGCACTCGACAAACGTGTGGAACTGCCCTCCGGCGGATTCCTCGTGATCGAACCGACCGAAGCGCTGACCGCGATCGATGTGAACAGCGGAAAGCAGCTCGGCGGACGGAAAAATACGTTTCTGTACAGCGTAAACCAGGAGGCAGCCCGCGAAATCGCCCGCCAGATCCGCCTGCGCGGGATTTCCGGTCTGATCCTGGTTGACTTTATCAACATGCCGGAAAAAGATCAGGAGGAGCGCCTTCTCGGCTTCCTGCAGGGTCTTGTGCGGGAAGATCCCGTTCCGACCAAAGTTGTGGATATGACGGCGCTTCATCTCGTGGAACTGACGAGAAAGAAAATCCGCCGGCCGCTGGCAGAACAGATGAAATGACGGTAACCTTACAAAGGAGGAATGAATATGGAACCACAAAAGAAACCGATTCGCCTCAATGAAAATGATACCCCATATCTTTACGAACCCTTTCGAAACCAGATGCCGGCAAAACGGCCGCATCCGGCGGAAAAAGAAAAGATACTGAAACCATGGCAGGGCCTGCTGGTGTTTGCCTTTCTGATGGTTCTTTTTAATCTCGCCGGAATCCCGCTGGTTCTTGCAGGCGGTATGTATGGAAATGCGCTGGACGAGATCATTGTATTTCTGATCGGATCCATTCTCGTCGTACGGGCACTTCATATTCCGTTAAAAGAAGTGTTCCCATTAAAAAAGCCGGATGGAGCCGGAATCCTCGGAACCATTCTGATGTGGTATGTGACGTACCGCGGTGTGCTTGCCCTTTTCCTTCTGATGGAATGGATTTTCCCGCAGGAATACGCAAGCCTCTCGGAATCCATGGACAGCAGTATGGCTGGCCTTTCCTATTTCGGCGAGCTGATTGTCGTTGCGCTGACACCGGCCATCTGTGAAGAAGCACTGCACCGCGGTCTTCTGCAGTACAGCCTGCGCGGAATCAAAAAGAAATGGGTGATGCTGCTTCTGATGGGCGTTTATTTTGGCGCTTTCCACATGAGCATCGTCCGTTTTCTTCCGATGATGATGATGGGAATCGTTCTCTCGTATGTGCGGATGAAGACCGACAACATGTTTTACAGCTCGCTGTTCCATTTCGTCCATAACGCATCGACGATTGTGGCGAGCATTGCGGCAAGCTTCCTCTATATGTTCTCGCAGGGGAACGCAGCAGCAGGCAGCGGATACGCAACGGAAACGTACATCGGCATGTATCTGATCGAAGCGGCGCTGATGCCGATCGGTCTTTATATGGGAAGCCGTCTTCTGATGTACCAGCAGACAAAAAGCGAAGGATTTTTCCCGAAGGAGAGAAGAAAAAAGACCATTGCAAAAATCGTAATTCCGACCATTCTGCTGATCCTTGGCGGACTGTTTTTCCTTGGTATTGGTATGATGTAAAAAGAATCAAAAGCAGTTTGGGCAATTTTGCAGAAATGTCCAAGCCGGGTAGAAAACAGGTACGATTTATGATAGAATAACAGCAAATCAGGCGTTACACGATATTACAGAAAGGAAAAGCTGTTTCTCTAAAAAGAGACAGCAGGAATAAGAACTATGGCAAGAACAGCTATTGCTACCGACAGCAACAGCGGTATTACACAGAGTCAGGCGAAAGAGCTGGGCGTTTTTGTCCTTCCGATGCCTTTCTTCATGCGCGGAAAAATCCAGTTTGAGGATATCGACCTGACACAGGAACAGTTTTACGAGATTCTGGCAGAGGATGCGGCTGTTTCCACATCTCAGCCGTCTCCGGGAGATCTGATGGATTTCTGGAACAAAATTCTCGAAGAGTACGATGACATTGTTTACATTCCGATGTCAAGCGGCCTTTCCGCCTCCTGTGATACAGCGACCGTGCTGTCCGAGGACTACGAAGGAAAAGTGCAGGTTGTCAACAACCAGAGAATCTCCGTTACGCAGCAGCAGTCCGTTCTGGATGCAAAGAAAATGGCAAACCGCGGCGTGGCAGCAAAAGACATCAAAGCAATTCTGGAAGAGGATGCGCTGGATGCAAGTATCTATATTATGGTAGATACGTTAAAATACCTGAAAAAAGGCGGCCGCATTACGCCGGCAGCAGCCATGATCGGAACCGTTTTAAATATCAAACCGGTGCTGACGATCCAGGGAGAGAAGCTTGACGCGTTTGAAAAAGCGCGCGGTGTGAAACAGGCAAAGAAAGCCATGATCAAGGCTATGAAAAAAGATATGGACAAACGCTTCGCAAAAGAGCGTGCAGCCGGCATCATGGGACTTCACATTGCCTATACCGCAAACGACAAAGAAGTAATCGATGGATGGATTGCCGAAGTAAAAGAAGCCTTCCCGGATTTTGAAGTCGATGCGCATCCGCTGTCCTTAAGCGTTGCCTGCCACATCGGACCTGGCGCACTGGCAATTGCATGCGAAAAAAAATCTGCAATTTCCTGAAAAATACTATTGACAAACAGCAGACGTGATGATATATTGTAGAAGTATGCCGCACAGAGAGGTAAAAGAGTCGAAAGACCACCGAATCTGGCGAGTAATTGATAGGGAGGTGCCATATGTACGCAATTATTGCAACAGGTGGTAAACAGTACAAGGTAGCTGAAGGCGATGTTATCCGAGTAGAGAAACTTGGCGTTGAAGCTGGAGAAACCGTAACTTTTGATCAGGTACTTGCAGTAAGCAATGACGGACTGAAAGTTGGCGAGGACGTTAAAAATGCATCCGTAACCGCATCTGTAGTTGGAAACGGTAAAGGCAAAAAAGTTATCGTTTACAAGTATAAGAGAAAAACTGGTTATCATAAGAAAAACGGTCACAGACAGCAGTACACTGAAGTGAAGATTGAAAAAATCAACGCTTAAGTCTTATGATTTGTATAACCGTAACAGAGTCTGACGGCGAGTACATCTCCGTGGAGTCAAACGGTCATGCAGGCTATGCAGAGGAAGGGCAGGATATCATCTGTGCCGCTGTTTCCGCATTGATTGTAAACACCGTAAATTCCGTGGAAACATTGACAGAGGATCTGATTATAAGTGAGGCTGGAGATGGATACGTGTATTTTTCATTCCCGAATGGGTATTCTGAAAGTACCGCACTTCTTGTAAAATCACTTTTGCTGGGCCTCGAAAGTATCCGCCGCGATTATGGAGCACAATACTTAGAGATCGCATTCAAGGAGGTGTAATACCATGTTAAATATGAACCTTCAGATTTTCGCTCATAAAAAAGGAGTTGGTTCTACCAAGAACGGTAGAGATTCCGAGTCCAAGAGATTAGGAGCAAAAAGAGCTGACGGACAGGTTGTAAAGGCTGGAAACATTCTTTACAGACAGCGTGGAACCAAGATTCATCCAGGCGTGAACGTAGGAATCGGAAAAGACGATACCTTATTCGCTATGGTTGACGGACGCGTAGCTTTCGAAAGAAAAGGACGTGACAAAAAACAGGTTTCCGTATATCCGGTAGCAACAGAAGAGTAAGACAAAGGTGCGGCTTCAAATCTTAAGAGGTTTGAAGCCGTTTTTGTTAATAATAATTAAAGGTCCAACAGACCGATTTGGATTTAGATAAAACAAGACAGGAGAATACCATGTTTGCAGACAGAGCAAAAATTCTGATCCGCTCCGGTAAGGGCGGAGACGGACATGTCAGTTTCCGCAGAGAGCTTTTTGTACCGAACGGCGGGCCGGACGGCGGCGATGGCGGCAAAGGCGGAGACGTTATTTTTGAAGTTGACGAAGGACTGAATACACTGGTTGATTACCGCCACAGAAGAAAGTTTTCTGCTACCGACGGCGAGCCGGGCGGAAAACGCAGATGCCATGGCGGAAACGGCGCAGATATTGTCCTGAAAGTACCGGAAGGAACCGTCATTATGGACGCTGCGAGCGGAAAAGTCATCGCAGATATGTCCGGTGAAAACCGCCGTCAGGTTGTATTAAAAGGCGGAAAAGGCGGAAACGGAAATATGCATTACGCAACCGCTACCATGCAGGTTCCGAAATACGCCCAGCCAGGCCAGCCGGCACAGGAGCTGGAAGTAAGAATGGAACTGAAAGTCATCGCGGACGTCGGACTCGTCGGCTTCCCGAACGTTGGAAAATCGACCCTGCTTTCCCGCGTGACAAATGCAGAACCGAAAATTGCAAATTATCACTTTACCACGCTTTCCCCGAACCTCGGTGTCGTAGACCTTGAGGGCTGCAGCGGATTTGTTATCGCAGATATTCCGGGACTGATCGAGGGTGCATCGGAAGGAGTCGGCCTCGGCCATGAATTCCTGCGCCACATCGAAAGAACCCGCGTGATGATCCATGTAGTAGACGTTGCATCGACCGAGGGAAGAGATCCGGTGGATGATATCAACAAGATCAACAAAGAGCTCGAAGCCTATAACCCGGAGATCGCAAAACGCCCGCAGATCATCGCGGCCAATAAGACCGATGCGATCTATGTAGAAGAGGGCGAAGAGGATCCGGTGGAACGTCTGAAAAAAGAGTTAGCACGTTCTAAGGGAATGCTTTCTAATGAAAAATTCTTAAGCAAAGCACCGGAAGCAAAAGTATTAGAGGAAAAAGAAAAACTTGCAAAATACGAGCAGATGATGCAGCAGGTAGAAGAACGTCTGTCACAGATGAAATAGAGTGACAATTTAAAAGCATGACAATCGAATAACGAAAAATATTGCAAAATCAAGGGTTTTGTTATACTATAATAGTAAGATAGAATATAAGAGGTTATATATGATATGGAGGTAAATAAAAATGAATAATCAATCAACTGACAATAATGTAAATTCTTTGAGTGACTTATTTGCAACGGGTGAAGGAGCTACTACTAATCAAGTTTCTTCTACTGTAACTGGTGGACAACCTAATAGTATGGTAAATCAAGTGTCACAAAATCAAGGAGTGTTTACTGCTCAAACGTCCACTGGAATTAATCAAAATAGTGTAGATGTAAATAATATGGCACAACCAGCGATGCCTAACCAATCAGTAACTATGCAAACACCTACTGGAATCAATCAAAATAGCGTAAATACAAATAACATGGCACAAACGGTAGTGCCTAACCAAGGAGTAACGCCTAATATTAATGTAGTAAATCAAAATTTTTCTAATACAATGGATGATGAGGCTTTCTTGAAAGCGTTTATTGGTAAAAACTATGAGAAGATAACTACACGTAATTTTAATTTCTCTGCTTTCTTCTTTTCTTCTCTTTATGTACTTTACAGAAAAATGTTTTGGCAAGGTTTTGTTTTATA
>ERZ780195.1349-NODE-1349-length-20582-cov-11.015541_pt1 | contig 20582 bp, 20 predicted proteins | sample MGYA00511017_ERZ780195 | MGnify/ENA primary metagenome ERZ780195 (study PRJEB29588, sample SAMEA2159974) | human gut metagenome | biome: human gut; feature: human-associated habitat; material: faeces | place: Denmark | collected 2008/2010 ...
ACAGAGGGAGTTTTATTTTTCCCCATCGGCAGAAGCCTCTTTTGAACCACTCGCCCAGCGAGTGGTTTTCGGTGTGCAAAAAGGCAGCCGATATACTCGGCTGCCTTATACTCTACTTCGCACCACCGGCGCTTTGTTCCGTTTTTGCCTTGGATTTCTTTGAATCCTGAATCTCGCCAGCTGCGGTCAGCGCTAATTTTGTAATGACCGGTCCGATCAGTTCATAAATCAGCGTCGCCGTCAGCACGACCGCCTGGATCTGAGTGCCGTATTCCGGAAGGGCATTCAAGGCGACTTGCGCCATGCCGATCGCAACACCGGCTTGCGGCAGAAGCGTTAAGCCAAGATACTTGCGGATATTCGGCGAAGACTTGGCAATGGTTGCGCCAAGGAAAGAACCGAAGTATTTTCCCAAACTACGAGCTACCATATAGACAACGCCCAAAAGCCCGACAGTAGGAACAACTGCAAGATCCAGCTCGGCTCCCGAAAGTACAAAGAACAGCATAAACAGCGGCGGTGTCCACGCATCCGTGATTTCAAGCAGCTCATCCGCGTCATTGCGCAGATTGACAAGGACCGCACCGATGGCCATACAGAGCAGCAGAGAGGACAGGTTCCAAATAGAAGCAAGTGCGGAACCGAGCAGCACTGCGGCGACCGCTACGCTGATCCTGTTCACCTTGGAGTGAAAGAATCGCATGGCCAAGGCGATGAGTAGACCAATGCCGGCGCCGACTGCAAGCGAAAGCACGATCTCAAGCAATGGCTGCAGCAACATGGACGTTACGGTCAGCGCTGCGTTTGAAGCAAGTGCCTGCGAGATGGGAAGGGAGATGGAGAACAGCATCAGCCCTACGGCGTCATCCATCGCGACAACAGGGAGCAGCGTCGATGTCACTTCACCTTTTGCGTGATACTGCCTGACGACCATCAGCGTTGCGGCCGGAGCGGTAGCGGCAGCGATTGCGCCAAGTGTGAGTGAGAGCGGGGCGGGGAAGCCGCAAGCAAGGAGCGCGGCGTCGACGAGCAGCGTAGCGAGGCACGCTTGAAAGAATGTAATGGTAATGGAGCTTGTGCCGACCTGCTTGATGTTGCTGATCCGGAATTCACCGCCGATAGAAAAAGCAATAAAACCAAGCGCTACATCCGTAAGCACATCGGTGACAGCCGCGTCGCTCTCTTGAAAAATGCCAAGGCAATATGGGCCGATGATGAGACCGGCGATGAGATACCCCGTTACGTTCGGCAGGTGAACCGGCTTGACAACGCGCGTCAACAGCAGACCGCAGATCATCGCGGCCGCAAGACATAGAATGATTTGCATATTGGTTATTCGACTCCTTCTACGCTTGTCACAGGCACGGTGAACATGATACCGGCGTTCGGCCTGTCGAGGCTGCCGCACACATCGTGTATGCAGGACTTTGCAACGCCGATCTGCTCCTCCCGAAGCACGGCAAAAAGCATTTTCCCGGGCTCATGATCCGGGTTGATAAATTTGCGCAGAGAGCCGAAAAACGGCGGCGGTTCAATCGAATCAGCCGCAAGCGTTTGCAGCATTCCTTCACAGTCCACCATCGTGGCGCCATGAATCCCGCGTTCCGCCATTTTTTGCAGAATGGGAGAGACGGTTGCTACGCGGTTCGTAATATAAATGAACAACAGCATAGGGGGGACATCCTTTCCTGCGCGGGTTCCGCCGCGCGAATCAACATTATTTTCCGAAAGCACATTACGCCTTTTTTGCGCTTTTGTCAAGCGCAGTGTTATGGTATAGAAAAAAGCCGTTTGCATAAAGCTTCAACGGCTTTTCTGCCAATGCAATCCGAGTGTATATTTAATCGTTGATTTTTCCGGTAAACAGTAGCCTAAAATTACGGCTTTTCTCCGCTTGCAATGGCGGAATATTAAATTAAAGCAGGTTCAAAGACTATGCGGCTGTAAAATTGAAAGCCCGAAAGCGCTGTGCTTTCGGGCTTTTCTGGCTCCCCCTGTTGGACTCGAACCAACGACACTGCGGTTAACAGCCGCATGCTCTACCGACTGAGCTAAGGAGGAACGGAACGAGTGTTATTATAAGGCATCAGGACATAAAAAGCAACCCCTTTTTCAAAAAAAGTCCGATTGAAATTTTACTACCGCCAGGCGATTGTTTAAATGAACTTCATAGACTATAATAGTCCGATGTAAACTCAAATAAAACAATTGAAAAGAGAAGTATCGTGCGGAAGCTGTGTGAGAAAATTACAGATGAACTTGCGGGCCTCAGTGTGGAAAGCGGGCTGAAACGCTGCTTTTTCATGTCCAACGACCACATATCGCGTCTTAAGCGCAGGCCGGAGGGCATAACTTTAAACGGCAAAAAGGCCTATACTACGGCTACTTTATCGGCTGGCGACATGCTTTGCGCCGAGATATGCGACGGGGAGGCGGTGCGGCCAACGCCCATGGATATGCCGCTCGTGGTGCTTTATGAGGACGAGGATATAATAATAATTGATAAGCCCGCCGGCGTTGCGGTACACAGCTCTACCCGCAACCCGGAGGAGCTTACGCTGGAAAATGCATTTTCCGCGCGATTGAAGGAGGGCGAGAATTTTCACCCGGTAAGCAGGCTGGACATGGGCACGACGGGAATAATGACGATAGCCAAGAACGGCTATATGCACCACAGGCTCAAGCGCATAATGCACACAGAGGAATTCAGGCGGGAATACGTGGGAATATCCGTAGGACGTGTGGAGCCGGAGAGCGGCAGGATAGAGCTGCCCATAGGCTTTGAGCAGGGCTCCAGATACAAGCGTGCTATCCAACCTTTGGGATCGCCTGCGCTTACTGAGTACAGAACGCTGCAATGCAACAATGGTTTTACGCTGCTGCGGCTCATACCGCATACCGGCCGCACACATCAGCTTAGGCTGCACATGTCCGCCATAGGTTATCCGCTGGCGGGAGACTGGCTTTACGGCAGGGAGGACAGGGAACTGATAGCGCGGCCGGCACTGCATTCCTGCGAGCTGTGGCTGACGCACCCGCTGACAGGGGATAAGCTGCATATAGTGTCGCCGCCGCCGGAGGATATGCTGCGGCTGATGAGATGATAATTATAAATAGTGGAGGCGGTTTTCCGCCTCCACGCTTTTTATTCGCCGACCTTTTTTATTATAACGACCTTATCCTTTACGGATATCTCGTATTGCGCCGAAACCTCCCATTCGGGTGTGCCGCCGATATATGAAGTGTCGTTGGGGAATGTGACGGTATGGCTTTCCGCAGATGAAAGGCTCAGGCCTATCCAGCACTCGAAATACGTATCTGACGGGTAGGTGAAGGAGATGTCTCCTACGTCTGTCAGGTAATATTCGCACTCGTCGCTTAGCGCCACTGAGGTGGGAGCGGAAAGCACGGAACGCTGGAATACAGAAACGGGACCGGCAGGGCCTGCAGGGCCGGTTTCGCCCTGAGGTCCCTGTGGGCCGGTTTCGCCCTGAGGTCCCTGTGGGCCGGTTTCGCCCTGAAGCCCCTGAGGGCCGGTTTCGCCCTGAGGTCCCTGTGGGCCGGTTTCGCCCTGAGGCCCTTGAGGGCCTGTATCGCCCTTTGCGCCTTGCAGCGGCCCATTATTTACCCAGACGCTGTTTGTGCCGTCCCAGATATATATATCGTAAGGCTGTGCCGAGCCTATGCCGTATGCGTCGCCGGCATAGGGCAGCGTTATGGCGGCCTCGAGAGCCGCCTGAGTGGCAAAATAGCCCAGCACGGCAAAGCCTGAACCGGTGTCACCCTTTGGCCCCTGAGCGCCGTCTTTACCGTCAGCGCCGTCCTTGCCTGGCGCACCGTTCTGACCGGGGTCTCCCTTAGGACCCTGTGGGCCGCGTTCGCCTGCATCGCCCTTCGGGCCGGCCTCGCCGGTGTCACCCTTAGGTCCCTGAGGCCCTGCTGGTATGCCCAGCTCTATCACCTTGGCTCCGTCCGATTCGGTTACTCTGGCGGTAGGATCGGCGCCGCTTTGCAGCATGGTAGCGGTTGCCCTGAGCTTGGAAAGCTTGTCATACAGCGCCTCTCGGCTGTTTTCTGCCGTTTGTCTGCCCTCCTCAGCAGCTTTGGCGCTTTCCATAAGCTCGTCCAGCGATGCCTTGAGGGAGGTGAGACCGTCCTTCAGAGTTTTAAGCAGAGGGTATTCGGCAGACGCCTGCACGGTGCTGCTGTTTACTATGGCTTCACGGCAGATAAAGTTGAAGCGGGCGGTGGTGACGAGGGTAGAAAGGGAAGCGTCGGAGTATACCTGAAGCTCGCATTCCACAACACCGGGAGAGAACGAGGCGGGAAAAAGGTCTATGGCGACCTTGGAAGCATCGTCGGGCGAAATCGTGATGCCGCCGTTCTGGACTCCGCTGTCCTGAAGCGAGGTAGAGCCGTCCGCGCGGGAAAATGCGGCGATTATCCTGCAGCCCGTAAGGTCTACGGGGCTGTCTCCATCCATTAGGGTAACGTTGATCCTGTTGCCGTTGTCGCCGTTCACCACGGTAAAATCCCTGTGTGAGGAGGGCCTCTTGATATCGAGATCAACGTCGAATACCTTGTTTACTGACATATTGAAACCTCCTGATTTGATTCATTAGTCCTTCGCGGAGCGAGAGCGAAGGCAGCAAAACGCATCGAACAAACGTTTTATAAGTTAAGCTTAGTGCAATTTACGTGCTCAATCAATATGAAAAACGGCAATTGGTACCGATATGGGTACTGTGCTGGACAATGTTGCACAAACGGCGCTCTTTTTTCGCCCTTAAACCGCCCGGTAGGTGCGGCAAAGGAAGAACGTCTTGAAATGCGCCGGCATTTGGGGGATAATAAAACTAAAAAATAAAGGAGCTTGCCCCATGAGCATCGCAGACAGGGTATTCATAGAGAATTGCAGGGATATAATATCAAACGGCGTATGGGATACCGACAGGCCTGTGCGCCCAAGGTGGGAGGACGGCTCGCCTGCGCATACCGTAAAGCTCTTCGGCGTGGTGAACCGCTATGATCTGTCACAGGAGTTCCCTATTATGACCCTGCGCAAGACAGGCTTCAGGAACGCAATAGACGAGCTTCTATGGATATGGCAGAAGAAGTCAAATAACATACACGACCTGCACAGCCACATCTGGGATGCCTGGGCGGACGGCAGCGGCAGCATAGGCAAGGCCTATGGCTACCAGCTGGGGGTAAAGCACCATTATCCCGAAGGGGATATGGATCAGGTAGACAGGATACTTTACGACCTGAAGCACAATCCCGGCTCCCGCAGGATAATATCCAACATATACAATCACGCCGATCTTTCCAAAATGCGGCTGTATCCCTGCGCTTACAGTATGACCTTCAATGTATCTGGCAATCGGTTGAACGCCATATTGAATCAGCGCTCCCAGGATATGCTGGTAGCCAACAACTGGAACGTATGCCAGTATGCGGTATTGGTTTACATGATGGCTCAGGTAAGCGGCCTCGAGGCGGGAGTGCTTATGCACGTGATAGCAGACGCACATATTTACGACAGGCATGTGCCGCTGGTGGAGGAGCTCATCTCCCGTGAGCCCCTGGACGCGCCGAGGTTCATTATCGATAAGAGCATAGACGACTTTTACAAGTTCACCGTGGACAGCTTTTCCCTTGAAGGGTATGAGTCTCACGGCAGTATAGGTAAGATACCGGTGGCGGTGTAGCGTATGGATATTATAGTTTGCATTGACAAAAATAACGGAATAGGAAAGGACGGCGGGCTGCTTTTCCGTATTCCGGAGGATATGGCGTATTTCAGGCGTATGACCGTAAACAAGACCGTAATAATGGGCCGTAAAACGCTGGAATCACTGCCAGGGGGCAGGCCGCTGGAGAACCGCCGCAACATAGTGCTTACCCGTAATAGGGACCGCGTGCCTGATGGGGCCGACGCTGTGAGCAGTATTGATGAGCTCAAGAGGGCGATAGGGAGTGACAAAGCCTTCGTCATAGGAGGGGAAAGTATCTATGCGATGCTGCTGGATTACTGCGAAAGGGCGTATGTAACCGAGGTAGAAGCGCGCGGCAATGCCGACTGCTTCTTCCCGGATATACGGAGCATGCCTGCATGGAGCCTGGAGGAGCAGGGCGAGGAAAGGGAGCATGGCGGATTAAAATACAGATTTAACGTTTACAAAAACCACTCGATCAAAGAGCTTTAAAATAAAAACCCCCCTTATCGGGCAGTATAAACCGGAAAGGGGCGTTATTTTATGATAAAGTCTATAATATACTGGAGCAATTACGGAAGCACTCAGCGATATGCGGAGCTTTTGTCTAAAGATATGGGGATACCCGCGTCGCCGCTGCATAATGCCGGCGCTTCTGACGGCGAGGCTTTTTATCTGGGCTGCGTTATGGATGGACGCATAAAGGGATATGCCTGCGCAGCGGCGAGGTTTCGGATAGCGGGGGTGTGCGCCGTGGGCCTTGAGGAGAAGAGGGCGGATACCGTATTTGAGCTGAGGAGAAATACCGGCATTGTGGACAGCCGGATAAGGATATTTTACGCGCGGGGGGCATTTGACAGGGATAAGCTCAATCCTGTACACAGGCTCATGCTCAGGGGCGCAATGGAGAGCATGGAGGGAAGCGCAAAGTATGCGGCCATTCTTGAATTGATGCAAAAGGGCTGCGACTTTGTATCCGAAGAAAACATACGGCCGGCGGCGGAATGGATAATATGGCGGAATAAGACGAACGGGCAAAAATAACGCAGTATTCAGCCGCACATGGCAAGGCAGATTATGCCGGAAATACAGGAGATATTGAGCAACAGCAGCAGCGGCATGCCTATTACAAAGGAACTGTGCTTTGTCTTGTGGCGGAAGGCCAGCATTCCGAAAATACCGCCCAGCGCGCCGCCCATGGCTGCAAGAAGAAAAAGCGTCCGCTCGGGTATGCGCCACTTTCCGGCGCGGGCCTTGAGCTTATCTATGCCCATCGCCATGAAGCAGGCGAAGGACATTACGGAGCACCATATTATAATTATTCCGCTAAAGGGTATCTTCATGGCCCTTCCCATCCTTAAAGAACTCTATTCCGATAGGCTCGTCGTTCCATGGGGGCAGCTTGAGCCTGTCCCACATGCCGTATTTGTGGGTATCGGCTATGGCGTTCATTATGCGCTCGTCCGCATCCGGCATGAGCTTTGTAAAGTAACGTATTATATCCTTCATTTCCTCCCGCTTGGTATGCCCTGCCACGGGGCAGTTGGGCTTGCGAATCGGCAGTTCCAGCCGCTTTGCTACGGAAAGGGCATACTTTTCCGGCAGGAATATGAGCGGGCGTATTACGGACACCTGCTGCCTGTCCAGATATGTCACAGGGCCAAAGGTATTGAGGCGGCTCTCGTAGAGCAGGCTCATAAAAAAGGTTTCTATTACATCGTCCCGGTTGTGGCCCAGGGCCACGAGGTTGCAGCCGTGGGCGTGGGCGTAGTCGTTCAGCGCGCCGCGGCGGAATTTAGCGCACAGGGCGCAGGGGTGGGACTCTTGGCGTATGTTAAATACGACGTCGCCTATGTCCGTTTTGAGTATCTCAAATGGTACGCCTATGGATTCGGCAAAGTCCGCAACGGGCTGATAATCCTGATCCGATATGCCGAGATCCAGCATAACGCCTATCAGCTCAAAGGGGGTATGGCAGAACTTCTGATACAGCTTCAGGCCGTAGAGCAGCAGCAGGCTGTCCTTGCCGCCGGATACGCCGACGCATATCTTATCGCCGGGATGTATCATGCGGTATCTTTCATCGGCACGTCTTATGCAGCCGAGAACACGCTTCATAATAAAAATACCTTTCAAATAACGATATACAAAGCATTATAACCCAAAAGAGGCTATTGACGCAACGCAATAGTTTGTGCTAATATATACCGCGAAAACCGAATATGCCTTATCAAGAGTGGTTGAGGGAACGGCCCTGTGAAACCCGGCAACCTGCCAATGCGGCAAGGTGCCAATTCCGTCGGCGATATGCCGGAAGATGAGCTAACGAAAAGTGAACCTCATCTGCGTATGAGGTTTTAATTTTTTATTCGGAGGAATTTTGAACCAATGAAGCGACTTTTTACATCTGAATCGGTTACAGAGGGACACCCCGATAAGGTATGCGACAGCATATCCGATGCAGTGCTGGACGCCTATCTCGCACAGGATCCCTATTCACGCGTGGCATGTGAGTGCGCCGCCACCACCGGCACCGTAATGGTAATGGGGGAGATAACCTCAAAAGGCAGCGTGGACGTTAAGGACATAATACGCCGCACAATAGACAGTATAGGCTACAACAAGCCGGAATACGGCTTTGACTGCAACGAGCTTGAGCTCATAGTAAAGCTGGACGCACAGTCGCCCGATATAGCCATGGGAGTGGACAAGTCTCTCGAGGCCAAGGATGGGGATAACGACAGGCTGTTTTCCACCGGCGCGGGGGATCAGGGCATGATGTTCGGCTTCGCCTGTGACGAAACTGAGGAGCTTATGCCCTTGCCTATAGCCCTTTCCCATAAGCTTACCATGCGCCTTACAGAAGCACGCAAGAGCGGCGAGCTGAGCTATCTCAGGCCGGACGGCAAGAGCCAGGTCACGGTAAATTATGAGGACGGCAGACCGGTATCCGTAGACGCGGTAGTCATCTCTGCTCAGCACGATCCGGATATACCCATGGAGCAGCTCCGCAAGGATATAAAGGAAAAGGTAATACTGAAGGTCATACCCGAGAAGTATCTTATACCCGAAACAAAGATATTTGTGAACCCCACAGGCCGCTTTGTCATAGGCGGCCCAAAGGGAGACAGCGGCCTCACCGGGCGTAAGATAATCGTCGATACCTACGGCGGCTACATACCACACGGCGGCGGCGCATTCTCCGGCAAGGACCCCACTAAGGTGGACAGGAGCGCGGCCTATGCCGCACGCTACGCCGCTAAGAATATAGTGGCGGCGGGGCTGGCAAAGCGCTGCGAAATACAGATAGCCTATGCCATAGGCGTGGCGGAGCCGGTATCAGTATACATCGACACAAAGGGCACCGGGATAATACCCGACGACGAGATACAGCAAAAGCTTCTCAGGTGCTTCGACTTCAGGCCGGAGGCCATAATAGAGCGACTGGAGCTGAGGAGGCCCATTTACGGAAAGACCGCAGCCTACGGCCACTTCGGCAGAACGGATATAGACCTTCCCTGGGAGCATACCGACATGGCAGAAGCGCTGAAAAAAGCATAATTGCAAATGTTTTGCAAAAAGGGGCCGGCGAAGTTGATTCCCGGACCCCTTTGAGGTTATAATCTACATATAAAACAGACGAGGAGGAAGTATCAGTGGTTCGTGTCATCTTTGGCGAAAAGGGGACGGGCAATTCAAAGCGCATTATCCAAATGGCAAATGACTCGGTAGATGAAACTCAGGGCAGCGTGGTATTTATTGACGCGGAGGGCCAGTATCTTTTCGATCTCAAGCATGCGATACGCTTTATAGACGCGGGACACTACAACATAAACAGCCCCAAGATGTTCTACGGCTTCCTTGCGGGCATAGCGGCTCAGGATTTCGATCTTCAGAGGATATACGTGGATGGCTTCAGGAAGCTGGTAAAGCACCCGCTGAATGAACTGGAAGCGATGTTCGCGCAGATACAGGATTTTGCTGACAGGAGCGGCATAGAAATATTCATAGGCGTCAGCGAGGACGGGGGAGAGATGCCCTCTTACCTGAAAAAATATGTGTGCGGATAGCTATATTATATAAAATTATACGGAATTGAGCGGCACGAGCGCCGCTCTTTGTTTTAGTGTGGTACCATCAGTTGACAAGAGCACACAAGCCCGAAAGGCTTGTTTTGGGACGCTCCTGCGTTCTCGTCGCTTGTATTACATCCAGTAGTACTGCGCTCCTCGGCCTTGGATCGCCCTCAAAACAAGCTCTTTAGGGTCTTCGAGTTTTAGAAGCCAAAGAGTATGGCAGAACAAGGAGGACGAGTGCAGAAATACTGGTTGTATTTCAAATGAGGACGACACAGTTATGCCGTGCTGTTTGGCTTATAAAACCTTGTGTGTCCTTATCAACTGATGGTATAATTACAGAAACATTTTGGATTTTTTTGCGGGGGATAAAATATGCCGAACATTTTTGATATATTAGGGCCCGTGATGATAGGCCCGTCAAGTTCGCATACCGCGGGGGCCGCACGCATGGGAAACATGGCCCGTACACTGCTGGGCAGCGAGCCTGTAGAGACCAAGATACATCTTCACGGTTCGTTCGCCGAGACGGGCAAGGGCCACGGCACCGACCGCGCCATAGTTGGAGGGCTGCTGGGCATGAAACCTGACGACAGCCACATACCCTTCGCTTTCGACGAGGCGAAGGAGAGGGGCTTAAAATATGAAATAGATGCTGTTGCGCTGCGGGATGCGCACCCGAATACTGCGGTGATAGAGCTTACGGGCGCAGACGGCAAGCAGCTTGTCATGCAGGCCTCATCTATAGGCGGCGGCAGGATAGTCGTCAACAAGCTGGACGGTATAGATGTGAACTTTACCGGCAATTTCAATACTCTCGTCATACGCAATCAGGACGAAAACGGCGCGGTGGCGGCGGTAACGTCCATACTCAGCCAGATAAGGGTAAATGTGGCCAACATGAGCCTCTGCCGCCATAAACGGGGAGGCGATGCGCTTATGGTTATAGAGACGGATCAGCATGTAAAACCCAATCAGGTAGAGTTTTTGAGCGAGCTTCCCGGAATAATTTCCGTGACCTATTACGACAAGGAGGAAGAGGACGATGGCTCTCGATTCGATGAAGGAAATATTTGACCAGATGGAGCGGGAGAACATACCCTTCTGGGAGGTCGTATTGCAGGCCGACATGGAGGAGCGGCAGGTGACGCGCAAGCAGTCCATGGCCAAGATGCTCATCACCTGGCAGGCGATGGAGGACGCAGCAGACACATATACCGGCACGCGAAAGAGCGTCAGCGGCCTTGTGGGCGGCGACGGCATTAAAATGCGCCAATACGCCATGCGCGGCGCCGCCATGTCCGGCGGTTATGTATGCGATGTTATAGCGGAGGCTCTCAGCATGGCGGAGTCAAACGCATGCATGCGGCGCATAGTGGCGGCGCCTACTGCGGGAGCCTGTGGAGTGCTGCCGGCGGTGCTGCTGCCCCTTTGCAATTATGAGGAGCTCACTCAGCATCAGCTTCTGGAAGCGCTGTATGTGGCCAGCGGAATAGGCGCGGTAATTGCACACCGGGCCTGTATATCCGGCGCCGCGGGCGGATGTCAGGCCGAGATAGGCACTGCTGCGGCCATGGCGGCTGGGGCGCTGGTAGCCATAAAGGGCGGCACGGGCGCGCAGATAGGTCACGCGGTGGCCATGGCCCTGAAGAACCTAATGGGCCTTATATGCGACCCTGTGGCAGGCCTTGTGGAGGTGCCCTGCGTGAAGCGCAACGTAATAGGCGCGGTAGACGCGGTCAGCGCCGCAGATATGGCCCTTGCAGGTGTGGAGAGCCGCATACCCGTGGACGAGGTGATAGACGCCATGGGCGACGTGGGCAGGCGCATGCCTGTGGAATTCAGGGAGACAGCCCTGGGCGGCCTTGCCACGACGCCTACCGGTCAGGAGATAAAACACTGCATGAAGAAAAAAGAAAAATAGGAGCGTTTAGCCCCGGCGGAGCCGCCGCACTTGCCAAAAAGCAGACAATAGAAAAATAAATTTCAAACGCCTGGTTTAGTATATAACTGAATCAGGCGTTAGTTACTAATTGCAGAAGCCGGATGCTTTCCCGGCGCTGCCGGCTGCTGGAAGGAAAAAGCGAATATACCGTTGCTGATGCAGCCGGATCTGAGGGCCGGCAAGGGCTGTACGGACATTAATATATTTTTACGTTATATGGAAAAATAAATAAAAAATACAAAACAAAGAATGGGTGGAAAGGGCCTTGATCCCGTGATCCAGATGATCCAGCGATTGCCAAACCTCGTCGTAAAATAGCTTTCCGTCATTGGTGGGCGCAAGATGGTTTTTCCTCCTTATCATCAATGACGCAATGGTACAACATGTATCAAAAAACAAAAAATCAATAATTTAGTGGTCATTATGTACCATGAGCATTGACAACAATTGTGCAAGGTGCATATAGAAAATAGCGCAAAATAATGTGATAATTGTCCTTGATGGATGAATGACTATATCATAGTATATATATAAATGCTATATTCAAACTTGTATTTTTTGAGGGCTCCGGTTTCGGAGCAATGGCAGAAACATCCCTCTGAAAATCGGCAAGCTTTCTTATAAAACGTCGATGCGGACAGGCCTTGACATTCAGGACGGGAATAATCCGCCTTAATAGATGAAAGATTAATTTAATAGATGAAAGATTAAGCTTTAATAATAGCAATAGCATAAACGCAGAAAGGAGAGCTGCTTTTGAGAGGAAAGCGGCGGAAAGAAAGAATGATTCTGAAAAATGCAACGCTTCATATCGGCAATGGGGAAGTGTTCCAAGGCGACATGAGAATTGCGGACGGCAAAATAGTCGAGGTCGGAAAGAACATCAATGGGGACGAAAGCCGCTCTCTCAACGGAAAGCATGTATTTCCCGGCTTTATTGATTCCGGAAATTTCCTCGGCGCGCAGGACATGGCTTTTTTTGCAAAGGACTATAACGAAAACTCGAACCCTGTCACGCCGTATCTCGATATCTGGCATTCTATTGATCCCGATGAGTTGAGTCTTCAGGAATTGTATAAGGCCGGCATCACCAGTATGTTAGTTACCCCGGGCAATGAGGGGATTCTGGGCGGTACCTGCACCGTAGTAAAGACCAAGGGAAAAAATATAAATAAGATCACGGTCAAGCGCGATGCGGCGATGAAGGCTTCCATGACCAGCGAAGTTATCCGCGTATTTAGCGGCAAGGGCAGCCCCCAAACGCCAATGGCCCTGATTGCCATGCTGAAGACGGCGCTGCAAACCACAGAGTATGCCAATGACTACCGCAGTCAGCGCACCAAAGAAGTCATGGATGCTGTGCGCGAGGGCAGGATGCCTATTCTTGTCGCCTGCGAGACCGCACCGGAGATGGAGCGTTTCCTTGAAGCGACTAAGGAATACACAAAAATGAAGATCATCTTCACGCTTTCGTATGAGGCGGATCGCTGTGCCGATGCAATTAAGAAGCGCGGCGCGGCAGTAGTACTGGGCGATACATCACGCAATGCTACGCATCTGGTACACCGCATGGATTTTGCCAAGCTTATGAATATGGCGGAAGACGGAACCAAAGTTGGCCTCACCGTTTTAGGACCCAATATGGCATGGGGGCGTGAGATGCTACTTTGGAACGCTTCCAAGCTGATGCAGACCTGTACCAACAGCGAGGAGATCGTCTCCATGCTGACAGTCAATCCCGCTGAGTTTTTTGGCGTTTCCGACCGTATCGGCCAGCTAAAGGCTGGCTTGGATGCAGACTATCTGATCTATGAAGGCAATCCCATTGAAAAGTGCAACGCGGTATTGCTGGAGACCGTTATCAACGGCGAGACCGTTTATCAGGCTTGAGAAAGGGAGGATTCGCTAATATGTTACTGCTGAAGAATGCCACCGTTTATCCTCAGACGGAGAAAGCTCCCTTTATGGGCGATGTTCTCTGTGAGAACGGAAGGATCAAGGAGATCGGCAAGGATCTTTCCGCTGACGACGCAGAGACCATAGATCTGACCGGGTTGAACCTGCTGCCGGGAATCGTGGATTGCCATTCACATGCAGGCCTTGGCCCCAACGGGGATGTGGCAACTTTGTCTTATTGTACGGACACGGCGAATCCCGTAAGTCCCGAGATGGATGTTATCTATGCCGCTGATCCTACCAATGGCTGTTATCGCTGGGCTATAGAGAATGGCGTTACCACTCTGGGCATTCTCCCCGGCAGCTGCGATGTCATCGATGGCACCGGCTTTGCCACCCGCACATGGGGCAGCAATATCTTTGAGATGTGCCTCAAGCGCAATATATGTATGAAACTCTCTCTGGGCGAAAATCCCAAGGGCATGTTCCAGAACAAGAATATGGAGCCGGATTCCCGCATGGGCGTTACATTTATTCTGGAGGAGTATTTTGCCAATGCCAAGGCCTATATGGATAAAAAGGATCGCGGCGAAAAGGTGGATTACAACGAACAATATGAGGTGGCGATCCCCGTGCTGAAGAGGGAGATCCCCGCCCGCATCCACTGCACCCACAATGACATGGCTGCAGCGATTCAGTGCCTGTCCAAGTATAATCTCCGCTTTACCATTGAGCATGCTTGGGGCTCCAGCAACTATCTTGATGAAATCGTTGCCAGCGGATGCGGGATCGTATACGGCCCCATCGGCGGACGCAAGTCTTTCTATGAGTCGCGTTTTGTGGATGTAGATGCTGTTGCCAAGCTGGATGAGGCCGGCACTCTCTGCTGTCTGACGGTGGACTCGCCGTTGGAAGGGCTGGATAGCTTGCTCAGCCATGCCGAGCAGGCCGTTCGAGAAGGAGCCGATCCCATTCGTGTAATGCGCATGATAACTATCAATCCCGCCAAAGTTATCGGTCTTGATGCAGAGCTGGGCAGTATCGAAGTGGGAAAGTACGCAAATTTTGCCGTGTTCAAAGGCCTGCCAGGTACGGATATGGGGGCGCATGTGGTCTACACCATAGGCGAGGGAAGCGTGCTCTATCATCGCAACTGAGTTTTATGTCTCCGGTAGGAGAGATGTGTAAACATTAGGAGGAAAAAAACACATGGGGAAATTTGTTCTTAAGCGTTTGCTGGCGCTGATCCCGACGATCCTGATAATAGTGTTCGTCGTCTATTTCATACTGGATCTGACGCCCAGTGACCCCGGTCATCTGATCCTCGGTCAGATGGCCAGCGAGGAGGCCGTGGCGGCGAAGAACGCCGAGTTAGGCTACGATAAGCCCTTTACGGTCCGCTACGCGAAGTATATTTGGGATCTTTGCCACGGCAGCCTCGGCAATAGCTGGCTCAGCGGCAAGGGCGTGTTCGAGACCGTTATGGCCCGCTTCCCGGTAACGGTGACGCTGGCTGCCGGCGCCACGCTGATAGGCGTGGTGATAGGCGTCGCGCTGGGCGTGCTGGCCGCGGTGAAGCAATACACCTTCTGGGACGCCATGGGGACCACGCTTGCCATGATGCTGGCGTCCTTTCCGGCTTTCTGGATAGGCATGATGCTCATACTGCTGTTTTCGCTGAAGTTAGGCTGGCTCCCATCTTACGGCACGGGTACCTTTAAGCATTTCATACTGCCATGGTTCACAACGGCCTGCTCCTTCATAGCATCCCAGCTTCGCATGACGCGCACCTCACTTTTGGAATGCATACGCATGGACTATGTCCGCACCGCCAGGGCTAAGGGCCAAAAGGAGGGCGTGGTCATCTGCCGCCATGCGCTGCGCAACGCGCTGATGCCGGTCGTCACCATGGTCGGCATGAACTTCGGCGTCCTGCTCGGCGGTACCGTGACCATGGAGGCCGTTTTCACCCTCAACGGCGTCGGCACGCTGATCCTGACCTCTATCCGCAGCAAGGATATACCCGTCGTTATAGGCGCAATAGTTATCCTGGCGGTCTGCTATACGCTGGTCATGCTGGTGGTGGATATCCTGTACGGCTTCATCGACCCGCAGATCAAGGCCCGCTATCTGAAGCGCTGATGAAGGAGGGAAAAGCGATATGACTAATACTGTGAACGGGGCTGCCGTGCAGCAGCCCACGATAAAAAAGAAGAGCCGCGCCGGCGAAATATGGCGCCGCTTCCGCAAAAACAAGTTAGCCGTTTTCGGCATGATCCTTTTCGCGCTGATCCTGTTAGTAGCTATTTTTGCAGATGCGATCGTAAATTACAGCGTGGCCACCACACAGGTGGCGGCCGACCGCCTGCTGTCCCCCAACGCAGAGCATTGGTTCGGCACGGATAACTACGGCCGCGACCTTTTCGCCCGTATCGTCCACGGCTCCCGCAATTCACTGCTGGTGGGCTTCGGCTCCGTAGCCATCGGCGTGGTGCTGGGCGGCTTGCTCGGCGCCGTATGCGGCTACGTCGGCGGACGCTTTGACGCTATCATGATGCGCGTGCTGGACTCCATCATGTGCATACCTTCTATGATGATGGCCCTGGCCATAGTGGCGGCGCTCGGCTCCAGCCTTGTAAACGTGCTGCTGGCCATGACCATTTCCAACGTCCCCTGGTATTGCCGCATAATACGCTCCTCGGTCCTCGGCGTAACGGGGCAGACCTATATCGAGGCGGCACATTCCTGCGGCACTTCAGATTTCCAGATCATCATGACCCACGTACTGCCTAACGCCATGGGCCCCATTATAGTGCAGGCCACCATGGGCATAGGCGGCGCCATTATTTCCGCCGCTGGCATCAGCTTCGTGGGCATGGGTATTCAGCCGCCGGCTCCGGAGTGGGGCGCTATGCTGAACGAGGCTAAAACCTTCATGACCATGTATCCCTACATGGTGGTGTTCCCCGGCCTCGCCATAGGCCTTACCGCCCTGAGCATGAACCTTATGGGCGACGGCCTGCGCGATGCTCTGGATCCGAAGCTGAAGGACTAAGGAGGGTGATAAAATGGAAGAAAATACTCTGTTGGAAGTAAAGGACCTACGGGTCGTATATAAGACGGATGAGGCCACGGTCCATGCGGTCAACGGCATCAGCTTCACGCTGGGAGAGCGGGAGACCATCGGCCTGGTGGGCGAGACGGGCGCAGGCAAGACCACCACAGCCCTGACGCTCCTGCGCCTGCTGCCGGAGCGCACGGGACGTGTCTTGGGCGGCGAAATCAGGTTCCGCGGAGAAAACCTGCTCGAGAAAACGATCCCCGAGATGCGCCATGTTCGCGGCGCTGAGATCTCCATTATTTTCCAGGATCCCATGACGGCGCTGAATCCCGCGCTGACCGTGGGCGATCAGGTGCTGGAATCCCTGGAGATACACAATCTCGACAAAAGATCAAAGGAAGAGCTGGACGCCCGCGTAGATGAGCTGTTCAAGCTTGTCGGCATTCCGCCCGAGCGTAAGAAGGAATACCCCCACCAGTTTTCCGGCGGCATGAAGCAGCGCATAGTCATTGCCATCGCGCTGGCCTGCCAGCCGCAGCTACTGATCGCCGACGAGCCCACCACGGCGCTGGACGTAACGATACAGGCGCAGATACTGAAGCTGATGGAAAACCTGAAGAACGAGCTCGGCACCTCCATGATAATGATCACCCATGATCTGGGCGTGGTGGCCGAGACCTGCGACAAGGTGGCGGTCATGTACGCCGGAGAGATCGTGGAGTACGGCACGGCGAGGGACATATTTGATCCCGGCGATCACCACCCTTACACGGTGGGCCTGTTTAACGCCATCCCCAATCTGGATGAAAAGACGGACCGGCTCCATCCCATCGACGGGCTCATGCCGGATCCCACCAACCTGCCGGCGGGATGCAAATTCAGCCCACGCTGCCCCTACTGCACGGAGGAGTGTGTAAACGGTACCCCCTATACTTATGAAGAGGACGGTCACAGGATATTCTGCAACCGATTCCGGAAAGAAGGTTAACGATGGGAAATTTGGTCGAAACGGTTGACCTGAAAAAATATTTTAAGGTTGGCAACGGACGCTTCCTCCACGCGGTGGACGGCGTGAATTTAGAGATCCCGGAGGGCAAGACCCTGGGCGTTGTGGGAGAATCCGGCTGCGGCAAGTCTACGCTGGGCCGCGTGGTCATGGGCCTGCTCCCGGCCACCTCCGGCGAGATACATTTTGACGGCCAGGATATCGTAAAGTGCTCCAAGCGCGAGTTCAAGGAGGTCCGCAAGAAGGTGCAGATGATCTTCCAGGACCCTTACTCCTCCCTGGATCCCCGCATGTCTATCTATGAGCTTATCGCCGAGCCGCTGATCCAGAACCATGTCTGCGCCAACAGGACGGAGATACTGGACAGGGTGCAGAAGCTGATGGACACGGTGGGCCTGGCCCAGAGGTATATCAACTCCTATCCCCACGAGCTGGACGGCGGGCGCCGCCAGAGGATCGGTATCGCCCGGGCGTTGGCGCTGAACCCGAAGTTTATAGTCTGCGACGAGCCGGTCTCGGCGCTGGACGTGTCCATCCAGGCGCAGATATTGAACCTTCTCATGGATATGCAGCAGGATCTGGGCCTGACCTATATGTTTATCACCCACAACCTAGCGGTGGTAAAGCATATCTCCGACGTTATCATGGTCATGTACTTAGGTCAGTGCGTGGAGATCGCCGAGGCGGACGAGCTCTTTGCCAATCCGCAGCATCCTTATACGAAGGCTCTGCTGGACGCGATACTCAAGCCCGTCATAGGCGCCAATTCGGACCGCAAGCTCATACGCGGCGAGGTGACGAGCCCCATCGACCCCGCTCCAGGCTGCCGCTTTGCCAAGCGCTGCGAGTATTGCACGGAGAAGTGTAACGCCGGCGAAATCAAGCTCGTGGATATCGGCGGGGGGCACAAGGTCGCCTGCACCCGCTGCAACGGCTAAAAAAGGATATTACCGGCCCAGCCGGTGATATAAATTGCAGTAATGCATAAAAAAACACAAGTTGGAGGAAAACAAATGAAACACGCAAAAAAGCTGCTCTGCCTGGCCCTCGCCATGGTGATGAGCTTGAGTCTGGTCGCCTGCAGCAGCAGCAGCGGCGACGGCAAAGCTGACGGCAGCGACGCCGGCATCGATCACGACCGCGAGGTCGTTTACGGCTCCGCCAGCCTGATCACCAACTTCAACGTGAAGTACGTTACCTCTCAAAATGACCTTCAGGCCCTCGATCAGGTCTACGACGCCTTAGTGCGCAAGATCAACGGAAAATTCTGCGGCCAGCTTGCCGACTCCTGGGAGATTTCCGAGGACGGCCTGACCTACACCTTCCATATAAATCCCAATGCCAAGTTCAGCGACGGCACCGATATCACGGCCGAGGACGTGGAGTGGTCCTATGAGTACGTCCGCGATCAGTGCGACAACTGGTCCTGGCTGTACAAGACCCTGGACGACGTAGAGGCTGTGGATGAAAAGACAGCCGTATTCCACTTCTCTGCTGCGGATGCTTCCCGTCTTGCCACTATGACTAGCATACAGTATGGTAGCGTGCGCTCTAAGGCTGCCATGGAAAAGTATGGCGACGACTACGGAAAGACTGCCGAGAGCGTCGTTTCCTCCGGCCCTTATGTAATTACCGACTGGAAGGAAAACGAATATGTTAAATTCGAGGCTCGCGACGATTATTATGGCAAAAAGCCCGATCTGACCCACCTGAAGTATGTGCCTGTCTCCGACGTGAACGCCGCCGTGGTGGCGTTGCAGACCGGCGAGCTGGATCTGTACTTCAACCCCCTGTCCGGCGTGGCGCTGGATACCGTAAAGACTGCCGACAACGTCGCCATCAGCGAGGCGCTTTCCTGCCGCAACGAGTCTGTTTACATGAACTGCGAGAGCGAGGTATTCTCCGACGTGCGCATGCGCCGTGCCGTGGCTTATGCCATAAATAAGGAAGAGGCCCTCGAGGTCTGCGGCAACGGCCAGGGCAAGGTCGTGACCTATCCCTGCGATCTGGGCGAACAGGTCACCGGCAACCCCGACTTTGTACCCTCCCACACCTATGAATACAACGTGGAAAAGGCTAAGGCCTTGGTGGAAGAGTGCGGCAACGTAGGTAAGACCGTCACCATTAAATCCTACAATACCGAGCCTTATCAGACGCTTTCCGTATGGCTTCAGGGCTCTCTGAGCGCCATAGGCCTGGACGCCAAGGTGGACACCATGGAGCGCTCTGCGTTCCTGGATCAGCTCATCAACGGCGAGGTGGAGATCTGCCCCTTTAGCTGGTCTGACATCTCCTTCGACTTCGGCTCGGCTGTGGGTATCTATATGAATTCCAATTGTATCGGTATGTCCGGCAACTATGGCCGCTACAACAACCCCAGGGCCGACGAGCTCATCGCACTGGGCAACAGCGCCAGCGACGTCGAGGCGCGCAAGGGCTATTATAGGGAGCTTATAGAGATATACATGGAGGACGTTCCTTCCGTCGCCATGTACGCCGTAATTAACGCCATTGCGCACAGCAACCAGCTTGTCATGGAGGATGCAAACATATATCAGATGGCCCGCGTCCATTGGGCCCAGTGATCTCAACGCGGTTCAGTAAAAAAGCCTTTGCTGAATAGCTAAACCAAAACGATCGGTTCAATGGGTCCGCCGGAAAAAGCGGGCGCATTGAACCGCCATAGCATCAGAAGCCCGCTGCAACGGTTAAGAAAGGATATTACCGGCCCATCCGGTGATATAAATTGCAGTAATGCATAAAAAACACAATTTGGAGGAAAACAAATGAAACACGCAAAAAAGTTGCTCTGCCTGGCCCTCGCCCTGGTGATGAGCTTGAGTCTGGTCGCCTGCAGCAGCAGCAGCGGCGACGGCAAAGC
>ERZ780195.1350-NODE-1350-length-20575-cov-3.299903_pt1 | contig 20575 bp, 16 predicted proteins | sample MGYA00511017_ERZ780195 | MGnify/ENA primary metagenome ERZ780195 (study PRJEB29588, sample SAMEA2159974) | human gut metagenome | biome: human gut; feature: human-associated habitat; material: faeces | place: Denmark | collected 2008/2010 ...
GGCTGCCTTTTTGTGCCCATTCGAGGGGAGCGGTTTGATGGGCATCAGTTCATCCCATCTGCCTATGAAAGCGGGGCTGTTTGCGCACTATCCGAACGCCCTTTGGATACAGAACGCCCTTATATCTTAGTACCCTCTACTTTGCAGGCCTTTCAGGATATTGCCGCCTACTACAAGGGCCTGTTTTCCATCCCCACCATCGGCATCACTGGCAGTGTGGGCAAGACTACGACCAAGGAAATGATCAGCAGCGTCCTCTCCCAGCAGTTTGACGTGCTCAAATCACAGGGAAACCTCAATAATCAAACTGGTGTGCCACTTAATATTTTTCGGCTGGAAAGGCATCATCAGGCAGCTGTCATTGAAATGGGCACCAATCACTTTGGAGAAATACGCAACTTAGCCAAAATCGTCCGTCCCAACTACTGTTTTCTCACCAACATCGGGGAGGCTCACATCGAACATCTCGGCTCTAAAGATGGCATCTTACAGGCCAAGAGCGAAATGCTGGAGTATATGCAGGAAGGCGGTACCGTCTTTATCAATGGAGACGATCCTTATCTACAAAAATTGCAGCGCACACGGCAGGATGTGGTAGCGTTTGGCCTCACTCCTAGCTGTCAGATCTATGGGACTGACTTGGTAAGCCTGGGTTTAGAGGGGACGGATTTCACACTGCATCTGGAAGGCGAGCAATTTTCATTCCACGTACCTGCTCCTGGCAGGCATATGGTGTATAATGCCTTAGCAGCCATTTGTGCCGGTCTCGCCCTCCACATGGATATGGCAGCCATACAGCAGGGAGTGGCAAGTTACGCTCCTCTGTCCGGCAGGATGGATATTCAAAAGGCACAGAGCATCACCGTGCTCAATGATTGCTATAATGCCAATCCAGGTTCCATGAGGGCATCTCTAGACGTGCTGAGCTATGCTGCGGGACGAAAGGTATGCATATTAGGAGACATGCTGGAGCTGGGGGAAAAAGCCCAAATGTACCACCAACAGATAGGAACTTATGCGGCGAAATTGGGCATCGATCTGATTTTATGTGTGGGGCCATTGGCTAAAGAGATCGCCCAAGGGGCACAGCAAGGAGGCAGCCAACAGGTAAAGTACTTCGCCACCCAACAGCAGCTCATAGGGGCACTTCCCAGTCTGATTCAACAGGGTGATACCATCTTAGTCAAGGCTTCCCATGGCATGGCACTGGATCAGACAGTTTCTTATCTGCTCCACCAACTGAACTGATTTTCTTTCTTTGTAATTTTTGATCTACCAAACGTGAAATAGAAGCATCAGTTATGGGAAGTCCATGTCAATTTCATTTTATTTGCTCTCATTGCCTTTCCCTTCCTCTATACGAGAAGGCAACTTGCCAGATTGTGCCGCGATTTTCTTTTCCTGGGATTTTACCCTGCGTTCCAACTTCTTGATATCTTCGGCAGGAGGGAGATTTTCTGGTTGAATACCGCGTTTTACCAGCATTTCGCGGACAGAAAGGTTGTTTTGCACATGTTCTCCAGTGATGATTTTTTCTCCTTGGAGATCTTTTTCCTCTACATTATAATTGATCATTTCTGCTGCCAGATTTTTCGCAGCAATCGAAAGGGTAGGCAAAAAGTCCGCTAATGGGCGATTACCTTTTACCCCCAATCTGCTTTTCATTTCCTGTGTTGTATAACCACCGAAGAGAGCGCAATCTCCCTTAGAACGGATGCGGCCAAAGCCGGCATCATCTTACACCACGCTCATAAATATTTTGTGACAGCCGCTTCTCAGATTCACGCAGCCGTCCGCGTGCCTCGGTGCGTTCAATCAGAGAAATGCGCTCTTCAATGAATTCCTGTTTACGAGTCTGTAGGGCAAAGTAACTTTGCGCAAAGGCAATCTCTTCTTTTTTGGGATCTCCATTCTGAGCGATCAAATAGCAAGCATAGCGGGTCAGCATATAGTCTTTGACGCCACGTTTGGAACCACTTCCTAAAGAGACCATTTTCGTGATCTCACGAAAATGGTTCAAAACCTCAATTCCACTGCTTTCGCATGACTCCATTGCGCGTGCAATAGCATTATCAAAATTTTCCCAACGCTCATATCCCAATAGAGGCATCAAATCACGTGCAAGCCAATACTCCACTTGCGGCGCTTCCTTATAATTATGTACAATCAAATCGAACTGCCGCTTAATCAAGCTTACTCGTTTTTTATCCATTATTGTTCCTCCATATTTTCTGCTGCAATATCCTGCACAAATGCCAGAATATCGCTTGCTTCTCACTGCAAGATTTTATACAGTCTTCCTATCATTTCCGAAAAGAAATTTCCATTGCGCTGTATTCTAAGAATAGTGTTTGCGGAAAACCCGACATGCCGCTATAGCTGTATAGCAGCCTTTCGACTGACAGATGAAATCGCCTTCTATAACTGTACTTCCGTGCGTTTCATTCATGTACGGATAAAAATTATATCGCGCATTCGTAATTCTTCTTCACATTTTCTCAAAAATCCACTTCACGGCTGAAAAACCACTTTAATAGCTTCCCTATTTACCATGGCTTGCACGCCTTTGAAAAAGTCCTCAAGGGGCATTACATGGGTAATGGTAGATTTCACATCCAACATGCCCGCCTCCAGCAGTTTAATGACGTATTTCCAAGCGGTTGGGTTATAGCCCATATGTCCCACCAGGGATATGTTTCGATCGATCAAATCGTTCAGCGAATATCCTAGCCCCTGCCAATCATAGCCGATTCGCACGATTTTCCCTCCGTTTCTCACCAGAGACATGGCAAGGGGAAACAGCTCATTAGGGCCTGCACCATCTAGTACGATGGCTACACCTTCTCCCTTCGTTATCTCCATCACCTTTTCGGTGAGCCCATCGTCATCCCCTAGCAGCACCTGTGTCGCACCCAGTTTGCGCGCCATATCTAGGTGAAGCTGGTTAGTCGAGCTTCTTGCTATGCAGATCACATCTACCGCGCCAGCTGCTTTTGCAATTTGGATGGCCCCCAGAGAAAGTGGGCCTGCGCCAAAGACCGCCACGCTATCCCCTAGCGTCATTTTTCCCTGCTGAATCACAGCATTATATCCATTGCACATAGGATCCAAAATGGCCGCCTCTTCATAGGAGATTCCGTCGGGTATTTTCATCAGGCAGGTGGGATGTGTCCTCAACACATCCTCTTGGATCTTGATGTACTCCGCAAAACCCCCGTCCATATCTCCGCCGAGAAATTTTCTATCTTTACACAGGAGGAATTCGCCTCTGATACACGCATGGCATCTTCCACATACATAGCCGGAATTATCGGAAACCACCCTGTCTCCCAGCTTCCAACTCTTTACTCGCTTGCCCATCTGAACAATCTCGCCGGCAAATTCATGGCCCAATATCACCTGATTCCCGTGAAACTCGGTCTTGCCATTGATAGAATTGATATCCGATCCACAAAGTCCCGCCGCCTTTATTTTGATCAGCACATCTCCCTCATCGATTTTGGGTATCGGCACATCTCTCAGTTCTACTTTTCCCTTTTCTCTTCCATACCTGACAACCGCTTTCATTTCATCACCTCTAACACTTTCCTCTTATTAAACCATTTTATCCATTTCCTAAGCCCCCGCCCTTTGCTCTCTGGCAAGGTATGAATGCATACCTTTTACTGCTAAGCGCAAGCCAGCCAAGATTCTGCCATTTCAATCACCCTTACTCCACGGTTTTCAGTGCCTCCACCATATCTATCTTTCTCAGCTTGAAAAACATCACAAAGTTCACGATAAGAGCAAAGGCCACTGTGAGCAAGCACGACCATACATAGCTCAAGAAGTTGATATTGCGGCCAAACATCACTGCCTCTACTTCCACTGTGGTGATGATATAAGAGTGGAGCAACACTCCCAAAAGACATCCCACTAGTATGCCAATGGCCGTTAAGATGAAGTTCTCCCGGTACACATAGGCTAGCACCTCTTTATCGTAAAATCCCAGCACTTTGATGGTGGCAATTTCCCGATATCGCTCGTTGACGTTGATATTGGTGAGATTGTACAAAATGAGGAAGGCCAATGCCCCTGCCGAGATGATGAGCACCAACACCACATAGGTTAGGGTGGAGATCATGTCCTCAAAGGAGCTCTTCATTTCCGATAGGAAGCTCACTCCCGTCACATAGGGGCTATCCATCAGCGCTTCTCCTACTTGTGTCTGATCTACTTGCTTATCTTCATCCATTTGGGCGTACCCAATATTGTACTGCACTGCTTCTCCCGTCAAATTTTGATACATTTCAGGAGACATATAGATGTAGTGGTAGGGATAGTTTTCTGTGAGCCCGGAGACTGTTACCTTATAACGCTCTTCTTCTCCCAACTCCACCGTAATCTGATCTCCTACATCAGCGCCAATTTTATTGGCCAACTTTTCCGTCAACACCACCGCATCATCGACTAGAGAAATATCCTCCTTAGATATGCGTTCCCTGAGGTCTACATAGTCGTCCAGCCGTTCCTTATCCTCCGGCACTACAAGGGTTGCCTCCATCTCATCTTCTGCGCCCTGTAGTGTGACAGACTGGTTATACCCAAATAACACGTCTGTAAAGCCGCCTCTCTCCAGCAGGTCTTCCCGCACCTGGCCAGGGTCTTCTCCTTCCATATCCACATTTACCGTGGCCTCATAGCTTAAGATATCGCCAAATTGGTATTCTATCACATTGGATACCGAGTCCATCAGTCCAAATCCCGCTAGCATCAATGCCATACTACCGCTAATGCCAAAAATAGTCATCAAAAAACGTTTTTTATACCGGAAGAGGTTTCTGGCTGTCACCTTTTGAGTAAAGGTCAGCCGCTTCCACAAAAATCCAATTCTCTCTAGGAAAACCCGCTTACCCATCTTAGGGGCTTTGGGCCGCATCAATTTTGCCGGCATGCTTCTCAGTCCACTGCGACATGCCACATAGCTGGACACTGTAGTTACTAAAACCGCCAACGCTGCCGACGTCACTGCAGATTCTGGGTAGAACGACACAATCAGCGGCGGCAAGTGGAACATGATGCCATAGGCCGAGTAGATAATCCGTGGGAAGATCTGTATGCCCAGTACCACGCCAATGATGCTTCCAAAGATGCTGGCAATAGCTGCATAAATTAAGTATTTGGAGACGATCGCGCCGTTGGAATACCCTAGTGCTTTGGCCGTTCCGATAAACGTCCTCTGCTCATCCACCATGCGGGTCATCGCATTGAGGCAGACCATAGCGGCAATCACAAAAAACAGTGTGGGAAACACCTGTGCCATGGCCACCATTCGCTGTGCTGCCTGCGCATATTCCTCTGCACCCAGATTGTATTCCCTGCTGAGCACATACCATTCGGGCATTTCCAGGTCTGCCAGCTCCTGCTTGGCGTCTGCCAGCTCCTGCCTGCCATCGGCCAGCTCCTGCTCGCCCTCTTGTCTGGCGTCCTCTAATTCCTGCTTGGCGTCTGCCAGCTCCTGCTCGCCCTGTTCCAGCTCCTCTTTTGCGTCATCTAGCTGGTTTTGTCCCTCTGTCCGCGCATCATTTAGCTGTTTCTCCTGACTTTCCAGTTCCTGTCTGCCCTGCTCTAGGCTTCTCTTTGTCTCAGCTAGGGTGTTTTCTGTAGCTGTGAGTTGATCCACACCGTTTTGATATTCCTGTAGACCGGCATCATAGGCTGCCTGCTGTTGGGGCAATGTGGCCTCCAGCTGCTGTATGGTCTGCTGCACTTGCTCCAATTGATCCTCTGGCACGAGGCCATTTTCCACCGCCTGTTTGAGGGAATTCAGTTGGGCATATCCCCCATCTAACAGCTCTTTGGCGTCATCCAGCTGTAATTTCGCATCGCTCAGTTGCTGCTCGAGAACTGGCTTTTGGGCAGCAAACTCCTTTTGCGCCTCCTCATATTGCTTTTCTCCATCCTCCAGCTCTTTCTTGGCATCATTCAACTTCTTTTCCGCCTCGCCCATCTGAGATTGGAATGCAGCCTCGGCCTCTTCATACTCCTGCCAACCATCGTCTATCTCCCGCTGGGCATCGTCTATCTCCTGCTGGGCCTCCTGCATTTTATCATCGAATTCCTTTTGCCCCTCGTCTATCTCCTGCTGGGCATCGTCTATCTCCTGCTGGGCCTCACTTACAATTTCATCATATCGCTCTTGAGCGCGGGCATCGCCAATTCCCTCCAGTTCATCTTGAGTATCCCCCATTAACTGGTCATACTCCTCTCCAAAGCTGTTGAGTGCTTTCGCCCCTTTTACCGTTACATACAGGTCTGTAAAGTATTCCAGTTTAAAATCCTGCTCCGGGATGAGAATAAAGGTATCCACTTGGCCGCTTCCAATAGTGCTCGTGCCCCTCTCAAAGGAGATATAGTAGGGCGACTCCACAATGCCCACTACGCGGTAGGTGTCCTGTGCCAGCGAATCCGAAAGGGGAGTGTCATCCCCGCTGGAAAACACAATGTCGCTGCCCAGCGCAAGGCCATTGCTGATAAGCGCCCCTTCTTCTATCACACACTCTCCCGATTTCTCTGGCAGCCGTCCCTGGATCACACGTGGAACATTGAGGGCATCCTCTTGCCCTTGGGTTGAGATGCTGTGCAGCCTTGCCACATACCCCTGATCATCTGCCTCCAGCAAGACGTCCAGAGAATACCCGGGCATTACTTGTTCCACGCTTTCTGCGTTTTGTATCGCTGTGATATCATTTTCATCTATCCCAAAAGTAGATACCAGCCGAAAATCCATTAGATTTTGTTCGTCAAAATACTGATCCGCCGTATTTTCCATATCCGGTCCTGCCGCCCGCAAACCGGCAAAAAAGGATACTCCTAGCAGAATAATGGTAAAAATCGAGAGAAACCGTCCCATGGAATGGCGAATCTCTCGCCAAGTGTCTTTTAGTAAAGCCCGTGTCATCACCATTCAATCCTTTCCACGGGAATGGGATTTTCCTGTATGGTATTGCTTATGACTTTGCCACTCTTGAGTTGAATTACCCGATCCCCCATAGGTGCCAGGGCCAGATTATGGGTAATCACTACTACGGTTTTTCCCATTTGCCTACAGGTATCCTGTAGGAGCTTGAGCACTGACTTTCCAGTATTGTAGTCCAATGCGCCTGTGGGCTCATCGCAGAGCAGTATTTTGGGATTCTTAGCCAATGCCCTTGCAATGGAGACTCTCTGTTGTTCTCCTCCAGAAAGCTGGGAGGGAAAATTATCCATCCGATCTTCCAGCCCCACTTTTTTCATGATATCCTTAGGGTCAAAGGGATCTTTACATATTTGCGTTGCCAATTCCACATTTTCCAGTGCCGTTAAATTCTGTACCAAATTGTAAAATTGAAAGACAAATCCTATATCAAATCTGCGATAGGTTATTAGTTGTTTTGGGGAGTACTCACTTACTATATTGCCATCTACAACCACTCTGCCTGAGGTGGCTCGATCCATCCCCCCTAGGATGTTCAGCACAGTGCTTTTTCCCGCGCCGCTGGCACCCGCTACAATGACAAACTCCCCCTCTTCCATCTCTAAGTTCACTCCATTTAGGGCGTTGATCTTCACTTCCCCCATGGTATATACTTTTTTTACGTCGTTAAACTCAATAAAGCTCTTCAAAGTACTTATTCCCTTTCACACACTTTTTTTCAGTCTAGCATATATTGTTTTACTTCGTCAAATATGTGATATATAATTTTTTTATTGATATTTTATGTACTCAGTTCATTAATACGATTCGCACTTTTTCGTCGAATAATTACCAATGATCTCTTCTTTTCATGAAAATCTGAAATTGTTTTCACACTTCATTTCAAAATATGTTATACTATATATAGTAACCATCAAAATAATACCATGGAATTTGCTTATATCCATTGTAGCTATCATACAATTAGAGGAGTACCTTATGAATGCAAAACACAAGAACATGACCATACAGCAAGTAGCCAAGCTGGCGGGAGTCTCCCCCAGCACAGTCTCCCGTGTGCTCAACAACAGCGCCCCTGTAAACGAAAAGACAAAGGCAAAAATATTGGAGATTATTAAAGAGTATTCCTATACGCCCAATATTATGGCTAGAAATTTAAAGCGCAATACGCAAAAAAATATCGGCTTTATCATCACCGATTTAATGCAGCCTTTTTTTGTGCGGCTGGTCCGCGCCATCGAGCAGACGGCTTATGAACACGGCTATTCCCTTACCTTATGTATTTCCAACTACAATCCAGAAAAAGAGCGCACCTACATCAGTGAACTCATTACCCGTCAGGCAGACGGCCTGCTGGTCATCGCCTCATCCGTGGAGAACATCGACATCATCAACCTGGCAAAGACCAAGATGGAGGTGGTATCCCTCCAAGCCAATATTGACAATGTAGACCAAGTGGGCACTACAGATGAGCAGGGCACATATGAGGTGGTCAAGCATTTATTGGATTTAGGCCATACTCGCATCGCCTTTTTAGGATACCGGCTAGAACTCACCTGTCTCAAAAACCGCTTAGATGGTTATAAGCGGGCGTTTATGGAGGCAAAAATCCCCCTGCAAGAGGACATGATCTTCAGCGATTTCCCTCATATTGATATCGGCTATAATCTGGCCAAAAGAGTGCTCGCCATGCCAAACCCTCCCACTGCTATCCACTGTATGAACGAATACGTGCTTTTGGGGGTGTACAAGGCATTAGAAGAACTAAAAATAAAGGTGCCTGATGATTTATCGGTAACCAGCTTTGATAAGCAGATCATGCAGGATTATTTAACCCCTATTTTTACCACTTCCGAACAGGATGTTGATCTCATGGGCAGAATGGCCACAGAGCTGCTCATTGAGAACATCAAAAAAGCGCGGCAAGGACATGTCTCCAAGATGGATTCTTTCATCAAAAAGAATGTGGTCATCCCCACCAAGTTCCGATTGGGTCAGTCCACCGCTCCACCGCCTTATTTAAGATGACCACACAAGACATGTATATCGACATGAGACATGAAAAATGGCTGAAAATATAGTTCTCAGCCATTTTCTCTCTTTTATTTTTCCTCGCCAGACATTCCGACCAGTTTATTGGTGAGTTTTCTTAAATGCTCTACATTGGCGTCTTCAATGCAGCCGTTATCACACTGTCTGGCAAATGCCGGCACGATGGGAAGCCGAACTGCCGTATCTATCCCAAACTTTTCCGCCATCTCAGCTGCCTTGCTGGGGCCAAACACATCGATTTCTTTTCCACAGTCTGGACAGGTGATATAGCTGAAGTTTTCCACCAATCCAAGCACGGGGATATTCATCATCTCCGCCATCTTCACGGCCTTCTCCACGATCATGGCCACCAGCTCCTGCGGGGATGTCACTACGATAATTCCATCTAATGGAATGGATTGGAATACGGTGAGCGGCACATCTCCCGTTCCTGGAGGCATATCGACGAACATATAATCTACATTATCCCAAATGACCTCCGTCCAGAACTGTTTCACGGTGCCTGCAATGACTGGGCCACGCCATACCACTGGCTGTGTCTCATCTTCCAGCAGCAAGTTCAGGGACATAATCTGCACGCCTCCTTTGGAGGATACAGGCAAAATTCCCTGGCCATTGCCCATCGCCTTTTGGGTGATGCCAAACGCCTTGGGGATAGATGGGCCTGTGATATCTCCATCTAAAATCGCCGTGCGGAACCCCTCTCGGTTCATGGCCACAGCGAGCATGGAGGTAACCAGTGATTTCCCCACACCTCCCTTTCCACTGACCACGCCAATCACTTTTTTAATGCTGCTCAGCGGATGGGGTTTTTCTAAAAAGTCCTTTGGATCTTGTTTTCTGCTGTCGCAATCCACGCTGCAACTGCTGCAATCGTGTGTACAACCTTGTTCTTCTGCCACGAAACTTCTCTCCTTTGTAAATAAATTCCATATCCTTCTCTGCAGAATAGCTGTCCTCTTTTCCAGCATATCCCACATAATATTACTATAAACTCATCTTATTTTTTGTCAAGGCTCTGCCCTGTATTCACACTTTTATTACAGCTTGCGCGCACCAAAACCCACTTTTCTCTGCGCTTTCAGCAGGGTCTTGCGGGCTTGGGCATCTGCCTTTTGGGCATTTTCGGTCATCACTTTAGTCAAAAACGCTTTGTCCTTCCGATATTCCTGGTATCTTTCCTGGAGTGGCATGAGCAGCTCCAGCACCGAATTGGTAACTGCCTCTTTCAGTGCACCATATCCCAGCCCCGAGAGCTCTTGTTCAATCTGGGCCACCGTTTTTCCGGAGGTCGCACTGTAAATGGAGATCAGGTTGGAAACTCCCGGCTTATCCTCACTAAACCGGACTTCATTTTCCGAATCCGTAACCGCCCTCTTGATTTTTCTGGCGATGGCGTCTTTGGGATCCAGCAGGGCGATAAAGGCATTTTCGTTAGAGTCGGATTTGGACATCTTTTTATCCGGCTCTTGTAGGCTCATGATCTTGGCGCCTACTTTGGGAATATACGGCTCAGGAATGGTAAACACATCTCCATATAACTTGTTAAACCGCATGGCAATATCCCGCGTGATCTCCAAATGTTGCTTTTGATCTTGGCCCACCGGCACTAAGTTTGACTGATACAGCAAAATGTCCGCCGCCATGAGCACAGGATAGGTGTATAGTCCCGCGTTTAAATTGTCCTGGTTTTTAGCGCTTTTTTCCTTGAACTGGGTCATTCGGTTCAGCTCTCCCAAATAGGTAAAGCAATTTAAAATCCAAGCCAGTTCAGCGTGTCCACTCACATGGGATTGGACGTAAATAATGTTCTTTTCTGGGTCTATCCCCGCCGCCATAATCAGGCTCAATACGTCTAAACATCGGCTGCGCAATTTAGCGGGCCCCTGCCGCACTGTGATGGCGTGCATATCCACCACACAGTAGTAACAGTGATATTCCTCTTGCAATTGGGCCCAGTTGCGGATGGCGCCCAAATAATTTCCCAATGTTAAATTTCCAGATGGCTGAATGCCACTGAAGATAATTTTTTTTTGCTCCTCCAATTTGATTCCTCCTGCTTTATTACCTCATCGATCTTGTGGACCATTTATTTTCATGGGACCGATGCTTTCCAACTATAAGGGCTACTCGTCTCTCGGTCCAGCACTTCTCTTTCGCCCTTTTCTTACCCACTGCCGTCTAGGGCGCTTTGCTGCCCCATAGTATCAGCGTCTAGGACAGCGTTGCTTGCTTGTTTTTTACTTTTGGGCCGTCATTATTTCCATGCTGCTTTTTTGCCGCATCAGTTGATCGAGTGTGGCTCGCTTGCTCCCTCAATCGATTTCTCCATCGTACACTTCTTAGTTGGCATAGGTTTTTGAAAACTCATTTCGTCTCCCAACCAACTTTTCATAGTGTACTCATCCCACTGGATTCTTCCCCCTACGGCCTTTGACCGTGCACTATCTCAAGACAGCGCGCACAAAATCGGCCAAATGCTCTTTGGGCTCCACATGATCGTGGCGCACCGGCAAATCCCTCAGCTCTAAAATATTTGCCGGGATCGCTACCCCTGTCTTTTGCTCCAGCTTTTGTGCCATGGCAAAGGCATCTCCCTGGCTGGGCTCCCCACTTACTGCGCTCAGCACGTCTGCCGCAAACTTATAGGGGCTAGCTGTGGAAACAATCACCGTTTTGGTCTGATCATTTGTATCTGCTAAGTATTTATCATATACAGCCTTTGCCACTGCTGTATGGGTGTCCAGCAGATAGCCTTCCTGTGCAAAGGTGTCGCAAATAGCCTTTTCTGTCTCCTGCTCATTGCAGTACTCCCCGTAAAATACCTGCTCCAGCTTTACACGTTCCTCCTCACCGATGGCGTACTCTCCCTTGGCCATCAGGCTTTCCATCAGCTCTCTCACCTTCTGGTCGTCTCTGCCAAACAGTTCAAATAGCAGTCTCTCCAGGTTGGAGGAGATGAGAATGTCCATGGACGGGGAAATGGTCTTATAAAATTCCCTATTTTTATTGTATACGCCTTTGCGGAAAAAGTCCGTCAATACGTTATTTTTGTTGGAGGCACAAATGAGTTTGTGTACGGGCAATCCCATCTGCTTTGCATAATACGCTGCCAGTATATTTCCAAAGTTTCCCGTAGGCACCACAAAGTTGATATTCTCTCCCAGGGAGATCTCTCCCCGTTCCAGCAGCCGCACATACGAGTAGATATAGTAAACGATCTGTGGCGCCAATCTGCCGAAATTGATGGAATTAGCCGAAGATAGCGAATAGCCCTTCTGTGCCAGATCCTTCTCCATCTGCCGGTCTGCAAAGATCTTTTTCACACCTGTCTGGGCATCGTCAAAATTTCCCACCACAGCGCTCACAAAGGTATTGTTCCCCCGCTGAGTGACCATTTGCAGCTTTTGCATATCCGATACCCCTTGATCTGGGAAGAATACTACGATGGCAGTATTGGGCACATCTTTAAATCCCTCCAAAGCGGCCTTGCCCGTATCTCCTGAGGTAGCCGTTAGAATCAGCACCTTTTTGTCCGGCTCTTCTCTTTGCAGGGCTGCGCTCATTAGCCTTGGCAGCACTTGCAGCGCCATATCCTTAAAGGCCAAGGTAGGGCCATGAAACAGCTCTAAAATGAACTCCCCTTTGGGCAGTTTTACCAGCGGTGCCACCTGAGCGTCGTCAAAGCTCGCATACGCCTTTTGGGCAAGCTCTGTCAACTCCTCTTGCGTCATATCAATATACTTGCTCAAGATAAGGCCTGCCATCTCCTGATACGTCTTATGTTGCAATTGGCTTATGGCATCCAAAGAAAGCTCTGGAAAATTCTCCGGCACATACAGCCCTCCATCTGGAGCAATGCCTTTGAGCACAGCCTTAAGCGGCGTCTTTTGTTCAGCGGCGTTTCGAGTACTGATTAACAGCATAGGTTTCCTCCCCATCTCATATCAAAATTATCAGGCGTTTTCCTGCCTTTTTCTCGCATCTAAAAAACAGTAAAGAAGGCCAACCCTAAAAGAGCCAGCCCCTATCACTTCGTACATTTGTAAGTCAACTTACATGACTAAATCATCAGTTGCTTTATATAATCGCTAGCGTCTTTTTCGTCTGCGCTAACACTAATTACCATCTTCACATTAGACTTGTCAGCTAAACTTTCCAGTTTTTTGAGCAGAAGTTCTGCTTCTGCCAACTCACAATTTGAAATTTTCAAAAATGCATCGATAAAAATTTCAGAAATATCGAAATTCTGAGCCAACATGCCACATACTAATCCATAGAGCTGATCTGCACCTTTGAGTGCATAATCTTTCACGTCTACAAACCGCACTTGATGTTTTACATCGTACATATACCGTTTGTCATCGTCAATAAATACCACTTGGCCCTTTGTCTTTTCCACCTCGTCATTTACCAGGTTCAAAAGTTTTTTTGTCTTACCGCTGCCTTTGAGTCCTAAAATTAATTGTATCATGTGAGCCACTCTCCCATTTCTTTTTTTTATTATATAATATATACTTCAATTTTTCTATAACATTTCCTTCAAAATTTTATTTTTTATCTAATCCAGCCTTTCTCAATGCACTGCCATCTAGATATCCCCAGCGGGCACCTTGATACAAATTTCGCTGCTCCAACGTTCTCTCGATCTGTTCCTTAATCACCCACCAACTTGTGTGGAAATTGGCCATCACGCTGTACTCTTTGGGAATTCTACCCACCAATCTGTGTATGACACAGTCCGGCGAGAGCCAGCAGAGAAATTCCACCGCACGCTCTACATACTCCTCTTGGGTGAGCAGAGTGAGTTTCCCTTCCGCCCACTGCCGCTCCATCTCACATCCCTTTGGGATATAAAGAGAATGTAACTTCACACCATCCACACCCAGTGCAGAGAGAATTTTACTGCATTCTATCACATCACCTGGCTCGTCCCAGGGCAAGTCCAATATCACATGCGCCACTACGTTAAGCCCAAAGGACTTTGCTGTCAACACGCTGTCGATAAACTCCGCTAGGCTATGGCCTCTGTTGATGCGCTCCAGCGTCTTCCAGTTGCAGGATTGCAGCCCCAGCTCAATGGTGATCTCCTTTTGCAACCTTTGAGAGACCTCCCCCAGGAGCCTTGCCGTGTCTTTCCCCAGGCAGTCTGGCCGGGTGGATAAAAAGATCTCCTTTACGTCCTCCCTCTGTATCTGCATCAGCGCCTCTTGCAGCTGGCTTGCAGGCAAGAAGGTATTGGTATAATTTTGAAAATACGCGCCAAATAGCGTTACATTATATTTTCTACTTATATATTGTATATTCCTGCTTAATTGCTCATTTAAATTAATTTTTGCGTCCAGCATTTCGTATCCCGTGCCCATAGGGCTACAGTAGCTGCATGGCCCCAGGCCACCTGGCATTCTCCCGGGGCATGTTACTGGAAGATGCAGGGGAATCTTGTAGAGTTTTTGGCCGTATTTCTCTCTCATCGCCTCTGAAAACGGGTAATATAACCTCAAGTTTCTCATCCTCTTTTTTGATTATGAGACCATTATACCTTACCAGCCTTCCATTGCCAATGGCCCTTTGATCTTTCCACTTTTTACAAGTCACATAGAAAATGCCAACTCCAGCACCCGCTTGGTGTAGGGGAATCCTACTACGATAATCAGCAGCCCCAACCCCAGTGCCAACATCACCAGATAGACCCCCATATAGGATTTGCTGTGCAGATTTTTCACCGCTTTAAAGTCGAAGAGTACGATGATAATATATACAAGTAATGCGATAACCATATTGTCACGTCCTTTCTGACGCTTGCAGCTGGTGCGTTTTTTTTCGCTTTGCGATGCTCACTGCTATTAGCGTAACAGCTGGCAATATCACTTGAATCGCCAGCGCAATATAGGGATAAATCTCCGTATAATACCGTATGAGAAGATTTGTGACGTTGGAAAACAGTGAGGTTGCTAAAATGAGAATGATCCCAAGGGGAAACGCCAGGTGCTTGTGAGTGGATAGGCCAAAGGTATCCTTCATGCACACAGCTACCATGTATAAATCCACCATCACCCGAAATACCGAGGCGAAGAAGTAGCCGGAGACCACCAGTATCTCCATGCGGTTGATCATCTCTCCTAAGTCCACTACTCTCATCACCCGAATAAAGGCCGCATATTGCAAAGACATAGTGTTTCCCAAAATCAGCGAGTTCATCAGCGTAAAGAGAATCACAAAGCCCGTCCCCACCAGCATGGAAATCAGAGAAATTTTGAGAACGCTGCGTTTTTTCACCTCTACCTTGGGAATGAGTGCATAAACCGCCATGAGCTCCCCCATCTGTAAGAACGCAAAGGTGAACATGGCCCCAATAAAATCTCCCCGCTCTACGTTGAGTACAGGAAGCAAATTCTCTGGTTCCACATAAAACACCTCAATGCCGATGGAGATCAGTGCAATGATGAGCATCACGCCCACTAAAATAACTGCCATACGTCCCATGGTGGTAGCGCCTTTTTTGGCTCCATAGGCGATCACCAACACCACAGGCGTCAAAAACGCCACCATGCGCATTTGGCGCAGAATGAGGTTTACAGTAAACAGACCGTAATAATTTAACACGGCAATGGCAATCAGCAAAAAGTAAAGCCCATATAAGAAGGTAACGCCCTTGCCCACCCATTTTCCAAAGGCAAATGTATTAACTTCATAAAGACTTTGGGCGCCAGAGACGGTAAACAGCTTAATAAACAGCGTGTTCAGCAAAATTCCAATGGGCACTGCCATAAGACATGCCAGATAGGCATTATGCCCTACCAGCCGCTCGGGAATGCCCAGCATAAACAGCGTGCCTAAGCAAGATAATATGATGATGCAGATATATTGATATCCATAGATCTTTCCTTTTGTCACTTTCAATGGTTAAAATCCCTCCCCAGGCACTGCTGGCCGATAATTGAGCCCATGGTAGATGAGCTTGCACGTTATTTGTACGCGGATGTCTGCCTGTGCCAAAATAGCAGCCGAGCCACCACTTTGTTTGTATTGCGAAAGGTCCTGCCCATACATGGTGTTGGCAAGGCCCAGAAAATCTCCTCCCATCTGTTTGGAGAGTGCCAGCGCAGATTTCACCTGTGTTTTCATCTCCTGCTCCATTTTTTGATTCAGAGCCTCCATTTGCTGAGGCTCTGTGAAGTCCGTCCCTCCACTTTGCTCTTCTAGAGAGTACTCTAGCAGTACATCCAGCGTATAAGTAGATTTTCCCCTGTCATCCACATGGAGATCCCCGTTGCATTCTACAATTTGGCAGCCCACTAGTTCTTCTTCACTATAATCCACGTTTATTGCGCCGCCTTGCACATTGTCCAGAACAATCATGGCGCCTCTGGCCTGTTCTAGATCCAACTGTCCAATCATCCGGTAGTCCTGAATGACTGCAAGGCCAGTGAGCGCAAACGTCTTTTGACCTTGGTTATCTTGCCTGATTTCCCCCATGGGCACCAGCCCGCATCTGCTTTCGCTGATCTGAGAATCCACTAAGGTATGGATGTTCGATGCCATGATATATCCCGTTCCGTTTCCCTCTTCCACTAAATCGCTAATCCCCTGTACGGGATTTTGATCGATAAAATTGACTATCTCAAATAAATCGCTGGCCTTGCCCTTTACGATCACTACGTTTTCTGCACCCCGCTTGTCCCTGTCGGTGTAAAAGGAACTGAGCCAGGGTTTTAGACCTTGTTTTGCCATCTCCTCGCTAAATGCCACCAGCTGATTATGTCCCCAAAATAAATTTCGTTCTGCCTTCATGCTCAGCTCACCCGTCAGGCTGCTCAGGCTGTTGCCCTGGGCACTAATCGTTTTATATTCGCTGTCCTCTGTGGCGTCTGGAATGGGGGAGGATTTGAGCATGTAGGCCGTCATGGATACATCACCTACTCGCTCCCCAACGTCTATGCTACATCCGTATACAATGCCCAGGGTATCCAGCTTTGCAGCGCCTCCCATGCATCCTTGCAGCAACAGGCAGCTTCCCACCCAAAGTACAATCAAAGCAGCTGTGGTAATCCTTATGGTCAGGCCATATGCCTTTTTAGAACGATTCTGCTGGTTGCTATTCTGTCTCTTCCAAATTGCCATATTTTACTCCATAGTCGATAAATGAGATGTCGATAACCGCCTCATACTTCATAGTGCTCAGCAGATTATCATGGTACTTCTGGTAAGTCTCTTCCCCTAGTTGATACAGCAGTTCATGGGCGCCTATCATATCCGCATCCCATTGCTGTGCTCTGCCAAATGCTGCATTGATCTGAGAGAGAATTTGCTCCCTTGTCCGATTGGCTAACTCCTCTCTCGTCTGTTGAGTGAGCATGTCCTCAAAATTCGTCTGATTGGATATGGCGGCAGAAATACGGGTGCTCGTGGTCATCACAGGTGTTCCTCCCCGCACTTCCATACTGGAATTTGTCTGACAGTCCACCATCTCCAGCGAGACAATGGAGCCATCCGCCATCTGGATTTCCAAGTTGCCGTTGCGGATGTGATTGCCGGCCCACAGTGCACCTGTAGCCTCCTGTCTAGTGAGGATTCCCTTGAGCCGGTAGTTCTCCAATACCGCCATGGATTTTACCCATACTTCATCATTTTCATCCATACAGATATAGGGGATCAAAGCTGTCTGGGATTTACCAGCAGTGCTCTGTACCACCTCTTGCAGGGTAATGGGCAGATAATACATTTCATTGTCCACCCGTTTGAACATCCGGTTAAGCGCCCTTGCAGGAACTCCTGTCATAGCGTTCTCTCTGCTCAAAAGCTCGCTGGCCTTTCCCTGGCAAATGGCCACATACTGCCCTGCTCCTTTTCCCTCCATGCTGTAGCTACCTTCAAACACTTGTGCGGCTCCCCTCTGGGCCAGTTCTTCTCCTACCACCATCACCGCCTCGTGTTGAAGATATGCCTGTCCTCCGATTTGTAGGGAGATATCCTCTGCTGCCTGAACGTTGGTCTTTGCAATAGAAGATACGTTTATAAAGTCGTCTTCCTCCTCCCCACTTTTGACGATCTGGGCGGTAATTTCCATGTCATCTTCTACATCATTCTCTGAGATGTCGTATCCCGTCCCTATGACGATAATTAGGTTTTCTAGGCTCTGGTAACGAGAACAACCGCACAAAAACAGCACACTTATGACCAAAAGCGCGACTTTTTTTATACTCTTCATGATTTCTTTCTCCGCTTTACCAGTTTTTCCGTGCTCATGCGCACTACAGCGTCGTCCAATCCCCGTTTGGAAATGGGTGAAAGCGGCATGAGATAGGGGATCCCAAAGGACTCGATAGAGCATAGATGAATGAGAATCACCAACATCCCCACCAATAGGCCGAAGATGCCAAAAATCGCCCCCAAAAACAGCAATACAATGCGCAAGATGGAAACCGAATCCACTGTGGAATTTACTACCGCTGAGGTGATAAACGTGAGGGCGGCAATTACCACTACAGGGGAGCCAATAATGCCCGCTGTCACCGCCGCCTCTCCAATGATTAGCACTCCTACAATGCCCACAGTAGATCCCACTGGCGTGGGCAGCCGTAGCAGCGCTTCTCGCAATAGGTCATATAATATGAGCATGAGAAACATTTCCAGAGCACTGGGGAGAGGTACCCCTTCACTGGCCCTTACTAATGTGAGCAGCAGCTTGCTAGGGATCATCTCCTGATGAAAGGTTGTAAGCGCCACGTAAAAACCTGGCAGCAATAGCGTAGTCAAATAGGCAATCACTCGCAGTACCCGCAGCACATTGGAGTAATAGGGGCGGGCATAGTAATCCTCTGGCGCCTGAAAGTTCTCTACAAAGAGCATGGGTACACTGAGCACAAAGGGCGTTCCATCCACGATAATCGCTACCCTACCTTTGAGTATTTTAGCCGCCACAACATCCGGCTTTTCGTTGTTTCCAATGGTGGCAAATAAAGATCTCTTGTTATCTTCAATGAGCTGCTCAATATGTCCAGATTCCAAAATATAGTCTGCATCCACCTCTTGTAGCCGCTGCTTTACCCTCTTTACCAGGTCCTCGTCCGCAATGCCCTTCATATAGGCCACTGCCACGTCCGTCCGTGTAATGGTCCCCACCTGCATCACTTCCATGGTCAAATCCGTGCTTTTAATCTTCCGTCTCAGCAAAGCGGTATTGAACAACAGCGTCTCGGTAAATCCCTCCCCTGGTCCACGAACTGTCTGTTGGGTTTTGGGCTCCGGCACGCCACGTGACTGCCATTTTCTAGTCTGTATAATCAGCGCCTCTTTGGAACCGTCTGCCAGCAGCAAGGTATCACCACATAGGCATTTTTGTACTAGAGTACCTATGCACTTTTCCCCTTTGATATCGCCAGCGCTGAGCAGATATTCCTTAAAGTCCTCGATGTCTACGATTTTATCTTGATTTTTGTCGATGCGAAATTTGATCTCAATACATGGCTTTATGATGTTGTCGTGAATATGGTCTTTATTCGTCAGCCCGTCGATATAGATAATAGCCATGCGTATACCATTAATCGAGGTAATCCTTCTCATAACAATATCAAAGCTGCTGCCAAAACATTTAGAAAGCTCTTTTAAATTGTAATCCAGTGAGCTTTTCAGATAGCTATTCATCTCTTTGTTTTCCCGCTCGGATGCTGGTTTTTGATCTCTCTTTTTAAAAAACACCGCCATTGCCTTCCTTCGTCATCATTTCATCGCCAACTTCTGGTATGGCTTCATATGGATACTATACTTTCTTCTTATTTTTGCTTGAATGATCACATTTATTCAGTGAATTTGGCAAAACGATTGACAGGCATTTGCGAATTTGAAAATCATTCCCTTTGGAGCCAATGCATAAGTAGTTCGTGGGTGGAGAAAATAATTTCGAGCGATGGGGAGGTGGATTTCAATGACAAGAGATTATCACATCTGTTGTAGCATCGAATCCTGCAAGCACAATTCAGAGGGATGTTATTGTAAGCTAGACCAAATCAATATCTGTCCCTGTTCTCCTTGCAACTGCTATGATGTCACCACATCTAGTGAAAGCCAATGCAAGAGCTTTGAAGCCAAGTGAGGAGAACTAAAAACAGGTTTGTTCGCAAACCTGTTTTTCTTTTCATGTTCTTATTATTTTTGCCATAAAAATTTTTCATATTCTTCCTTGTCTCTCTTTTGGGAAACCTCTATAATAATACTGACCTACATTTTTTGGTCTTGAGCGAGGCACTCGCTTTTGCTTTTGGGAGGAATTATGAGCAGACGCAAAAAAAATGCATTACCTTTAATACTGATCATTCTCGTCTTTATTGCCGCGTGCGTGCTATTTTCCGATCCACTCATCGCCCAAATAAACGGGCTCTTTGGGCAGGATACGGCGGCTACTATGTCAACGACTACCATCACGCCGTCAACGTCGGCAACGCAATCCAATCCAACGGCGAAAGTCACCGACATCGAAGACGGATGGCTATTCGACGGTCCCGGCACAACAACGGCGATGGTGTTCTACCCCGGCGCGAGAGTCGAAGCAAGCACCTACGCGCCACT
>ERZ780195.1352-NODE-1352-length-20559-cov-27.967177_pt1 | contig 20559 bp, 7 predicted proteins | sample MGYA00511017_ERZ780195 | MGnify/ENA primary metagenome ERZ780195 (study PRJEB29588, sample SAMEA2159974) | human gut metagenome | biome: human gut; feature: human-associated habitat; material: faeces | place: Denmark | collected 2008/2010 ...
TTTTTGTTTCCTCCCCTTCAGGATTTTCCAAAAATAATATCCACTTTTTTAGTTTTCCATTTTCTAACATTCTGTTTATCTTTGGTATCTCTATTATATGTATCTCTAAGTCTTCTGTCAAGACCGTTTTGCCATTTTTATCATTCTTTATTTGCCATTTTGTATGTATTGGTAGTTCTTTTAAGTTTTCTATTTCATAATCTAAAAATATTATACTTATGCTTCTATTTAGTTTTTTATAGTCCTCTCCTCTATCTATTTGTTTTAAATATAGTTTTGACCAATAGAATAATATTCTTTTTTCTATATCATGATTATTTAATATTTGCATTTCTATATCTATTGGATTTTTATCGTTTATTGTTGCTCTTACATCTATTATTCCTAATTTATCATCTGCTTGATTTCCCCATAAATATGGTGTTTGTTCTAATTCTATTTTTTCTACCTTTTCTTCTATTACGTCTTCTATTAATTTCTTTGTTATTCTTTCATGTTTTTGTTCTCCGAATAGCATTCTAAATACTACATCGATTTTGGGTGATAAGATTTTTTTCATTTAACTCCTTCTTTCGTTTTTATATTTTTTGCATAACAATAAAACCATATCACCTCCATTTTTAATGTTTTTTTAGTTTGGAAATTTTTTGGAAAGAATTTTCCGAGATTTTTTTCTAGATTTTGCAAATTATCATCCTGTATTTATATTATTCTACATTTGACATTTTTTTCCTTTTATTTTGTAAAATAAATTGTAAAATGTAAAAACCAATAAAAGGTTTTGGCCTTTTATTGGTTTTTATTAGTTATTATTTTTTAAGTACAAACTTTTTGATTAAGATAATTCCTACTCCTAGTACTGCTACTGCTGATATTGTTATTATTGCTATTTGTACTGGTGTTATTTTATCTTCACCTGTTGGCTTTGTAATTCTAAATGTCTCAGCCCAGAATTCGTCTTCTTCGTTATAGTCTTTTAGTGTTTTATTTGTGTCATAACTATGTACATAGCTTAGGTTTGCTGGTGTACTTTGGTCTCTTCTTCCTGCTGCATTTGTGTAGTGTGTTACTTGTGCTATATAGCTATCATATACTCCATCATTTTCTATTTCTGATGCTGATAAACCTACTGAAACTACAAGCTTCTTAGATGTATCTCGCCCATTTAGTTCCATTTTTCCTGTTCCTTTTGTACTTTCTATTTGTTCTTTTATTTCTTCTTCTGTTATTCCAGTACCGTCTTCTTTGTATACATTTTTATTTTCTACTAAAGTACTTCCATCCTGATTTTTTATAATATTAAAGTCTGTTGTGCTGTTTACGAATTTTACTTTTGGGTTTAATGCTTCTTGGATTTGCTCTACTGATGCTTGAACAGGAGTTGGAGTAAAAGCGTTATCATTTTTTCTATAATATGATCCACTTAAATATTCTCCTTTTGTAAATCCTTTTGATTTTATTTTGTCTTTAACAATTCCTTCTAGATTTTCTAAGTATGCTTTATAACTACCATCTTTATCTTTTGTGTATTTTTCGATTAAACCTGCAGATAAGTAATCTTGCTCACCTTCATTTTTTATAACATAAGTATATGTTATATATGCGTCTGCACCTTGAGCTAATTCTGTTGTATCTGTTTGTAAGTACCACAATCCTCTGTTTGTTCTTCCTGATTTTGTTGCAGATAATCCATCTCTTTGTCCTTCTAATTGTATTTGATCGCCTTCACCTTGAGCAAGAATTTCATTAATATCTGCTGTTGCATTTGCTATTAAGTTTACTCCACTTGCTACTGGTTTTACTGTTAATCCTGTTATGTGTTTTTCTAATACTAATTTTGTTTTTGGTCTTTCCATTAATCCAAAGTTTACATTGTTGAATTGAGTGTTTGAAATAGTTGGACTGCTTCCATTTCCTACTTCTGTTGTATCACTTGTGTTATCTTTTATGTCTGTGTCTACTGGCATTTTTATTTTTAGTGTTTCTGCACACATCCAAGTGCTTGGAATTACTTCTTCTTCTAAAGTTGCCTTTTCTTCTCTTGATAGTTTTTCTATATTTGCATCTAATAGGTCTAGTTTTTTACCTTTTGTACCATCTACATCTACTGCATAGCTCATTACTTTTAATCTTCTTGCTTCATTATCAACTGCTTTTGAAATATCATTATTTTCTTCATCATATAAATATTTCTTACCAGTTTTAGTATCGTTGTACCATTCTGCATTATAGTCGTAGTCAACATATGTAGATTTGTAATCTTCACCGTTATATTTTAATGTATTTTCTGTTATATCATAAGTTCTTCCATCGCCATATATAAATCTTACAATGTAGTTACCTGGAATAATTCTTTGTGTAAATTTGTATTCGCCGTCACTATTAGTAACAGTATAATTATCTCCTTGGTATCCATTTCTATCTGTCGTTTTTACTGTATTGCTTCCAGCTACTGTTTCTTGCCAAATATATTCATATTGTTGTTTATTATTGATTTCTACAAGTTCTATAAGTTGAACGATTACATCATTAATGCTATTATTTTCAGTATCAAATACTTTTCCAGAAATACTTCTTCCTTTATTTTCTTCTTTTCTGTTTATTTGTATTCCGTTCGCTTCGTCTGTATCGTCTTCATATCTTACTTTATTTTCTTCTAAGAAAGCATTTCCTGGTGCTGAGTCTTCATCTACAAGCCCACCACCAGTCGTGTATGATACTATTTCTGCTTGATTCAAATAGTCTTCACCAAGCACACACTTATTTCCATTTTTGTCTGGTAATACTTTAAATGTTATTTCTATATTTGGTAGTAGTGTTCTTCCAGCCTCTATTCCTTCATCAGGAGTTATATATAATACCCTAGCATTTGGGTCTTTTTCTGCAGTTGCATTTTTTATGCTTACATACTGGTAATGTTCATCAAAATGATATTCCACCAAGTTTACTTTTGCATCATGTTGTGTACTTTGATTTTTTAATTCTATTCTATATGTAACATATACTTCTAGCTCTGAATCTTTTTTTGCTGATTCTATTTGTTCTTTATTTAACGCTTCCTCATCATATTTATTTTCGATAGCACCTTCTCCTGGTACTTTATAATCCGCAATTCTGTAATTATAGTCTGAATAAGCCAAATATAAGTTGTAGTTTATATTCTTGTCGCTACTTGGTCTATTTAATGCTTCATCTAACTTTCCATCTAATATTTGGTCATACGTATATGTTGTTTGGTTACCATTTATTGTTACTGTTGCATCTTTTACATCTGTTCCTAAACTTAAATCAAAGAATCTTTTGCTTAATCCACAGTTTATATTGAATGCATAATGAGATTTGTTTATTGTTCCATCTGTATTCCATGTACCCATCCAATCTTCTGTCTTACTCAAATATGTATATGTTTGTCCTTCTACATATTGTCGAATATCATTTTTCATATCTTCTTCATTTTTATATGTTGCCTTATATATTGCTTTTTTAGGTGTACTGTCGTCCTTATCTAAATCATATTTTATAATCCATCCAGCATTAGTTTTGCTTTCATCTACTTTACCATTACCAGATATTGTTTCTGTATTATTATTAAAGTTGTCACGGTTAGTTTCTTTAGATATTTTTGTATCTCTTATTTGTTTTTCTCCTTTTTCTGGCATATATGCTTGTTCTTTACTATTTGTCATTGCTTGGTATTTAATTCCATCATATTCAAATACTACGTAATAGTCATCACCTGCTGTTATATCTGTAAACATATACTCACCTTTTGCTAGGTCTACTTCTACTTTATTTCCCTTATGATCCGTGTATATTGCCTTTTTATTTCCATCTGATGAAGTTGTGTCTGTAACTTTTTTTCCGTCTTTATATAATATTACATTTATACCAGCTAAAGCTTCGTCCTGATTTTCGCCATCATATTGATTATTTATTTCAGGTTGTTCTTTACCTGTTTTTATTTTCTCTGTCCAAACTATTCCACCTAGGTTCATTACAGGAATATCTTGAATATCTAATTCTAATTCGTGATTTTTTAATGTTACTTCTCCTGCTTTAAACTCATCATAAGTAACAGTTGAATCTTTTTTTGTTTCAGATATATTATATCCATTTCCCTCTCTTTTTAGTGTTACTGTTATTGTTCCTTCAATTTTTTTGTAACCTACTGGTGCTTCTATTTCTTCTATTGTAATTACTACTGGTTCATTTAAATTTTTTATTTCAATGTCTTCTAACACAAGATTTCCATCTGAATTTGTTGTTTCAATTATTGTTACTTCCCCTGCTTCTGGTATTTGATGGTTCTTTATACTTGTAACATTTGTTAGTGTTAATTTGAATTTTGCTTTTTCAACCTTTCCTCCGCCTACTGATGAAGTTTTTAATATTGTTAATTTTTCTATAATTGATTTGTTTTCTACTGTTACTGGAATTTTATTTATTCCACTTTTGCTATCTTTACTTACTGTTCCTATTTCTACTTTTTCGCTTGGTCCACTTGTTTTTGTAACTTTCCATATTGCATTGTTTTGATCATATGTAAATGTCAATACAATAGATTTATCTAGTGGTTTGTATCCTGCAGGTGTATATGTTTCTGTTATTGTTGCAGTAAATTCATCTGGACTAGTTGGTTGTATTTGTGAAAATGTTATTTTTCCATCTTTTCCAACTGTTTTTGTTTCTCCTTTTAATCCATTGCTATATGTTATACTAAATTGAGCTCCTTCAACTGCTGCTTTAGCTGTATCTACTTTGTTTAGTTCAACTTGAACAGGTGGGATAAGAGGTTCGGATTTAAAATTTAAATTTGTATTTTCAAATGTTACATTTCCATCACCATATAGTAATGTTTGTTGTCCACTTAATTTTAACTCATACCACCAAGCCTTAATTTCTCCTCTTGCAACTGTTATTTTAATATTATCAATAGATGTTATTCCTGCATCCTTTTTTATACATAAATATATTTCTGGCTCTCTATCTCTACCATATATTACACCATAATCAAGTATACCGGCATATCCATGCGATGTAATAGTTTCTTGAATTTCTAATAATTCTTCTTTAGTTACTTCATCAAATCCATTATATTCTCCATTACTTTTTACTTTTTCGAATGCCTTAATGTCATCATTATTTATTGAAGGAGCTTGATTATAATATTTTTTTCCATTCTTTGTATAGTCTATCTCTATATTTTTTAGCCAATCTCCTGTGGCAGCATTAAAGCTAATTGGTCCAATTATGATATAGTCTTTTCCCCAATCAAAATTTGAAAATATTTCAGATGCATATGAATATGATGCCCCTTTTAAATCTGTTTTAGAAATATCATATTCAACTTTTATTTTATCCGAATTTTTTTTCTCTATATTTGTTCTCTTTTTAAAATAATTAAGCAAATTCAAATAACCTGGGTTGTTTTCACTATCAGCAGGATCCCCAACGATTCTACTCCATTCATCCTCCACACTATATGGTAGTGTTCCCCATGCTCTAACTCCATTTATTTCTTGAATTAAAGTTCCTCCTTGGTATCCTTGGTCATTTCCATCTGTATCATAATAGTGCCATTGTTTCCATGTTTTCCCATTGTAGGTAAAATTCTTGTATGGTATTCTTGAACAAGGAGTTCCCATTGACATCCACATTAAGTGTTGTCCCACAGAAGTTTTTAAATATTGCTCATATGTTTGTGTTGTTAAATTATATTTGGAATATCCAAGTATACCATCATTTGCCAATATCCATGCTTGTATTCCTTGTCTTTCGCTAGTTGCATATTTTCCATTTTTGCTATCGACTTCAAAACTAGCTGATACCTTATAATCCCCTTCATACACTATTCTATTTGGATCAATACAATAAATGTATTCATTTTTCCATAAATCTCTTTGCTCTACATGATAATATGTTGAATTATTTAATTTTCCTTTATAATTTGTCATATCAACAGCAGCATATGTATTGTTGTTAACAAGTATTAATAACAAGAAAGCTAGTAGTGAAAAAACTATTAATATTATTCTTTTATATATTTTAGTGTATTCTTTATTTTTCATTTTCACATACCTCCTTTCCTATATATTCTTTCTAAGTATTAGTTTTTTATTTATTAGGTATATTCCGCCACCTAATATAAGCATACTTGTTATTATTATTCCGATATACATCATTGGACTACCTGTTGCTGTACTTATAAGTAATTCTGCTGTGCTATAATCATTCTCTTTTTGTTCTTGATTTGCTGGTGTAGAATTTGTATCTACTAGTCCAAAATCATTTTTATCTTCATATATTTCTGCTGCATTTGTAAATGTGCCTGTACTGTTTGATGTCATTGCTTTAGTTAAAACTAACTTAACTTGTTTTGATTCTCCTGGTTCTAACATTATGTCTTTTAATTCTTCTGTGTACAAGTTTCCGTCTGTTCCTTGATACCAATTTGTATTCATTTCTGAATTAAATTTTAGTCCTTTTGGTAAGTAATCTGCAATTACAGTTGCTGTTCCTGGAACTGCTCCATTGTTTTTAACTTCTATTTGATATTCTATAAGTACTGTTGAGCTTGCCATTTGTTTTGCTTTTATTTCTACTTTTGCTAATTGTTCATTTTTATAATTGTATTCTGTTGTTCCACTGTTGTTTTGAACAGTTACTTTTGTAATATATTTGTTTAATTCTAAATCAAATTTTGAATTTAGCACTAAACCTATATTAATGTTTTCTATATTTTCATTTATTACATCAAGTGTATCTGTTTTTACTGTTGTTCCTTCGCTTGTTGTAGGTGCAGTTGGTACAGAATCTTTATTTGTTACTGGTGTAAGCTTATATGTTTTTGTGTTGTATTCAAATTCTATTATGTATTTTCCAGCTTTTAATTCTTTGAATTCATATTTACCATCATTATCTGTTATTGCTGTTATCTCTTTTCCATCTTCACCTTTTAGGTATTCTGCAACATTATCTTTGTTGATTTGTTTTATTTTTACTAAAATGCCTTTTAATAATTTTTCTTTTTCATCTTTTATTCCGTCTTCGTTTTCGTCTAACCATGCTGTGCCAGAAATACTATATGTTTTTTCTACTGGTATATCTGGATCGTCTGGATCTATTGGTTTATCTGGCTCATCTATTTTAGTTCCTTTTATTCTGTACTCTGTTGTTTCTTCTTTTAATACAATTTCTCTAGTTTCTGATATTCCTTCCCTATCTTGTATAATTTGTGAAATAATAGCTTTGAAATTTATTATAGAGTCTTCTTCTTTAGCATCATTTGCAATTCCTTTTATATCTAGCCTATATGTCTCTTCTGGTTTTATTTCTTTTTTTATAGCATAACTATTTCCTATTGAAATAGCTTCTTCTACTTTAGTTAATTGTTTTAATCCTGTAATTTCACTAATATTAATTTCAATATCTTGAGTAAATCTAGTTTTATTTTTAATATTTAAAGTATAACTAATCTCATCTCCGGGATTAACATATGTATTTCTTGAAGAGTCTGTTAAGTTTTCTGATGAAAAACTAATTTCATAATTTGGTTTTATAATTATATCGTCTTTTCTTAAAGTATAATCCTCCATTTCATTTATTGAAATTACTTCATTATATGATATTTCCTTTTCATATACATTTTTATCTAGCTTATCAGCTTTCATTTTTATTTCTATATTTATTGTCTGCCCTTTTTCTAATTTAGGTATTATATATATTATGCTTCCGTTTTCCTCACTCTCTTTTATGTCTATATCTATTTTTTCTACTTTCATCATATCTGGATCTTCTGTTGCTTCATATTTATAGACTCCAATTTCTTTTGTATTCAACTTTGTTCCTTCTGGCAATTTACTTGTAATAACTACATTTGTTAAAGTTTCATCAGATACATTTGTTATTGTTGTTTTATATCCTAGCTGTCCTCCTTCGTAAATAAATTCTGCTCCATCACTATATGCATCTTCAATTGTTGCTTTTATTAAAGCTTGTTTTACTACATTTTTTACTTCTACTGTTTTTGCTTGATCTTCTTTGCCATTTGGTATTGCTTTTATTGTTGTTGTAATATCTTTTTGTTTTGTTTCTTCTGGTAATGCTTTTACTTTTGCTGTTATTGTTTTTGTTACTGTTTTTCCAGCTTCTATATCAAAGTTTTCTGGTTTTGATACTAATTCTAATTCTTCTGGAAGGCTTGCTTCTAAGCTTACATTTTTAGCTGTAACGTTTGATTTGTTTGTTACATCTACTGTAAAAGTAACTTCTTGTTCTTCATATATAGTATCACTTATTGCTTTTGCAGATACTTCTATTTCTATTTTTTGTGGTGTTTCTAGTGTTATAGCTGCTGCTTTTTGTTCTTTGTCTTCTATTTTTATAGCATATGTACTATTCATAGATTTGTTTGCGCCTAAATTTTCTGGTATTTCTATTTTATATGTAAATGTTGTTATTGATTTATCTGCTAATTTTGTAAATGTTATTTTATAGCTTTTATATTCATTTGCTTTTTCTGGGTTGTATGCTTCAAATGTTTGTCCATCTACAGAGTATTCTACTTTTGCATTTCCTGCTGTTATTTCTTCTTTTAATGTAGGATTTATTGTAGAACCTGCTTCTGCAAAGTTTCCTGTTACTACTCTATTTTCTAAGTCTTTTCCTGTGTTGTTTATTATTGTTCCTGTTACTTGTGCTATTGCTGATTCTTTCTCGCTTAATAAACCTGTTTTGCTGTTTCCTTTTATTGCTACTATTTCAGGTTGTGTTTCGTTATAATTTGAGATACTATTTGCAAGTATTATTCCTTTTTCTGCTGAGAATGTTACTTGTTCTGAATCTTTTGCTTCTTCTTCTCCATTTACTACTGTTAATTTAATATCTCCTGTAGTTGTTGGTTGTAATTCTGGTGTTTTTAGGTTCGCAGAAAATGTTATTGTTGTATCTTGTCCGTTATAGTCTACGTATTCTCCTTGATTTCCTGTTAATTTTACTTCTATTATATTATTGTTTATTGTTATACCATTTAATTCTAATCCATTAGCATTTGATATTCCTTCTGTGTTTTCTACTATTGATGCTTCTTTTACTTGTTCTGGTAATTCTATTTGTACTGTTGGATTATTAAATAGTTTGTCTGTTTCTTTGCTTGTATGTAGTGTAACTGTAAAGTCAACTTTGTTTTCTTCTCCTACTGGTAAAGTTTCTTTATCTTTTCCTAAATTTATTCCCAACTCTGCATTTGATTTTGGGCTTACTAGTGAAATTTGTTTTGATATTGTTCCTGTTGAATATATAAACTCTTCTTCGCCTGCTTTTTGTATTCCGGCTATTGCGGCTATTGCATTAATTGTTAATGAATCTATTTTATCTATTTTTGACACATATTCTTCAACACTTGAAATGTTTAAAGTTTTTCTACTTGCTATGCTTAATTTTCCAGCTTTTACTGGTTTGCTTATTTGCACTCCTATTTGGCTTGCATTTTCTGAATAACTAATTCCAAGTATTTTGTCGTTATTTTCTATAGTGCTCTCTTTTGTTATTTCTCCTAATTTTTTACGTGTAGCCATGTTTATGATAACTATTTTTCCATTCTCCCCTAATATGTTTATAAAGTCTTCTTTATTTATATATGTAGCATTATAATGTGTAACTGGTTTTATGTCTTTTGAATCTGCTATATTTAATTTGTCTATTTCAGAAACAGCTAATATATCTCCTTCTATTTGTGTGTTGCTTATATTTAATGTCCAAGCTTCTGCAAAGCTTTCTCCTTTTTGAATGTTTCTTTTACTTAAGCTTTCTGGTGCTTGTATATCTAATTCTAATAGCATATGTTTTTCGTCATTTGTTGATCTGGAACTTGTTTTATTAAGTCCGTTTTCATCTACATAAAGTTTAAGATTGCTTTCTACTGTAGTTTCAATCATGTCTACATTTTTTACACTTTCTTCATTATATATATATGTAACTACAAATTCGTCTACTGCATTTTTAGCCCATGCTACACAATTGTTTTCATCTTTGCTATTGTTTACTGTTATTGTTATTTTTCCACTCTCACTATCATATTGCCATGAACCTAATTTGTTTTCCTCAACTGTTCCAAAGTTTATTGAGCCGTCTTTTCCGTTTGTTGCTTTTGTTGAGTATGCTGCAACTTCAACTTTCTCTGCTTCTAGTTCATTTTCAGCTACAAATTTACCTTCTTCCATTTTTCCTGATTCTAGTGGGTTTGCTGTTATTTGTGTTTTTTCTATTGGATATATGTTGTCTTTTATTCCTGATTTTATTTTTACTTGTACTACTCTTTTTTCTTTTCCATCTATTGTGTATGTTTTATTTGTTATTATTTCATTTTCTAGTACCTTTGTTTCTTTTTTTGTTTCATCATCCATATTATAAAGCTCTTGTGCATTCCATTTTACTGAAACTGGTTTTTCTTTATTTACTTCTTCTGTTTTATTATCGTTCGAATATGTTCCTGTTAATTTTATTTTACTTTCCATGTTTAATAAATCCAATTTAAATTGGTCATCATTTCTTGCTACTATTTTAAAATATAATTCTTTAGTTTCTCCTGCATTTATTTGATCTATTCCACTTTCATCTTTTAACTTAAAGTTGCAGTTGCTTAAGTCTAGATTTACATTTTTTAAATTACCTTCCTTTACCGCTATGCTTAAATGTAAATTTAATTCAGACGTTATGTCTGCTTCTTTTACTTCCTTTCTTTCGCTATCTAGTATTTGGGCATTAAATGTAATTTGATTTTGCTCATCTGCTGCATATGAAATTAAACCACTTCCCAAATATGATCCGAAGTAGTGCAAAATTTGAAAAAGTTAAAGTTAAAACTAAAAATGTTGCTAAAACTTTTGTACTAATTTTTCCATCATTTGATTTTTTTAGATTTTTAAACATGTTTTTTTCCTCCTGATTTTATTTTAGTATTTTTCTCTTTATCTTCTTATATTTATATAGCATTATTCTCACATTTTTTGCAATTAATGTCAATATACGTTTTTTTTATTTAATTGTTCAAATTCTACATCCTTTTAAAATTTGTTTACGGAAACTAATAGATTAAAAAGAATTTTTGAAAAATTACATTTTCATGACATTTTTGTAATTAAACGTAATTTCGCTATGATAATTTTATACATATATATTATATACGGTTATGTAAACTTTTTCAAGTGGTTTTTCTCACTTTTTTCAAGTTTTGTAGGTGTTTTTGGAAATATTAGTAAAAAGCATATTTCAATTAAAAAAAGAGAAAAGAAAAACAGGAATTATTAATATCTTTAACTCCTGTTTTTTGTATTATTTAGTTAATAATTAACCTGCAAGTTCTCTTTTTATTCTTAATATATTGTCTAATGTTTGTAAATATCCTTCTTTATAGCAAAACTCCAATTTTTTTATATTAAATGGTTTTACTTCTCTTAAGTCTATTTCTAAAACAGATGTGCTTGCATTAACAGATTCTCTTATTAGGTTTTCTGTCATTAGGTCCAATGATTGCATTGTTATATTATATATTGTTTTTTGCTTTCTTGGGCTTTTTAGTTTAAAACGTAATGCAAGAACTTTGTCTATTCCCAATTCTTTTGTTTCTTTTACTGGTAGGTTTGAAAATATTCCCCCATCTACAAATTGATATTTTTCGTGTTCAAACGGAGCATACATTCCCGGGAAAGTTGAGCTCGCCCTTACGGCTTTGCCAATTTCTATGTCGTGTATGTACTCTTCACCTTTTAAATTTTCGTTATTTGTGAATATTATTTCTTTGTTTGAGATTAAGTCTGTTGCTGGAATAGTGATTGGCATTTTTAAGTCTTTTATGTTTTTTACATTTTTCTTTTTAGCTGCTTGCTCAACTACTTTTTCTATGTTTTCACTAGTTGTTATTCCACCTAATTTTATATCTCTTGTGGCTTTAATAGATTCCCATATATATTTAGGGCTTAAAGATAAAACCTGACTAGAAAATTCTCTAAATAATTTTATTATCTCATCTGTTTTATATCCCATTGCATATAAGGCAGCCACTATACTTCCTGCTGATGTTCCACCTATTGCTTCTATTTCTATTCCGTTTTCTTCTAGTGCTTTTATTGCGCCTATATGTGCTGCGCCTCTTATTCCGCCTCCCGCTAATGCTAGGCCTATTTTCATATGCTGTACCTCCTCTATTAAATTGTAATTTATGTGAGCGGGTCGCCCAAGAGTGCGACCCCTACATCGTTTGTGATGCTTTTGGTGAAAAAGGGGTCTGACCCCTTTTTCACCATTGGGTTTATTTCCTTTTTGTTTCCATATTATATACAATTTTACCAATAATTTTGTCTGGTACTATTTTGCTTAAAAATCTTATCATTTTGTTGTTTGCTCCTGGTAATATCATATATTTTCCTTCAAACATTTTGTCTATTGCATAGTTTGCAACTTCTGTACTTGTCATAACTTTTGTTTTAAATTCTACGTTTGCTTTTTCTAAAAATGGTGTTTTTATTGGCCCTGGACATAGTGCACTTATTTTTACATTCGAGTTTCTTTTTCTTAATTCCTCGTAAATGCTTTGTGTTAATTTTAACACATATGCTTTTGTAGCATGGTATGTTGCCATGTGTGGTCCTGGCATAAATCCTGCTATTGATGCTACATTTAATATATATCCACTATTTTTTTTGCACATGTCTTGTAAGAATAGTTTTGTTAGTGTATGAACTGCACACACATTTGTGTTTATCATGTTTAATTCTGTTATTAAATCTGTTTCTATAAATTCTCCACAAGTTCCAAATCCTGCATTGTTTATTAATATATCTATATCTCCTACCTGTTTATATAATTCCACACAATTTTCCGCAAGGCTTAAATCCATGCATATTATTTGTGTTTTTGTTTTTAGTTCTTTTTGTACTTCTTCTAGTTTTTGTTGTTCTCTTGCTACTAAAACTAATTCTATTTCTTGCTCGCTTAATATTTTTGCCATTTCTTTTCCTAAACCTGATGAGGCTCCTGTAATTAATGCTTTCATGTTTTTCCTTCTTTCTAAATTGTTTGCTCTATTATATCAGATATTTACAAATTTTAATAGTTTTTACTTTATTTATTTTGATTTTTGTTATATAATCTTTTCAATATTGTTTAGGGAACTTTCACTTTTAAGAGTTTTTTTAACATTTATTTTATAGAAATGAGGAGATATGCTATGGATTATAATCATAAAGAAATAGAAAAAAAATGGCAAAATTATTGGGATGAAAAACAAAGTTTTAAAGCAATTACTGGAGATAATAAGGACCCATATTATATATTGGTAGAATTTCCTTATCCTTCTGGTGCGGGTCTTCATGTTGGGCATGTTAGAAGCTATACTGCTCAAGATGCTTTGGCTAGAATGAAAAGAATGCAAGGTTATAATGTTTTATATCCAATGGGCTGGGATGCTTTTGGTGCTCCTGCTGAACAATATGCTATTAAAAATCATATTCACCCAAAGGAAGCTGTAAAAGAAAATATTCATACTTTTAAAGGACAAATGAAGGATTTAGGTTTTTCTTTTGACTGGTCTCGTGAATTTTCTACTACTGACCCAGATTATTATAAATGGACTCAATGGCAATTCTTACAATTTTATAAACATGGTATGGCATATAAAGATACTATTCCTGTAAACTGGTGTCCTACTTGTAAATCTGTTTTATCTAATGAAGATGCAGCTGGTGGAGTTTGTGAAAGATGTGGTAGTACAGTTGAGCAAAAAGAAAAATCTCAATGGATGCTTAGAATGAGCGATTATGCAGAAGATTTATTAAAAGGTTTAGATGATACTAATTTTGCTGATAGAGTAAAACTTGGTCAAATTAACTGGATTGGTAAATCTACTGGTGTTGAACTTGATGTGCAAATTGTTGGTGGAGGTAAATTTTCTGTATTTACAACTTGTATTGAAACAGTTTATGGTATTACATTTTTTGTTATTGCTCCTGATGGCAAGTTAATTAAAGAATTAATGCCTAGAGTAAAAAATAAAGAGGAAGTTAATGAATATATTAAAGAAACTGCTAAAAAATCTGCTATGGATAGAACAGAGCTAAATAAAGGTAAAACAGGTTGCAGAGTAGATGGAATTATGGCTATTAATCCTGTTAATGGAAAAGAAGTTCCTGTATTTTTAGGTGACTTTGTTCTAGGAGACTACGGAACTGGGGCTGTTATGGCTGTTCCTTCTCATGACCAAAGAGATTTTGAATATGCTGTAGAACACAATTTGGAAATGATTCAAGTTATTGATGGTAGAGATGTTAGTGAATCTGCTTTTGAGAAACAAGATTATTTAGGTAAAGGTTGTAAATTGATTAATTCAGAAGAATTTACTGGTCTTACTGTTGAAGAAGCTAAAGAGGCTATTACAAATAAATTAGTAGAAAAAGGTATTGCTAGAAAAGTAAATAATTATAAAATGAGAGATTGGGTATTTTCTCGTCAAAGATTCTGGGGAGAACCTATTCCTATGATTTATTGTGAGAAATGTGGATGGCAACCAATGAAGGAAGAAGATTTACCTTTATTGTTACCAGATGTTGCAGAATATGAACCAACTGAAAGTGGAGAAAGTCCTCTTGCAAACATTACCGATTGGGTAAATACAACTTGTCCTCATTGTGGTGGAAAAGCTAGAAGGGAAACTGATACAATGCCTAACTGGGCTGGTTCTAGCTGGTATTTCTTAAGATTTATGGATCCTCATAATGATAAAGAATTTGCTTCTATGGACGCTATGAAATATTGGAAACAAGTTGACTGGTATAACGGAGGAATGGAGCATACTGCAAGACATTTACTATATGCAAGATTCTGGGTTCAATTTCTATATAATATTGGTTTAGTTCCTAAAAAAGAAATGATTTGGACTCGTGTTAGCCATGGTATGGTTTTAGGTTCTAATAATGAAAAGATGAGTAAATCTAAAGGAAATGTTATTAATCCTGATGATATAGTTAACGAATATGGTGCAGACACTTTAAGACTTTATGAAATGTTTATGGGTGATTATACTCAAGATGCTCCTTGGAGCACAGATTCTCTAAGAGGTTGCAAACGTTTTATAGACAAAGTTATTCGTTTAAAAGATAAAATTGGTGATGGAGATGGTTATTCTAAAAAATTGGAACCACTTATCCACAAAACTATAAAAAAAGTGCAAACTGATTTAACAACAATGGCTTATAACACAGCTGTATCTGCATTAATGATTTTAGCTAATAGCTTTGATGCTGAGGATAAAATAACAAAAGAAGATTATCATTTGTTATTAACTTTATTAAACCCTATTGCTCCTCATATTACAGAGGAACTAAATGAGCAATTAGGATTTAAGCCAATTTGCGAATCTAGCTGGCCTAAATATGATGAAGCTAAAACAATAGATAGTGAAAAGGAAATTCCTGTTCAAATAAATGGTAAAGTAAAAGCAACTATTAAAATTGCTTTAGATGAAGATGAATCAAGTGTAAAATCAAAGGCTCTCGAAGCTGTTGCTAGTTTACTAGATGGAAAAAATGTTGTAAAAGAAATCTATGTAAAAAATAAAATTTATAATATAGTTGTAAAATAAAATATGGAATTAACAAAAATGAGGCATACGATGTGTGCCTCATTTTTACTTTTGAAAATATCTTTTTTATAAATTATTTAAAGTATTCTATTCCTGATTCAAATAGTTTTTGGTCCATATTTCCTGGTACGTTTATTATATTTCCTCTATAACTTCTTTCTGAATGTGCCATTTTTCCAAGTATTCTACCATCTTTGCTTGTTATTCCTTCTACTGCATATACTGAACCGTTTGGATTGTAATCTATGTCGTATGTTGCGTTTCCTTTTTCATCTACATATTGTGTTGCTACTTGTCCATTTGTTATTAATTCATGCATTACTTTTTCGCTTGCTACAAATTTTCCTTCTCCATGTGAAATTGGTATTACAAATTCTTCTCCTAAGTCTACTTTGCTAAACCATGGTGATAATTTTGATACTACTTTTGTTGTTACTAATTTTGATTGGTGTCTTGCTATGTTATTATATGTTAGTGTTGGCATTTCAGATGTTGGTTCTACAATTTCTCCAAATGGTACTAATCCTAGTTTTATTAATGCTTGGAATCCATTACATATTCCCAATATTAATCCATCTTGTTCATTTAAATGTTTATGAATTGCTTCTTTTAATCGTGGATTTCTAAATACTGTTGCTATAAATTTACCAGAACCATCTGGTTCATCTCCTGCACTAAATCCGCCTGGAAGCATTATTATTTGTGATTCATTAATTAGTTTTTCCATTGCAATTATAGATTCTTCTATATCTGTTTGTTTTAGGTTTTTAAATACCGCTATTTTAGGATCCCCACCCGCATCTATAAATGCTTTTGCTAAATCATATTCGCAGTTTGTTCCTGGAAATACTGGTATAAAGATTTTTGGTTTGGCTATTTTTATTTTATATGAGCCCACTTGAGGTGTGCCCCCTGCAGGTTTGTATAATATGTTTTCTATTTTTTTATTTATTTCATTTGTTTTTGTTGGGAATACTTTTTCTAGTGGCTCTTCCCATATTTTTATTAATTCTTCTAGGTCTAATATTTCGTTTTCTGATATTTTTATTTCTTTTTTATTTGTAGTGATTCCTAAAAGTTCTAATTTTTTATTTTCTATTTTATCTTTTGCTTCTATTATAAATGTTGCATAACGTGGCTTAAATAAGCATTTATTAGCTTTAAATTCAAAACCTATTTTATTACCTATACACATTTTTGTTATTGTATCTGCTATTCCAAATTGTCTTACTGTTGCAACAGATATAACCTTGCCATCTTCTATTAGTTTATGCACTAATTCATAGTTTTCTTTTAAATCTTCAAAATCTGGTAAAAATTCTTCTGTTATTTTTGTTTTTAACATATACACATTTGAATTTGCTTTTTTAAATTCATTTGATACTACTTTATTTGTGTCTACAACCCCTATACAGAATGATGTAAGTGTTGGTGGAACATCTAATTCGTTATATGAGCCTGACATTGAATCTTTTCCACCTATTGATGCAAGTCCTAGTTTTTCTTGAACTAAGTATGCTCCCAAAAGTGCTGCTAATGGTTTTCCCCATCTTGCAGGCTCTTCTCTTAATTTTTCAAAATATTCTTGGAAAGTAAACCATGCTTTTTTGTAATCTCCTCCACACGCTACATATTTTGTAAGTGAATCTATAACTGCAAATGCAGCTCCATGTAATGGGCTTATTTCTGAAAGATATGGATCATACCCAAAGCTCATTATTGTTCCAGAATTTGTGTACCCTTTTAATGTTGGAATTCTTGCACACATAGATTCTGTAGGTGTTAATTGGTATTTACCACCAAATGGCATTAGAACTGTTCCTGCTCCTATTGAGCTGTCAAACCTTTCTACCAATCCTTTTTGAGAACAACAATTTAAATCTGATATTGTCTCCTTCCAAAGTTCTGTTTTTAAGCAATTTTTTCCGTTTGTTTTGATGCAGTTTTGCGGGTCGCCCAGGAGTGCGACCCCTACACTGTTTTTATTTTGTTGTATTTTTCTTTTTCCTTCAAAATACTCTTGTATTCCTTTTGGTTTTTCTATTTTTGCATTTGCTATTTTTACTGTTCCGTTTGTATTTAAAAATTCTCTTGATAGATCAACTATAAGCTTTCCTCTCCAGTACATTTTCATTCTTGGCTCTTTTGTTACTTTTGCTACTACTGTAGATTCTATATTTTCTGCTTCTGCAAGTTTTTGGAATTTTTCTACATCTTTTTCTTCTATTACTACTGCCATTCTTTCTTGTGATTCTGATATTGCTAGTTCAGTTCCATCTAATCCTTCATATTTTTTTGGAACTTTATCTAGGTTTATTTCTAATCCGTCTGCGAGTTCTCCTATTGCTACGGAAACACCGCCTGCACCGAAATCATTACATCTTTTTATTAGTGTTGTTACTTCTGGATTTCTAAATAATCTTTGTATTTTTCTTTCTTCTGGTGCATTTCCTTTTTGTACTTCTGCTCCGCATGTTGTAAGTGATGCACTATTATGTGCTTTTGATGAACCTGTTGCTCCTCCACATCCATCTCTACCTGTTCTTCCACCTAATAGAACTACTACATCTCCTGGCTCTGGTACTTTTCTAATTACGTTTTTCTTTGGTGCTGCTCCTACTAATGCACCTATTTCTAGTCTTTTAGCTACATATCCTGGATGATATATTTCTGCAACTTGCCCTGTTGCTAATCCTATTTGGTTTCCATATGAACTATATCCTCTTGCTGCTTCATTTGTTAGTTTTCTTTGTGGTAATTTGTTTGGTAATGTATCTTTTACTGATGTTCTTGGATCTCCACATCCTGTTACTCTCATTGCTTGATATACATATACTCTTCCAGATAATGGGTCACGTATTGCTCCGCCCAAACATGTTGCTGCTCCACCAAATGGTTCTATTTCTGTTGGATGATTATGTGTTTCATTTTTGAACATTATTAGGTATTCTTCTGGTTTTCCATCTACCAATATTTCTGCTTGTATACTACATGCATTTATTTCTTCTGATTCGTCTAAATCTTTTAACATTCCTTTTTTCTTTAATTCTTTTACTGCTATTGTTGCTACATCCATTAAGCAGATATCTTTTGCCTTTTTCCCATCATACACGTATTCTCTAGATTTTTTGTAGTCTTCATATATTTTATTTGCTAAATCCCAGTCTATTTCTACTTTGTCTAATTTGCTTAAGAATGTTGTATGTCTACAATGATCTGACCAATATGTATCTATCATTTTCATTTCTGTCATGCTAGGATCTCTTTTTTCTACATCTCTAAAATACTTCTGGCAGAATTTTAAATCTTCTATATCCATTGCAAACCCATACTTATCATAGAATTTTTTTGAATCTTCATCTGTCATGTGTATAAATCCTTCTACTATTGCTACGTCTTTTGGCTCTGGATGTTCATCTTTTACTGTTTTTAATTTTTCTAATGTACATTCTCTTGAGTCTACTGGATTTATTATATATTTTTTTATTTTTTCTAATTCTTCAGTACTTATATTTCCTTTTATAACATATATTTTTGCACTTTTTGCAAGTGGTCTTTCTCCTTCTGTTAATATTTGCAAACATTCAGATAGTGAGTTTGCTCTTTGGTCAAATTGTCCTGGTAAATATTCTACTCCAAATATTTTATCTTCTTTTGCGAATGGATATTCTTCTTCAAAGCATTCATCTACTTGTGGTTCAGAAAATACTGTGTTTTTTGCTTTTTCAAATATTTCATCATTTATGCCTTCTACATCATATCTGTTTACTATTTTTAAATCTTCTAAATTTTTTAATAACAGATTTTCTTTTAGATCTTTTAATAAACCTTTTGCTTCTACACTAAATTCTGGCTTTTTTTCTACATAGATTCTTTTTACCATTTTATTTTCTCCTCTATATTATTATATAAATTGTAATTTACCCGATGTCGATATGTACAGTTTCGGGCAGACACAGGGCATACCCCTACATTCATAGCAATTTCTAATGTGCATTGCAGGTCGCCGAGGGTGGCGTCCCTACAATGTTTGCAAGATGCTGATTTTTATTCGTTTACACTATTATTTCTTTATTTCCTGCTATTACCTCACCAATCAAATATGCTTCTTCTCCAGCTTCTTTTAATATTTCTAGTGATTTTTCTACTTCACTTTCTGGAACTATTACAGCCATTCCTATTCCCATATTGAATGTATTATACATATCTCTTTCTGGTATGTTTCCTCTTTCTGCAATTAGTTTAAATATTGGTGGTACTTCATAAGAGTTTTTATCTATTTTTAATGCTACACCTTCTCTTAACATTCTTGGCATATTTTCGTAAAATCCTCCACCTGTTATATGTGATATTCCTTTTACTTTTACTTGTTCTATAAGTTTTAATATTGGTTTTACATATATTTTTGTTGGTTTAAGCAGAGCTTCTCCTACTGTACATCCCAGGCTTTCTACGTATTCGTTTAAGTTTTCTTTATTTACGTCAAATACTTTTCTAACTAGTGAAAATCCATTAGAATGAACTCCTGATGATTTAAGTCCTATTACTTTATCCCCAATTTCTATTGTTTTGTTGTTTATAATTTTCTTTTTATCTACTATTCCAACACAGAATCCTGCTAAATCATATTCATCTACTGGATAAAATCCCGGCATTTCTGCTGTTTCTCCGCCTATTAAGCTACAATTTGCTTTTTTACATCCTTCTGCTACTCCTGCTACTATTGTTGCTACCTTTTCTGGTATGTTTTTTCCAAGTGCCATATAGTCTAAAAAGAACATTGGGCTTGCTCCAGTACATATTACGTCATTTGCACACATTGCTACACAGTCTTCTCCTATTGTGTCGTGTTTATCCATTAAAAAAGCCAATTTTAGTTTTGTTCCTACTCCATCTGTTCCGGAAACTAAAATTGGTTCTTCCAT
>ERZ780195.1354-NODE-1354-length-20548-cov-2.957156_pt1 | contig 20548 bp, 16 predicted proteins | sample MGYA00511017_ERZ780195 | MGnify/ENA primary metagenome ERZ780195 (study PRJEB29588, sample SAMEA2159974) | human gut metagenome | biome: human gut; feature: human-associated habitat; material: faeces | place: Denmark | collected 2008/2010 ...
ATAAATTGGTTTTTGTTCTTCATTAATAATAGAATATATAGTACTTAATCCTGTAGCATTATTATCTTGAGAGCTTTCTTCTTTAGTTACGGTACCAGTAATTGTTTCATTTAAAGTATCTTTATTTATTTCTAAGTTATAATTAACTGTACAACCAGTTAGTAGTAGACTTAGTAATATTATTATTTTATTTTTCACTTATTTTCACCCCTATTTATACCATGATCCATATGCTATTATTTCATCTGAATCAATAACTCTTTCTTTTTTTCTTACTAATCCTGGATCTCCAGTATTTCCTTCAATTGTATAAACATAATTACTATCTGAACTAGTAACTATACCAACATGATCAACACACTTAGTTACTTTATCCCATTTTCCATTAGAGCCACGACAACTACTACCTTTCCATTGATACCATATTATATCACCAGCTTTAGGAGTATAATTACCACCATAAGCTTTAGAATATTCAAATGTTACATTACTACTCTTACCACTTTTAAATACTGGCCACATTCCGCTAGCCATATTGTCATCTATTGGTCCATATGTATTTAAATATTGATATAATGTTTGGCCAGAGACTGTTACTTGTTTTAAAGACCAAGTAGCAAATTGTTCACACCAAGCATCAGTAGAAAAGCCATATTTTTTATCATTATTATTATTACCTAATTGGCCATTTAATACAGTTATTAATCCAGAAGCAATTACTTTAGTACCAGCATTCTCATAAGTTATTTTGTTATCATTAGTATTATCATTCTTTTCTTCTTTTTCTAATAAACTATCAAAATAAGAAAAATCACCACTTTTAGCATTACTAAGACATTCTTGATAATTAACACTAAAGCCTACACTATCCATTAAACTCATAAATACTTCTACTATCCATGGTATGCAAAATACTATCATGGCATATATTATTCTTTTACCTACTATTTTAGTACTCTTTACTGCTTTTTCATCACCGCCTATAACAGCTTTACTAAAATCTATCATTAATATTACTATTAAACCTATTGGTACTAAGGTAAAAACAATATCTAATAATAAACTTCCAAAATATATTATTCTTAAAATTCCTGGATGCTGACAAGCATCAAGTAAAATATACATATAAATCACTCACTTTTCTATATTTAGTATACATTATTTTTTTGTTTTCGACAATAATGAAAGACTTGGGCGCGGCACAAAACTGGCTACGCCCAAGCTAAAGGGAGAATTTTACAGCCAAGACTATTGCCGTTCTAAGTGGCGCTGATCCAACTCAGCGCGAATTTCCATCTGCCGCTTTTCATTTAAATTGTAGAACAGGAACATAATTGCTGTAACTGCCATGAGAATCGCGGGCAGAAGGGTAATGGAGAAGTTGAGGGCACCCAATACACCTGCATTTTGCACAGTATTGGCGACGTAACCAAGGTTATCGATCCATAGAAGAAGTACCGCTGGGCCAATAGCACCGCCGGCTTTCATCATGAGAGAGATGAAGGAAGCTAAGAATCCGTCTACCCGTACATCTTGCTTATATTCGCCATAGTCTGCACAGTCTCCAATGAGGCCATAGGCAATGCCGATGCCGGCGCTGCTAAATATGGAAGATAGGGCGTAGAAAATCCAGAATACAATACCGTTGGCTGAGGTGAAAAACATAGGGATGGATAAAACTGCACTGATCATATAAGAGACGAAAATGGCAAAGCCTTTATTGCGCACTCCTTTTAGTTTTAACTTGTTATACATAATGGGGGTCAAAAATCCCGAGCCGATAATGCCAGTGCCGATACCGATAAAACCTGTGATAGACATGAGACCAGCGTTATTGCTCACATAGGTGAAGTAATAGGTCATCATGGTCATTCTACCATAGGAGTAAAAACCACATACCAGGAAGGAAAGGGCGGTGATGACGGCGTATTTGTTTTTGAAAAATGCGGCAAATTGCTTTTTGAGGGGAATTTTCCTCTGAGAAGGAGCGGGTTTGATGACTTCCTTCACTTTAGTAGCCGTCCATAACATAAAGGGAATGCTGATCACTGCAATGAGAAACACGGCCCAAAAATATCCTTGCGCGCTCTGGCCACCACCAGCTGCGGCACCTCCAAATAATAACACGAGGGGAATAGCCACAATGCCTGTGAAGTTCATGCCCAAATTGCCAATCACCATCCGCAGGCCAGCTAGTTTATTTCTCTCGTTGCTGTTGGAGGTCAATACGCCGTTGAGTGCGCCAAAAGGCATATTGGTACAGGTAGAGGCCACCGTAACGAGTATGTAAATGACCCACATGTAGATGACCTTAATATGGTCAGGCCAACCGGGTTGAGCGGAAAACAATAGTACCACTAGCACTGCCAGTACGGGGCCGCCGATAGCGATCCAGGGTTTGTAACGCCCCCATTTAGAGCGGGTTCTATCGGCCATAGAACCGATAATCGGGTCGTTGATTGCATCAAAAATGCGGACAAATAGGGTGAGAGCTGATACGGCTGCTAGAGAAACGCCTACAATGTCTGTGTAAAAGATGGTCATAAAGGCACTTACCCAGTAGTAAATGGCGTTGTAGCCAAACTCGCAGACGCCGTAATCCAGTCTTTGCCGGAACGATAACTTAATATCCGTGGTCAGCTTTTCCATGAAATTTCCTCCTTATTTTTTTAATAGAAATGAATAGAAATACCTACTCTAATGCACTTTGGTAGTTTTTTATAAATGGACGCAATAGGCTAGGGTAGCCCACCTTCCAAGCGGTGCTGGGATAAGTGGGCCAAACCCTTATTCTAACATGTTGCGCACAGTTTCCTTGACGCCATTTGCATCATAGCCATAGTGGGCATATAGCTCATACATGTCTCCCAGCGAAGGAAAATCGTCGTCTGGAATTCCCAGCCGCTTAAATTTACAGGGGATGTTGGCCTCAGCCACAACTTCAGCAACAGCACTTCCCAATCCGCCACAGATCAGGTGATCTTCCACCGTCAAAATGTGCCCCGTCTCTTTCGCAGCTTGTATGATGATCTCCTTATCCAGAGGCTTTATGGTGTGCATATCGATGACACGCACCTGAATCCCCTCTTTTTCCAGGCCATTAGCCGCGGAACATGCAATAGCTACTGTAGAGCCTGTGCCGATAATGGTGAAGTCGGTTCCTTCTCTTGCTACAATGCCCTTTCCAATTTGGAAATCATAGGCCTGGGTAGCATACACGGCGGGCTCTGCTCCTCTGGCAATGCGGATAAACATGGGACCTGGGTAGTCAATAGAGGCCTTGATGGCCTTGACCATCTGGTTGGAATCGCTGGGGGCCAACACCGTCATATTGGGCAGTGTCCGCATGATGCACAAATCCATGATGTTGTAGTGAGTGGGTCCGCCGCCAGAGGTGAGGCCTCCATGGGTGTTGACCATGCGAACGGGCAGGTTTTGATAGGCGATATCGGTATGGACTTGATCTAGGCACCGAAGAGCTAAAAAGGGGCCGAATCCCTGGAGATAAACCGTTTTGCCGGTCAAGGCAATGCCAGCGGAAATGCCCACCTGATTGGGCTCGGCAATGCCCACGTCCACGAACCTGTCACTATAGGCCTTTTGGAATTGGAGCATTAGGCTCTTGCCCGTGTTGTCTGCCGCAGTGACTACAAAATCCTCGCCCTTTTCCGCTAGTTCCATTAAGACCTGCATATAGGCATCTTTGGAGGGGGTCAAAAAGGAGAGATGCCCAAAATCCAGCTCGCCGTCAAAACACAGCTTGCCCTCTGGAAGCTGCTCTGATTCTACTGTCTGCTGATCCTGTTCTACTTGCTTTTGCACTTTTTCAAAATTGGCCTCGTTTTCAGATAGCACGGAAAGTTGGCCAAACTGCATATCGGATGATTTGCGATCCATAACACTTAGCTCCTTTCATTTCTCATAGCTTCAATGCTGCTGAGCGACTTTTCTAATAAATCCCCGAACATCACGTTTAAGTGGGAATCCAATGTGTCCTCTAGGTGGGCGATGCCTTTGCCTTTGATGGTATTGGCGATAATGGCAATGGGCTTTTTGGGAGCCACTGGTTCGGGTGTGGAGAGGTTGTGAAGAGCGGTTACCACTTGACGCATGTTGTTGCCATTGATGACCACCACATCCCAACCAAAGGCGCGGAGCTTTTCATCCAAGGGGTCGATATTCATAATCTCAGTGGTGGTTCCATTAATTTGCAGATGGTTTTTATCCACAATGAGCACAAAGTTGCCCATGTGGTAGTGGGCGGCCGCCATAATAGCCTCCCAATTGGAGCCTTCATCTAATTCTCCATCGCCAGTGAGGCAGATAACCCGGTGCTCCGCCTTATCCATTCTGGCGGATAGCGCCATGCCAAGGGCAAGAGATAGACCGTGGCCCAACGAGCCGGTAGAGGCCTCAAACCCTTTTAAATACCGGTAGTTTGGATGCATTCCAAACCGGCCGCCCACCTGGTTGTATTCCGACCAGAGTTCTTCTTTGGTATACATGCCCAAATCCACAAAGATGTTGTAAAGGCACATAGCGCAGTGACCTTTGCTGAGTACAAACCGATCTCGCTTGGGATTTTTAGGGTCCTTGGGGTCAAAGTTTAAAAAGTCGTAGTAGAGGGCCACGGCGATGTCCGTCATGGACATAGAGCCGCCCAGATGGCTGTAGCCAATTTTAGATGTGGTGACACAAATATCCTTGCGGATCTGTATGGCCTTATCTTCCAGTTGTCGAATCAATTCATTGGAAATCTCATTCATAACTATCTCCTCCTATTTTTATTGCATCCATATAACCTGTGTATGGGTTAGCTTTGTTGATCCATTTGGAAGACGATTTTGGCGTATTTCCCTGAGGTTTGATCAGCAAATGCCTTTTCGTAATCGTCAATGGCGTATATTTTCTGTACAATGGGCTTAAAGTTCATGCGAGGCAGTATGCGCACGGTCTTTTCAAAGCTATCTGCTGTGGTGTAAAGGCCGTGGAGGTGTTTCTGACCTAAGTACAGCTCGTTAAAGGGATTGACTTGGATATTGAAATTGGGGTCGTACATGGCAAAGTATACGGCGTGAGAGTCGGGACCCATGAGAGATATGCTGCTCTGTGCTGCAGAAGATGCGCCGGAGGATTCAATGACCGCGTCATAACCCATGTGGGCGTTGTATTGTAGCGCCTCATCCTTCCAGCCCTCCTGTGTGGGATCCACCGCAAAATCTGCACCGTTTTCCAGGGCGATTTTCCGTTTCTCTGCAACTGGTTCGACCGCTGTTACCAGTGCAGCTCCAGCCAGTTTCGCCAGCTGAATGGCCATGAGACCAATGCCACCACAGCCAAATACCAGCACATGGCTGCCCAACCCTGCCTGTACCATTTCCACTGCACCCAGCGCGATGGAGAGGGGTTCAGTTAAAGAGCCATCGAGAAGTGGCACAGTTGGCGGCAGGTGATACACCTGAGACATATGCCAGCACACGTATTCACTCATGGCATCCGACCTGCCATCAGGGTACATGCAGAAATTTTCTCTGCCGGTATGGCAGAAATAGCAGCTTCCACAAAAATGGGTGTAGTTAGCTGTTACACGATCTCCTGGTTGAAAACCATGCTGTGCGGCAGTGGCGCCCACCTCTTGGATGACGCCGGACATCTCATGTCCCATGCGCATGGGAAGAGAGGCGGAGATAATATCCCCCAGACAACCTAAATTGCCCAGCAGCATATGGCCATCAGAACCACAAACAGATGCATAAGAAACCTTGATTAAAATTTCTTCCGGACCAGGTTTGGGAATGGGAATGTCACGTAGATCGAGTTTACCTCTCTCTTTTGTCACGTGATTGCCCACTTGTGTTAAAAATAGAGCTTTCACAGTATCACCCTTTCTAATATTTACTTGTTTAAAGGTTGGAAAAATTAAGTGATAAAAATTATATTTTTATTGTATGAGAATAAAAATACATCTACAAGGCAAGGATCATTGCATTAAGCCGCATGAGATGGTGCTTATTTTTGCTGTTTCATGAAAAAGAAGAAATAGAAGTGCCATTTTTTTAGGGTAAGTGCATTATTTTTACCTTTGGATGATGAGGATTCCGAAACTAGTTTGTGATAGAATGAACAAAAATTGCAAACAGGTAAGATGAAAAATATTCTACAGAGTTTGCATAGGAAAGAAAGAGGTCTTAGTTGATTTCATCCCATCCCTCTGCTATAATGCTTGCGTAAGGGATTGATAGCATACATGCTATCAACATGGATAACCTAGCATGGGTGTGATTCTAGGTTACAGGAAAGATTCTTTCCCATGTTTTAGGTGAAAAGATAGGAGTTGATGGAGTTTGATGTTGGAAGAGCTGACAGGGCAAATTGCCGCATTGAAACAACAGTTAAAAGAGGCAGGGGATTCACTTTGACTTGGCTAAGCTACGAGAAGAGCTTGCTGCACTAAGAAGTGAGATGGAACGGCCGGATTTTTGGAATGACACACAGAACGCGGAAAAGGTGACCAAGAAGATCAAGCCGTTAGAACATAAAATAAAGACTTACGAGGAGCTGGATCAAGGCCTGGAAGATGGAGAGACGCTGCTCATGCTGGCAAGGGAAGAAAATGACGAGGAGACGGAAAAAGAAGCAGAGCAGGAGATTTTGACGCTGAAAAAACAAATTGAGAGCTTTCGTCTGGAGGCGCTGCTCAGTGGCCGCTATGATGCCAACAACGCGATTTTATCCATCCATGCTGGCGCCGGTGGAACAGAGGCCCAGGACTGGGCGCAGATGCTCTACCGGATGTACACCCGCTGGGCGGAAAAGCGGGGCTTTGGCGTCAAGGTGCTGGATTATTTAGACGGAGAAGAGGCGGGAGTCAAGAGCGTTACCATGCTCATAGAGGGGCTCAATGCCTATGGATATTTGCGGTCGGAAAAAGGGGTGCACCGGCTGGTGAGAATTTCCCCCTTTGATGCATCTAGCAGGAGGCACACCTCGTTTGCGTCGGTAGATGTGATGCCGGAAATCGACAGCGATGACGATGATATTGAGATCTCACCAGATGATTTAAAGGTGGATACTTATCGTTCTTCTGGTGCAGGTGGACAACACGTTAACAAGACCGAATCCGCTGTGCGCATCACCCACTTGCCCACAGGTATAGTTGTGCAGTGCCAAAACGAGCGTTCTCAAATTCAAAATAGAGAGACCTGTATGCGCATGCTAAAATCCAAGCTGATTGAAAAGCGGGAGAGCGAGCAGATGGAGGAGATCGCCAAAATCAAGGGCGAGATGAAAAAAATCGAATGGGGCAGCCAGATTCGCAGCTATGTGTTCCACCCCTATTCTATGGTAAAAGACCATCGCACAGGCGTGGAGACGGGAAATACAACAGCGGTGATGGATGGAGATATTGATGAATTTATCAATGCTTACCTGATCATGAGTTAATGGCAACAAAAAATTAAAAAACGAAAGCGTTAGAAATTCCCTTGGAAATCTCTAGCGCTTTTTTCTCGTCTTCTATTTATGATTCTCGATATTCCACCCGAATTTCCTCATCATCTGGGTGCAGGTGAATCCAAGTATTTCCCGGTTTTAGCGTGAGCTCTTGTCCATCCTCTAAATAGAATTTTGTGGCTTCCTCATATGCTGTCTTTCCCAGGTGCCGGTGAGATGTCTGCCGCCGATAAAGAACTCTGCGCTGCCCTCGCCCTTGACATCTACCATCTTACGGCCTTTGACGTCGTTATCTAACACATAGGTATCCGCATATTGGACGATGATATTTTGCACTTCTACCGGCTTATCTGTCGCTGCATCGATAAATTCCTTCCCATCCATGGCTCGCTCAAACTTATCGGTAGCGCTGTTATAGGTATAGGTAACAAAGGAATCTTTGCCCGATTCAAAGGGAAGATAGATGGTATCTACCATCTGCCCAGTATAAGAAATGTCAGAGCTGAATTGGAAGGGATCTCTCATTTCGGGAGTATAATCGTATGCCTCCAGCACTTTTTCCAGGTCAGTATATGCGTTATGTGGCGCTTTTCTGGATTTATCCCGCCAGAAATATTTGGAACTGGCTCCCTTGATGCCGTCAATCCGAAGTTTGATGTGGGATGCCGCCTTGCCGTATACATAGGAAGGCCGATCAGCGTCGCTGGGACCGCCATAGTGCACTAGCGGGGAATCCCACTCCTGCTGGAGACGGATATAGTAAAGCCGAGTAGAGCGTACAGGACCTACTACATCAGGGATGTTGTCGTTATAGATGCACATAAAACGGGTAATGCTCCCCTCCACCATGCATTCATAGACGATATCCGCCGCCTGCAAGTTGGTCTGTGGACGTGCGCCAGTAGAATTTTCTATCATGACAGCTATGGGTTTATATTCTTTATCGCTGGGAAGACCGGTGGTAAGGGAGGTGGGTACCGGCGTTGGGGTAGGAGTAGGAGATGGAGCTACTACCGGAGTCGAGGTAGGAGAGGGCGTTGGAGTGGAAGTAGGCGTCTCCTCCGGCACATTTTGACTGCATCCAAACGCTCCAAATATCAAAAATAATGTCAATGCTAGTAGCAAAAATTTTTTCATAAGAATCTCCTTTGGTTAAAAATAAAATAACTTTATTTTCTCTATCATAACATAATTATCATAACATAATTTGTCCTAATTTGTGTAAAAAAAACGTCAAATTATTTTTTGCGAAGTGCTGAAGCATTAGGCATAATCAGCAAAAAAAACAAATAAAATGGAATAGAAGTACTCAACTAAGGAGGAAGCTTGTAAATGATAGAAGAAGAAGGCAGAAGGTTAAGAGAAGCAAGGCCACATAAAGTCACAATCGAGGGAAGGGATCGAATTACCATTACTTCTGTAGAAGATGTGGACAGCTTTAACGAAAACGAGGTGATTTTTTTAACGGGTATGGGGATGATGACCGTGCTAGGGGAGGATCTGCATATCAATAAACTCAATCTAGATGATGGTATTTTGGTCATTGATGGACTCATACAGGCATTGGACTATAGCGACCACGAAGAGGAGCGCACAAAGGGAGGACTGTTTTCTAAGATGTTTAAATAGGGAGATGACTAAGTAAGGCAGAAATACTATGGAAATGACATTTAACCAGCAATATATCTTACTGTATACGATTTATGCGGGCATCATATTAGGAGTAATCTACGATGTTTTTCGCTATATACGCAAGTTCTTTGGCATGGGAAAAATATGGACCACAATACTGGACGTATTATTTTTTGCCTTAGGCCTGATCTTTATATGGTATTTCTTTTTTGTCAATATTCACATGAACTTCCGCTTCTATTTTATCATAGGGGTAGGAATTGGTTTTTTGTTATATATTTACTCCTTGAGTTATCTGCTCATATACTTGATAAAAAAGATAAAACAGTTTATTATTAAATTAAGAAATAAAAGATCAAGGTAAGAGCTGGTGGAAAAAGAAAAAGTAACGCAAGAAAAGGATCAACAGCAGCAGAAAAAGAAAAGATCTAGGACGATAAAAATTGTCTTAGTAATAGGTTTTGTTGTGTATGTTGGTTTTACATTGATCAATCAACAGATTACTTTGAATACGCAAAAACAACAGCTTAGCGATTTGCAGCAAGAGGAGGGCGACCTGCAAAAACAGGAGGCGCTGTTGCAGGACAAGCTGGATCATATGGATAGCGAAGAATATATTGAGCAACAGGCTAGAGATAAGCTGGGCTGGGTAAAAGATGGCGAAATAAAATTCGTAGATCCAGGGGATGAATCGACTCAGGATCAGCAGGATGAATCGGCTACAAATAAGCCCCAGACAAGTGATACACCTCAGTCTAGTGAGCCACAGATAAGTGGAGAGCCACAAACTAGCAGTGGGCAAGAGTAAAAATCATCAAAGTTGCTAAAAATTTGTGGTTTAAATGTAAATGAAAAGACATACTATTTAGAGAGGAAGAAAAAATAGAGATACAGATGACAAAGCCAATCGGTGTAATTGATGTTGGAACGAATTCGATTCGGTTGATGTTGGCGACGATTTCTCAGAACGGGGAGTTGAAAGTCCAACAGAAGACCATTCGCACAGTGCGGACGGGAGAAGGGGTCAACCAGACAAAGCTTCTAAAAAAAGAAGCAATTGAGCGTACAGTAAATGGGATAGCAGAGCTATGCGCCATAGCAAAAAGCTGGAATAGAGAGACCCTAATTATGGCATTTGCTACTAGCTGTGTTCGAGATGCTCAAAATAAAGGAGATTTGATCCAAGAGCTACAGAAGCGCTGTGGGATTCAATTAGATGTACTCTCAGGAGATGAGGAGGCACAGGCTGGTTTTGTAGGTGTAATACCAGAGGGTCAAAGTGGCGGAATTATCGATATTGGCGGTGGAAGTACAGAAGTGATTTTTGGGCAAAAGGGCGTCATTGAATACGAAAGAAGCTTTGATATTGGATGTGTGAGAGCCCTTGATATCTTTGGAAATAGAGGGGATTTTGAGGGAGTAAGAGATTGGGCTCAAAAGCTATTTTGCGAAATTGATGTGCAAAAGGCAAAGAAGTACCACTTTTATACCATAGGAGGCACGGCCACGAGTATCGCTGCGATCTGCATGGGCATGGAAGAGTACGATGCCTCTCTCGTGCAGGATTTTGTTTTGACCAAAGGTATGGTGAAAGAAAAGCTGGATCTATTGTGGAGCATAGATCTGGAGGAGAGAAAACAAATAACCGGCATGGAGGAAAAAAGGGCGGATATCATCCAATTTGGTGTGGCCATTTTATACATCTTGATGGAGGATTTAGAGCTGGAGCAAATTACTGTATCCGATGCAGATAACCTGGAGGGATATGCAAAAATAAAGGCATGCCAATAAAATACTTGACAAATAGCAGCAGGTGCTGTATCATATTATGTGCTGATTTACATCGCGGGGTAGAGCAGTTTGGTAGCTCGTCGGGCTCATAACCCGGAGGTCGTTGGTTCAAATCCTTCCCCCGCAACCATGTTTACCCAAGATCGTCCTTAGTGTACTGGATATGCTAAGGACGGTTTTGTCTTTTACGTCAATTCTTTCAATAAGCAAGTGGATCGCCTTTTCATCAGGTGCATCTTTTAGGCTATTTAGCCATGTGGAGATTGTTTCCGCAGTGTAGTCTTTGGGTGGTTCCATATTCATCATAGTATCAATTTCAACTTTTCATTCACCAAGACGGGAGTCCATATCTTTAGCCACGTCAGGCGGAAATACAACGGAAGAGAGATTTTGTAGAAGATTATCGTACTCTTTTTGTTGGACATCTGCATTTTTGGAGTTTATTCCTTTTGTAATATAGAAAAAACCGCCAATTACATGGGGAAGAACAGGATGAGAGCACTTTTTTGTTAAAAGATGAATTCTCTAATTTAAAAATCGACTTATTCAGTAGCTCTAATCATTTTAGAACTGTATAAGATACTGGGTTCAAATTCAAAATGTTGTGTTAAGTCGCCCTGAATAATATAAAATTTAGGAGTAGCTCCACCTGCATGATATACACGATATAGATAGTAATTATCTGCATGCTCGATGGAGAAATTTAATTCACTTTGTGATATGAAAAAAGGAGTTTCTCTGCCTTGCTTTGTGGTTTTAACTTCGATGTAAATTTCTTTTCCCTCAGTATCATAGGATAAAATGTCATATCCTGCCCCATCTCCACGATCTTGGGATACGTGCTTAGGTATATAATTGCAACCTGCGTTTTTGAGTTTTTCTTTTTCATATGCTAACACTAAATTTTCACCTAAAAGGCCAATACGACTTTTGTTTACAGCTTGACTTATGTGATCTATCTTGGTGGCCTCATAAGAACTGCGCTTTTTATAATGGATTTTTTGAGGGACGCTATCTAATTCTAATGTGGCGCCTGCCGCTGCTGTCTCAATCTCTGAAAAATTGCAGTTTTTAATAATATTCTTTTGGATGGATGAAAAATTATTATCAACTAATTTCCCTTTTAAAACTCTATAAATATGGAGTAATTTTGTGAGGTCATCAAATAATTGTTCATCATTTGGCAAAGAAGATAGTTGGTAGGATTTCCCACAGATATGCCCTAATTCATACCCTTGAGTCAATATATGGGTTTTAGAACAATTTAGATGGATACTTGTCAACGGAAAATTATCGGTAATGGGAGCCAATTCTTTTTGCCAATATTGTGCAACTTTTTGTATTTGTTTTTTCCCTTCTCGGATGCCAAAGGTTTCCCCATAATATGTCCAACCTTGATTGAGAGATAAGTAAAGTGTACTCATATCTTTAGAGAACAGATAAACGATATAATAACCGCGCGTAGCAGAAGTGGTTATGGACACATCAAAAAGTGCAAGCCATGGGACATTAGCCCATTGCCCCTTCCCAGCAGAACCGGTGACCTGAAATTCCAGTTGATGAGAATTCACTTGTTTAGCAACAATATGGGGCAAATTCTGTTCAATTTCTCTCACAACCTTATTTTGATTGGTTTTAGTACTATGAGCTCTTTCAAAATTATAGTTTTGAGCAATTGTAATCAATGAACTTCTCATATAAAAAATCCCCTAATGAGTGATAAGGTGAATATGGTGAAAAATAGTGGAACTGTTTTATTGATTTTATCATATGATAGAAAACAAATCAATGCATTTAAAATATGAAAGAGAGAATACTAAAATGTATTCCGCGGTTGCGAACGAATGAGAGGAGTTTACCAAGTATTTTCATCCAAAATTAATTTCTATATGCTAATAAAAAGTATTTTAAACTTCAATTCATCATAAATTTCACATAATAGCAAAAGAAAAGCTTGACTTAAAGTACTAGAATCGATATAATGAATAATGCATTTGATATGAAATGTGGCGGCGTAGCTCAGTTGGCTAGAGTACTCGGTTCATACCCGATTGGTCGGTGGTTCGAATCCACTCGCCGCTACCACTTGTATGTACGACTTAAATATTGCAACTTACTTATGGTAGGTTGCGATATTTTTGTGCCTGAAAACAAATATTTGCTCGTTCGAACTCTGTCAGTCTGTTGAAAGGCGTATGCATATTAGAGAGAGAAACGCAGATTGTTCGAAAATGTATAGACGATATCCAATGAGAGTAAGCTGGATATGCAATTTGCCGGATAAACTTATTGATTGATGATACCATTTAACTCATAAGGCAGTAAAAGGATATAGCCAGTAATTATATGGTCAAAGGGGGAAAAGGGGATTGAAGCTTCAATCGATATTGAGCGGACAGATTAAGAAAAAGAATAACATCTACAGAAATGGCTATTTATATTTAGTTATCTTGACAATATTGACATTGGCGATTCTGCTGAATGGATGTATGCGCTTTATTCCATATGAGCAGGGTGGCATGAGCCAGATGGGTGGCGCTAAACCGTTGCTATCTAACTTGACGTCCAGCGAGGATGCCTTGGTGGCGGGGCGTCAATATGAAATCCTATTTACAGTGGAGGCCAGTGGCGTTGGCGATGAGGTGATGCTTTGCGACAGTAATCAACAAATTGCTTCGATGAATGATAGCGGCCAAAATGGAGATTTAACAGCGGATGATGGAATATATTCCGTGACGCTTTTGGTCAATACAGGGGAGAGGGAGGAGCAATTACAGCTATATGCAAAAACAGACGCGGTTACAAGCGAAGCGGTGGAAATTCACGTATTTGATATACCGACACAGCAAGAGGCGCAACAAACGGAACAAATCATTGCTACTTTGCAAGAGCTGCAGCTAACATATAGTGAAGACGGCAATATCCCTCAAGAGCAAATAGAGCCTCTGCTAAATCAGGCCGAGGCATTTGCGGAAAAAGGGATAGAGCAGGGAATTGTCACAGAGGTTGTCAAACAAGACGATGGGGTGGAAATATGGCTTGCATCCGGCCTTACAATAATGTTTGTGCCTGAGACACAAGACTTTTTAGGTGGGGCGCAGGCAGATCAGATAAAATTAGTAACGCTAGAACCATTTCATAGCGAATTTGCAGAAATGGGAAAGACATATAGGGAATGTGTAGATCAGACAGCTGCCAGTGTGGCAGAAACTCTTCCAGGGTATCAATTTGATGATCGCTATAACTTTGATGAGGAAGAAGTTACCACCGATACCCTAAAGAAGCTGGGAAAAAATCAAGTGATTTTATGGTATGGACATGGTGGATTTAATAGCAAATATCACTCTTATTTGGTAACAGGAGAGGAATTTGATGCGGATGCCTATCATAATGATGGGGATTATTATGAAAAATATGTGCAAGGATACTTTATGGTCTCGAACAGCAAATTGGCGGTGACTTCAAAATATATCGATCGCTATTGTGGCGAGATGGATAACTCCTTGGTGTTCTTAACTACTTGTAAAAGTGGCCAATCAGATAAACTGGCAAATGCCTTTTTGAAAAAGGGAGCTGTGGCAGTGCTGGGATATGACCGATCTGTATTGGCCTCTTACGGCGCTAATATGCTCAAGGGTGTGATAGGAAATATGCTTGTGTATGATACCGAAACAAATTCTTATACAACACTTCTAAAGGCCCTGCAACAGGCGCAGCAACTGTTCGGCAAGACAGATGCCGAATTTTATGATCAATCGCGCACTGGGGCGGAACTACTGATCTTTGGTGGAGAGGAAGCGGAAAACTACCGGCTGTGCAATGAGGTTATGGCACAACAAACACCTCAGCCATCGCCTGTTGTCACTCCGGCGCCGGCAACTTCCCAGCAGACTGACACCCAAGAAGAGGCTTACCAGGCGTATCGTCAATTTTTGCAAAATTACGAGTGGGTTCCCTATTGCCCGTCGGACCTTTCCGAAATACCTCCAGAGGAATATGACCGCTACTGGATGGGGAAATATACGCTAGTGGATATGGATCAAAACGGGATAGATGAACTAGTCATTATGGCAGGCCAATCCCTTGCGGATACTAGCCATACTTTCTTCACATATCAAAATGGTAGGGTTCAATATGTGGGCAGCTTGTTTTGTGGGGGAAGCAGTCTTTACCAAAGTGCAAATGGAAGCGGTGTAGTGCTAAGTGAACATCACGGCGGATTGGGAAAAGATGTGTATATTGATTTGATTGAAAATGAGATTTCTGTATTGCAGACGGAAGAATATAATTATGAAAGTCCTGACTACGAGGATAACAAGGCAGGAAGCTTTATTCTGATCCCTTCGTACAATGTGAATGACCTTTCTGCCTTGCAGTAAAAAAGTACATTGCCAACGCAAAGGTGACAATCGACTTTATGGCGGTTATCCCCTTTTTAAGGGAGTACTCACATGCGCTGGCTTGTATTCAGAAGATAAATTTTATGCTAATATTAACTGATAGGAAATGAGATGCTTCTTTATGAGAGCGTGATAAATAAAGTCCGGGTCGTATCCTGTTGGCTCAAGGCAATGTTAATGGACTCAAAGGATTTTTCAAAAATTTAAGGAGGAACAATAAGATAGAGTATCTACTTTATTAAGAAGGCAAAAAAAATTTACTTTTTTGTAGTACCAAATTGCTGAAAATGATATAATCAGTATGGTAACAAAAGCTTAGCATGAAAATTTACGAACGGAGGACAAACAGTTGGGCGGCTTGTTTGGTGTAGCAAAAAAAGATAATTGCGCGTATGACCTGTTTTTTGGGACGGATTACCATTCCCATCTAGGTACGTATCGCGGTGGGATGACGGTATATTCAGAAGGACGGTTTCTGCGGGCCATTCACGGAATTCAAAATTCTCCTTTTCGCACAAAATTTGAACAGGACGTGGAGGACTTAACAGGCCCTATGGGCATTGGCAGCATTTCAGATACTGCTCCTCAGCCTTTGACGGTGCGCTCTCACTTAGGAACATATGCAGTGGCAACTGTAGGGCGCATTAATAATGCAGATAAAATAGTAGAGCGGTGTTTCCAAAACCACTTTGCACAGTTTTCGGAGATGGGCAATGGCAAACTTAACCCCACAGAACTGGTGGCAGCGCTCATTGGAAGCCAAGCAACACTGGCAGAGGGCATTCGATATGCACAGGAGTTTATCGATGGCTCGATGACCATGCTGGTGCTGACGAAAGACGGAATTTACGCGGCGAGAGATAATGTAGGTAGAACCTCCCTTGTGCTAGGAGAAAAGGAAGATGGCTACTGTGTGGCCTCGGAAAGTTTCTCCTTTTTAAATTTAGGATATCGAGATTTGAGGGAGTTGGGCCCGGCGGAAGTAGTACTGATTACACCGGATGGCGTGGAGCAGATTTTACCTCCTAAAAATGAGATGAAAATTTGCACTTTCCTTTGGACCTATTATGGATATCCAACTACTTACTATGAGGGAGTCAATGTAGAGCAAATGCGTTATACTAGCGGAAAAATTCTTGCATCTCGGGATAACGTTCAGCCGGACTTGGTGGCAGGCGTTCCAGATTCCGGTACGGCATACGCCATTGGATATGCTAACTATTCAGGTATCCCCTTTGCGCGGCCATTTATCAAGTACACCCCTACATGGCCCCGTTCCTTTATGCCTCAAAAACAGTCGATGAGGAACTTGATCGCCCACATGAAGCTTATCCCAGTGGAAGGCCTAATTAAGGACAAAAAATTGCTTATGATAGATGATTCTATTGTTCGGGGGACACAAATGCGAGAGACGACAGAGTTTTTATATCAGAGCGGCGCAAAAGAAGTCCATGTGCGTTCCGCATGCCCGCCCATTTTATTTGGCTGCAAATATCTCAACTTCTCTCGCTCCACATCGGATATGGATTTGATTGCTCGCAAAAAAATTGCTCAGCGGGAAAAGAATGTGGATATGGAGCTGTTGCAAGAGTATGCAAACCCGGATACAGACCGCCATGCAGCGCTGACAGAACAGGTGGGAAAAGAACTGCACTTTACTTCGCTGCGTTATCATCGGCTAGACGATCTGAAAAAATCCGTGGGCATTGACCCGTGCAAACTGTGCACCTATTGCTGGAACGGAAGGGAATAACAAAAGAGTTTAGGTATCATGTGTATGAGTGTGATAAATCCTGCTATTGTGGCGGGATTTTTTTGTGGAAAGAAATGTAATTTTAAGAATTTCTTAAGGTTTTCTTTAGGAAATTTTGAAGGTTATCCCTTACAATATTACTCATATAAAGTAAGGAAGGACGGATATTATGCAGGAGAGCGTACTGACGACAAGAAACCTATGCAAGCAATATGGCTCATTTATGGCGGTAGACCATGTGAACCTGCAAGTAGAGCGAGGGCAAATTTACGGGCTCGTGGGAAAAAACGGTGCCGGAAAAACCACACTGATGCGGCTCATCACCTCCCAATCCATCCCTACTAGCGGGGAGATCGAGTTATTTGGCGGGTCCTCTAAGGAAGGGCTGAGAGAGGGAAGAGGAAGATTAGGCGCGGTGGTAGAGACCCCCAGCTTTTACCCTTTTTTGACCGCTCGAGAAAATCTAGAATACTATCGAATTCAGCGAGGCATACCGGGAAAACACAGTGTAGACGAAATGCTGGAGCTAGTGGAGTTGGAGAACACTGGGAAGAAGAAGTTTAAAAACTTCTCGCTGGGCATGAAGCAGAGGCTGGGGCTTGCGCTGGCAATGCTGAGCCATCCCGAACTGCTGGTTTTGGATGAGCCGATCAACGGGCTGGACCCTATGGGCATCGTTCACCTCCGAAAGGTGCTGCTGCGGCTCAATGAGGAGGAGCACATCACCATCCTGATTTCCAGCCACATTTTGAGTGAGCTCTCCAATTTGGCCACCCACTATGGCTTTATCGACGAGGGCAGGCTGTTGCAGCAGACTACAGCAAAAGAGATCCAGCAGGCGTGCAGGGAGTGCATTGAAATTGTGGTGGACGATACGGCAAAGGCGGCGGCTGTACTGGAAAATGAGCTACAGTGTAGGGATTTTGAAGTGCTGCCGGATAACCACATGAAGATATACGCCTTTTTAGGGGAACCGGCAAAGCTCACTCAAGTGCTGATCCGAAATGATGTGAATATCTTTGAGATCAACAGCCGAGGCGCTAACCTAGAGGACTACTATCTGTCCCTGCTTAAGCAGTTTTAAGGAGGGGAACGAGCATGTTAAATATGATAAAAAGCGAACTATATAAAACGGCTCGCCGGCCATATGTCTACCTGGTCGTAGGCATTACCTGCTTGCTGATCTTGGGAATGGTGCTGATATTTTACTTTACTAATCCCAGTTTTTCTGCTGACAACAGGACCTATTATGAACATATTGCCAGTATGCTGTTGCAAGCGCTGTCCATTGGAGTGTATTTCGTGGCACCCATCACAGATGCAGTGTTTTCTGAGGAGTACAAGCATCAGACCATGAAAAACACCTTGTCCTTTGGCATGCCTAGAAGCAGCTATTATTTGGGCAAACTCTTTACCCAACTGATTGTGGCGATCCTCAGCATGGCGGTGATTTTTGCCATCACGCTGGGCGGCGCTTGGGTTCTGTTGGGGGTGTCGGATGGCATTGGAGCGGCTCAAATTACACAGTTGGTACTTGGCCGCATGTTGCTGGCTTTACCCCTGTGGATTGGTGCGCTGTGCATCAGCAATTTTTTGGCCTTTTTGATCAAGAGCAGTACGTTATATGCCATCCTCTATGTATTTCTCTTTGCCCTGGTAGCGCCTCTCGTCCAGGTGTTGGGTATGAGCGTATCCCCTGTGTTTGCTAAGATCTATGAGTGGCTGATTATGCCACAGTTTAACTTGCTGACAGGAGAAGCACTGCAGAACATGGATATCATAAGGTGTGTGGTAGTGGGATTAGGCCATGGGCTGGTTGCCACGCTGCTAGGACTCATGATATTCCGGAAAAAGGAGATTAAATAAGCAGGGTTATTGACGCTCAAATGGAAGGGAAAGGAGCGTGTAAGAAGACAAGGTTTTATATTTCACCATAATGAGATCTCCAAAACATAGAGAGCCCAAATAAAACCAAAGGGGCTCTCTATTGAATTGTTAAAGAGATCTAAAAGATAGATGACCTCTGGGGCTTGACAACTCCAAAGGGCCGTTTGTAGCAAATAAAAGCGGCACAGCCAAGGAACTGTGCCACTTTGCGCTGTAAGGAATAGACTTATGGATGCAGCAAATCCCGTGTAACAAATGTTATTCGGAGAAAATTCCCTTTAGAACGATAGTTTTCATCTGGGTCATCTCTTCCAATGTATGGGCAATTCCCTCTCTGCCGAGGCCGGTCATCTTGTAGCCTCCAAAGGGCTGATTGGCATTGCGGTAGTTACCAGAGCCGTTGATGACACAGCCCCCTGCCTGCATCGCACTTGCCACTTTAAAGGCCTTTTTCATGTCTTTGGTCATCACGCCGCTTTGCAGGCCATAGGGGATCTGATTGGCGATTTGAATAGCCTCGTCCACAGTGTCAAAACCGATGACAGGCCATACAGGGCCAAATACTTCCAGAGGGCCGGCAATATCCATATCGGGGGTGACGTCCACCAGCAGAGTAGCGTCGATAAATGCACCGTTTCTCTTGCCGCCTAAAATGCATTTTGCGCCTTGGTCTATGGTGTGCTGAATTTGGGATTCTACGTCTTTAGCAGCCCGCTCGCTGATAACCGGTCCAAAGGTGGTTTCATCTAAGGTGGGATCTCCCACTTTTACCTGCTCTAAAGCCGCCTTCAATTTCTGTGTGAATTCCTCTTTAATGGAATTCTGTACGATAAACCGTTTATTGGCACAACATGTCTGACCAGCATTGGAGGCGCGGCCGTTTACTGCCTCGCGAACTGCTAGGTCCATGTCGCAATCTTCTAACATAATCATGGGGTCATTGCCGCCCAATTCCAGGAAACAGTGGTGGAGATTTTTGACACAGTTGCCCATGGTCTCGATGCCCACTTCAGTACTTCCTGTGAGGCTAATGGCATTGATCTTTTCGCTCTCCGCCAGCCATTTGCCGATTTTGGCACCACTGCCTGTGATGATCTGGCACGCATTTCCAGGGACGCCTGCTTTGATGAGCAGATCTGTCACAAAAATATTGGCCAGCGGCGTGTCAGAGGCTGGTTTGATGATGACAGCATTGCCCACAGCCAAAGCTGGCGCAACTTTATGAGCGAAAAGTTCGGTAGGATAGTTAAAGGGGATGACACATGCTACAACCCCTAAAGGTTCTCTTACAGTAAAAGCAAAGTCATTAATAATCCGCTCTTCGGTGTCCCGAACAAAGGTCTCGCCATATAAGCTCCGAGCCTTTTCAAAGAACCCCCGAAATACTACAAGAGCGGCAGCTATTTCGGATCTGCAAAGGGTGATGGCCTTCCCGCCTTCGCGGCAAGCGATTTGTGCCAGCTCTTCAGCGTTTTCTTCTAACATATCGGCAAAATGATAGAGAATGGATAGTCTCTCATGGGTAGGTGTTTGAGACCATTCTAAAAATCCCTTTTTGGCATTTTCTAAAGCTTCTTGGGTGTCTTCATAAGTGGCAGCAGGTACCGTATCGAATACTTCGCCTGTGGCAGGG
>ERZ780195.1355-NODE-1355-length-20512-cov-47.875544_pt1 | contig 20512 bp, 20 predicted proteins | sample MGYA00511017_ERZ780195 | MGnify/ENA primary metagenome ERZ780195 (study PRJEB29588, sample SAMEA2159974) | human gut metagenome | biome: human gut; feature: human-associated habitat; material: faeces | place: Denmark | collected 2008/2010 ...
ATTAACAGGGATGTTTCCAGCTTGTTTTTAAGAACAGAGAACTGGACACCCTATTAAAATAGATGGTAGCAATGGAAACTAAAAGAATCAAATGTCCGAGTTGCGGTGTATTGCTTGACGTGAGAAATTCTCAAAACGAAGCGGTAAAGATGATTACTTGTCCTCAATGTAAAACTCAGCTGAGAGTGATGTTCTCACAGCAACATGCTGCAACTCCGCAATCTTATGGGGAAACAGAATATGTTGGTAACAGTAATGGTGAGACTCAGTATGTGAATCGAGATAATGGAGAAACTCGTTACGTGGGACATTCCTCTTCTCCTTCTCTATCTGATGAAACAATCCTTGCAGGCAAGAAAGAAGAGGTTACTCCTGGTTATTTGCTCTATGGTGGTCAGAAGTATCCGTTAGGGTTCGGCAATAATGTGATAGGTCGCAAGGCTACTACTTCGCAGGCAACTGTACAGATAGCTACTGATGATAGATATATGAGCCGTCAGCATCTTGCTATCCAGGTAATTAAGGCTTCTACGGACAAGGTTAGGGTGGTGGTGTCTAACTATCATAATAAAAATGCCAGTTATGTGAATGGACAATTATTGAACGAGGGTGACCAGCTCGTCTTGTCAGAAGGAAGTATCATCAAGATGGGTAACACAACCGTTGTTTATCATCAAAAATAAAGCTAACAATGAGAATCAAGATATATCAGCCTTTAGCTATCCATGAGTTGGGTAAGAGGGCGAACCAGGAAGATAGCATCTATCCAATAGAGGGCAAAGCAACGGAGAATGACCGCTTGTTTTTGCTCTGTGATGGTATGGGTGGACATGAGCATGGTGAGGTGGCAAGCCAAAGTATTTGCAAAAGTCTTTCTTCGTTTTTGTTGCAGCATGCAGTTGCTTCCGAAGGCTTGGAAGATAAGTTGCTATCTGATGCTTTGGCGTATGCCTACGAAGAACTGGATAAACTGGCTATTGCGGGAGATTCCCGTCAGATGGGAACAACTTTAACTTTGCTGTATTTTCACAGTAATGGATGTACGGCAGCCCATATTGGAGATAGTAGAATATACCATCTCCGTCCATCTTCGCATACCATATTATATAAGAGTCGTGACCATTCCCTGGTGTATGATCTTTATCAGGCTGGTGAGTTGACCTATGAGGAGATGAAGACATTTCCACAGAAAAATGTCATCACCCGTGCGATGATAGCTGGAGACAGAAATCATCCAAAACCTGATGTTATCCATATTTCAGATATTCAGCCAGGTGATTACTTCTATATTTGTTCTGACGGCATGTTGGAACAGATGGAGGATGAGGAGCTGTTGGATGTCTTCTCTGCGAATGTTCGTGATGAAGAGAAGCGACAGATGCTGATTTCAGAAACCTCAGATAATAAAGATAATCATTCAGCTTATATAGTACACATCAAAGAGGTGAGTCATGACGAGACTGATGTGAGTCTTGTAAATGGAGAGCCTACGGCGAAATGCAATGCTTTGAATATCAAGCCTGATGTGGAAGAGGTGACTGCTTCTCCTGATGTTGAAGTCGTTAAGCCTGCTGGTACACCACCGCCTGTTCCTGATAGTGTAATCGTTGCGATGAAGAATAAGCAGAAAAGAAAGAAACATTTGTTTGTTGCTTTCATAGTAATAGTGGCGTTGGTAGTTGTAGGAATGTTTGGATATGGCTACTATAGCAAGCATAAAGCAGAGGCTGCTTTGCTTGATTCTCTTCATGAAGATTCTAATGATGACCGTGAAAGAGTTTAATAGCCAGCAAGAGTCAAAGACAGATACAACAAAACCAGATTCAATAAAGTAAGATACAATAAAAAATGGACGAACTAAATAATCAAAATATGCTCCAAGTAGGAACCATCCTACACGGAACTTACAAGATAGAAAGCTACTTATCATCTGGTGGCTTCGGCAATACCTATTTAGCAAAGAACATCGAGTTTGATGAGACTTATGCCATCAAAGAGTTCTTTGTAAAAGGTGTGTGTCAGCGTGATGGTAATAGTACAACCATTAGCGTAAGCAATGCCGAGAATACCAATAGCTTTGAGCAACAGCGAGAGAAGTTCAAGAAAGAAGCTCGCCGTCTTCGTAGTCTCAGTAATCCTCATATTGTCAAGGTCTATGACCTTTTCGAGGAGAATGGTACTGCATATTATGTGATGGATTATGTGGATGGGGAAAATCTATCTGCACGTTTGAAGCGTACCAATGCGCCTTTGGCAGAGTCTGCCGTTCGCAATTACTTGAATCAGATTTTGGATGGTCTTGAGGCAATCCATAACGAAGGTATATTCCATCTTGACATCAAGCCAGCCAATATTATGGTGGATAGTCATGATGTAGTCAAGTTGATAGACTTTGGTGCAAGTAAGCAGCAGAGTACGGTAGGTGGTGCTACGATGAGCACTGGCATAAGTTATACGAATGGCTATGCCCCTAGTGAGCAAATGGCGCAGAGCTATGATAAGTTCGGACCATGGACAGACTTTTATGCCCTTGGTGCAACCGTGTATAAGTTGCTCACCAATCAAGACCCACCATCTGTTTCTGACCTTTCTGAAGACGAGACAGAGGACAAGCATCTTGTCCTCCCTATGCCTAATGTCTCTGAGGAAATGAAGAAGTTGGTGGTTTGGATGATGCAAGTGAATAGATTGAAGAGACCGAAGAATGTGGGGGAAATTAGAGGTTTCTTGCATCAGCCTTCTGCTGCTCCAACTTCAAACAATGAAAAGACAAAGGCATATTGGTCATATCAATCTTCTGCTAATCCTGCAAGTGAAGACGAAGAGACGGTATTGGCAAGTAAAAATGGGGATGCAAAAGTTGAAGAGAAAGCACAACCTCAAAGTAAGGTAGAAGAACAAGCAAGTGGTGATGCTGCAAGTAAAAATACGCATATTGTCGTGGTGTTTATACTTGTGGTAGTTGTAGTATGTGCCATTGCGTTTATGACACGTGGATGTGGAAATGTAACGACTTCTAATGTGAATGCTGTTTCTGCAGATTCGGATTCTGTGTGTATGACTCAGGATTTACAGCAGCAAGATGAACGTCCGACATATATGGAAAATTTACGAATAAAGATAAATGGAGAAAATTGTTCTTATACAGGTGAAGTTGGTTATAATTCTTATGGTGAGGTTGGACCTGCAGGAAAAGGAAAAGTTATTTTTGAAGATGGGCGAATTTATGAAGGTGTAGTGGGGAATGGTGGTATAGATGGCGAGGATGGTACTATTACATATCCTAATGGAGATGTTTTTAAAGGTGTTAATTTATGGAGCTATAGGATTGATAAAAGTGTTCCTGATACGGGAGAATACATATGGGCTGATGGTACAAGGTTTGTTGGTACATTTGATCGTTATGGAAAACCAAAAGAGGGTAAATGGTATAATAAAGACGGAAGTCTGTCTAGATAAATGTATGTTGTGCGAAAGTACAATGTATTAGTGTATAACTTGCAGCTAGGATATGGCAAGCTCTGTTTTAGCTCCTTAAAATTGTAAATGCCAATGAAATAGTGTCTTTATAAAAAAATAGGGCTGTTTTTGGTAAGGCATTTAGCTTTCCATTTGGTTATGGAGATATTTGGAGTCAGTCTGCCAATATCTTTATTCCTATTTGTGGTGGCGATGCTAAAGTCTTATAGAAATTAATCTTTTGATTATTTAAGTGTTGGTGGTAAGATACTTGCCATTTTTACTACCAGTACAAAATGAAGACATAAGCTATTTGTTGTAAATAAGTGAATTTAAGTAAAAATGAGTAACATAGAAAATGCAAAAGAATACGCTGAGGGTAAAGTAGCTAAAGCGTTAAGCCAAGTTGTTGCAGATGCTTATATGGCAGGTTACAATGCTGGCTATCAAGATGGCTATAATAAGGTTGTTAAAGATTCTGTGACGGAAGGTGTGGAGTATGTTGACTTGGGACTTCCGAGTGGAACATTATGGTCTTCAGATTATGTTAAAGATGATAACGACAAGGCAATTTATGTAGCTCAGGAGAACGGCGCTGATTATGAAATTCCAACGTACGAGCAATTTAAGGAATTGATGGATGAGTGTAAATGGGACCAAAAGTCAGAAAAGAATTGGACAGAAAGTGGTTTTTACTATTGGCATGAGTGGGCAATTTGTCTTGGTCCTAATGGAAATAAAATTACATTTGAAAAAACAGGGATTTATGAAACTACAGATAGCCTTACAAGAACAAGTGAAATTTTCTTTTGGTTGAATAATAAAGAATATTTCCATAGAAATTGTGCTAGTATTACACTAAATGATTTGAACGTAGATTCGGAAAACGTGTTCTCTGGTTACAAACTGCCAATTCGTCTAGTAAAAACCATAGGATGAGGCATAAGAGGTTTGAAGCCATTTTTGATAATAAGTTTTAAATAAGATTTTTGTTTATGGAAAAAGTGAATTTTATAGAAATAGCTAAGTATTGCCAAGAGCAATCACAGATAAAGCATTCGACTCCTCGCAATAGCTATTGTAATACCCTTTTTGTTTCAATACAGAAAGATAACAAGATAGAATGTTCTTGTACACCTCATATCCTAGCAGAGGCAAAACAATGCATTTTAATTCATGCTTATGATGTTATTCCAGCAGAGAACCCTTATGTTCATTTTGATATAGATTATATAGATGAGAAAGGTTGTGTGAACCAGAATCGTTTGGATGATAATTTTAGATTAGATGTTAACTATATAGGACCTTGGCGTAATGACGTTCTGGTAATGCGTCTTCGTAGTGATGATTATTCTACGACTTTCTTTACTTGTACAGCACCTTGGCAGGATAAAATAGAGGTTATTTGGAATCTTTATTTAAAAATTCGTGATTGTAGTTTACAAGAGGCAAAAATGGTTGCATCTTTGGCGATGAAAGACAACAAGATTGCATTACAAGCAAAAAGAATCAAAGAATTAGAAGCAACAAAATTGTATCTAGAGCAAGAAGTTGCAGTATATAAAAATATATTGGATGAGATAAAGTCGCTATTGAAGAATAATGAAACTGTTAAGAAATAATGCCATTCTCTGTAATGGCAAATATAAAATTGAGCGAGTGCTCGGTCAAGGTGGTTTCGGAATCACCTATTTGGCTAAGCAGAAGGTTTCTGTAGCAGGTGCCTTGGGCACGATTGATGCAGAAATCGAAGTGACAATCAAGGAATTCTTTATGAAGGAACTCTGTAATCGTGATGAAGCTTCATCTATGGTGACAGTTCCTTCTACAGGAAGTGCAGAATTGGTGGAGAAGTTTCGCCAGAAGTTTATCAAGGAAGCGAAGAATATCTCTAAGTTGACTCACCCTCATATTATAAAGGTGTTGGATGTGTTTGAGGAGAATGGTACCGCTTACTATGTCATGGAGTACATCGATGGTGGCTCATTGTCGGATTTGATAGAGAAGAATGGTTCTTTATCGGAAGATGAGACCTTGAAATATACGAGACAGATAGCATCTGCCTTGCAGTATATCCATGCTCATAATATGAACCACTTGGATGTGAAGCCTGGCAATGTGTTGTTGCGACAGAATGGGGATGTGGTCTTGATTGACTTTGGTATGTCCAAGAATTATGATGTTGCGGGTGAACAGACCACGAGTAGTCCTGTTGGAGTGAGCGTAGGCTATGCACCTATTGAGCAATCTCGTGTGGGTGGATTGGGAATGTTCTCTCCGGAAACAGATATATATATTCTTTGGGAGCTACAATGTTCAAGATGTTGACTGGTCAAACTCCTCCTGAGGCAACTGCTGTCTTTGATGAAGGCTTACCGGAATTGCCAATGGAAATAAGTGAGCAGACGAAGCGAGTTATTAAAAAGGCAATGCAACCAAGAAGAAAGGAACGCTATCATTCGATAGAGGAATTTGTTAAGATGTTGCATATGGAACAACCTTATATCTCGTCAGTTCGTTTGGAGGAAAAAGTTGAAATAGATAGCGAGGAAACTTTACTTAAGTCATCAGTGGAAAAACTAGGCCCTTATTTTAGAAATGAAAATAAGCAACAAACTAAAAAAACTCCATCAGATGATAGCTTGTATGTCAATACTCCTAAACGTAAGAATAGTACTAAAAAACAATCTGATAAATGGAACGAGCTTTATAAGGATTTCTTAAATCACTTTTTACGTAAATGCCGCTATTTTACATTCCCTTTGGGGCTGTTCTTTGGAGCATCTATGGGATTATGTTGTTCGGAGAGTTCATCTTTATTTGATACGATTATGGCGACAGCCTTTTTCGGTATAGTATGGGGACTTTTTATTGGTTTTATGCTGCCTTGGTTTTTGTATTGGTTTACTAAAGGATATTTTGTAAAACAAAGACTACAGAAAGTGATAGCGGAAGAGTACTCTTGGTTACAAGATTATCATCAAAGTCAAATAGAGCAGCAAAAAACAAAAAAATGGAATAATTGGGTTTTAAACTGTTTGTATTTTATCTGGCCAATAATGTTATTTCTTTCAAATATTTTTCTTCAAAGCATATCTAATGGTACTTTTTGGAAGGATTCGGTTGTCATCTCAATATGGGGACTTTTAGTGATTTCGTTCGTTGTAGCTTGGATTGTTTCAATGATATTTGCTGTAATATTAAAACTCATAAGATTATAGATGATGCACTATGGAACGATTTTTTGCAGTGATAGTTATTATATGGATATGTTTCTCATCTTTAGTGGCAAAGACCTATATTGTTAGCGTTGGCATTGCTGACTATCCGGGCCGTCAGAACGACCTTCGGGTAAGTGCGAATGATGCCAAGACTATATCGGGTATCTTTACCAAGAATGGTAATGCAACGGTTGATTGTTTTGTCAATTCAGAAGTTACTATAAAAAATGTATGTACTGCAATGCGTAATACATTCGCCAAGGCTTCGCCATCAGATGCTATTATCCTATACTTTAGTGGTCATGGTGTGCCTGGTGGATTGGTGTGTTACGATGGATTTTTGTATTACTCTTCCGTATTGAGCATTATGAGACAGAGTAAAGCTCAGCAGAAAATGATATTCGTGGATGCTTGCTTTGCTGGGAAAATGAGAAATACGAATAAGAGGAGTACTAACTATTCTAAAGAGAATGTGATGTTCTTCCTCTCTTCTCGTTCAACGGAGAAATCCTTAGAAACTCCAAGACAGACAGGTTTCAATAACAGCCTGTTTACTGTGTTCTTGGAACGTGGCTTGCGAGGTGGTGCTGATACAAACAAGGATAGAGTTATCACGGCTAAGGAAATTTATAACTTCGTGCATCAAGGAGTAGTTGAAGCGTCAGGGAATCGTCAGCATCCCGTAATGTGGGGTAAGTTTGATGGGAATATGGTGGTGATGAAGTGGTAAAAGATTAAATACTCGTATCTTTACCATTCGAATTCGTTTTTGAGATCAGCCATCATTTCAAGAAAGTCAACGGCGTAGCCTGTTCTTGCATATTCTTCTTCACGGGCAAAGACATGATTCACCAACTCGTCATTATTGCATGATGCCATAAAAGGATATTCTTCGGATTCGTTATGAGCCTCTGTTGCATAATCGTGACGATAGGTAACTGTTGGTTCTTTTGGGTTTGACATTATTTTAGTCATATTGTAATCCTCCTTATTTTTGGTTACTCTAATATGTTGCAAAATTACGATTAATATTTGAAAGTACCAAAGTTTTTTTTCGCTTTTCTTATGAATAATCCTAAAGAATTTGAGTTTCGTACTTCCAGCCCCCCCATTTCATACATTTATCCCCCAACTTTCTATGCTGTTTCAAATAAATTCATTATCTTTGCCCCCTGAAGACAACTAAAAGATAAAATATAATGAAGAAAGAATTAAAATATACTTTGGTTTCCTTAGGCAGCCTGGTCGTTTTGGCTGGTATTGGTCTGGGAATCATGTATGTGGTGTCGCCATATAAGGTGAAACGATGGGTGGGCATCGCTTCATCTTATTCTGATGTGTTCGTTGATAGATTGAAAGGGCAACCTTATACTCGTGGCGGATATGACGGCATTGATGTATCGAAACACAATGGAGTTATCAAGTGGAAGGAAATAGCGAAGAACAAGCGAATCAAGTTCGTTTATATCAGAGCTACACATGGTAAGGGATATGTGGATCGACATTATCGCCGAAATATCAGACTGGCTCGTAAATATGGGTTGAAGGTGGGATCTTATCATCTGATGTCTGCCGGCTCTTCAGCAACTGCTCAGTTCCGGGATTTCCAAAAGATGGTGAAGAAAAGTGAGCAGGACTTGATTCCTGTATTGGATGTGGAGGAGAAAGGCATCCAAGGAAGATGGAAGGGACGACAGCTGCAGGATAGCATACAGGTGTTTGCTGACTTGGTGAAGAAACACTATGGCAAGTATCCTATCATCTATAGCAACGAGAGCTTCTATAATAAGGAGATGGGGGCGAAGTTCAATCGTTATTATCTCTTCATCGCCAATTATAACTCCCGACAACCCTCTATCGACGGCAGAGGAAAGTGCAATATCTGGCAGTATTCAGAAACCGGACATTTGTATGGTATTGGAGAAAGGGTAGATTTAAGCAGATTCATGAATGGTACAACCATCAAGGATTTGATGTTGTAGGCATTGATGATTTCATACACATAAGCGAGTATTTGATACAATCCACGTATGGATAGCATCATTACTTGCTTATTTTTTTCTACTTTTGCACTATTATGAAGAAGTTATTGATCATATTGGGAATAGAAATGTCTATGTTTTTTTAATTATATGTTTGAAGATTATGAAGAAGTTATTGTTGTTTATAGCTGGAATCTCAATCCTGTTTTTAGCAGGTTGTTCCAATGGAAATCAGAGCCATGACAATGAGGGAATGGGAGATAGTCTCCCTGCAGATCCTCCATTGGGTTATGTCATAGAGTTAAAGCCTTTGGGAAATTTCTCACATCAGGAGGCAGAACAGTTGAGAGAAGAACTCGTGAAACAATTGGGTATCATTCTCTATACGAAACCAAAGGCTTGGGTGGAGGCATCTGTGTTTGTTGGAGACAAGAGAGAAATACCTGCCTCATGTCTCTACAAACCAAGAAACAGGTATTGGGCTGGGGGAATCCTGAAAATGTTGCATGAAGAGCATGGAGGTAATAATGAAATCGTAACGATAGGTTTGACGCATCGAGACATCTCTACTTCTATTCATGGACAATACAACTATGGAATCATGGGATTGAGTTTCCGGCCAGGTGACGCCTGTGTGGTTTCAACCTTCCGATTGAAACGAAAGGATGACTTATGGAAAGTAACAATCCATGAATTCCTGCATTCTCGCGGTTTGCCGCACTGCAAGAAGAATGCCCCGAAGTGCCTGATGCAGGATGCCCATGGCAAGAATACCTTTTACATGAAACATGGGTTGTGCGAGGATTGCAAGAAATCTTTGAGGATGATTATGACTCATCAAGAGAGATAATTCAATATTCCTGCACTCTATCGTGCCTTGAATATAATCCAAGGCACGATTTCCTGATATTTCTTATGAGGATGCTTGCATTCTTCTTTTGAACTGCCAAACGCAATTGCAACTATTTTTCTCCATTTTTCTGCATATTCTTGCAGAAAAGTAAGCAAAAATGATAAATTTGCAGCAAAAAGCAATAATTTTTGGGAATTTATGCTTGATATTGTAGAAAAAGTCTTAACTTTGCAGCGGATTTGAGAAAATAAGCAGTTTCCGGCTATCAGAAAATGAGGAATCATGAAGCTATCAGAAAATGAGGAATCATGAAGATGATAAGGAGGCTGGCTTTCTCTTCCACAGTTTACACTTATAACAACTTTATAAATTAAAAGATTCGATTATGAAAGTAGCAATTGTTGGTGCAAGTGGCGCAGTTGGACAGGAATTCCTGCGTATCCTTGCTGAGAGAAATTTCCCTATGGATGATTTGGTGTTGTTTGGCTCTGAGCGTTCTGCTGGACGAAAATACAACTTCAAGGGAAAGGACTATGAGGTCAAACTTTTGCAGCATAACGATGACTTTAAAGATGTCGATATTGCTTTCACATCTGCTGGTGGCGGCACTTCAGAGGAGTTTGCCGAGACTATCACCAAGTATGGTGCCGTGATGATTGATAACTCTAGCGCATTCCGTATGTGCGACGACGTGCCTCTGGTTGTGCCTGAAGTAAATGCTGAGGATGCCCTGAACCGCCCTCGCAACATCATCGCCAACCCTAACTGTACCACCATCATGATGGTTGTAGTGTTGAAGCCTATCGATAACTTGAGCCATATCAAGAAGATTCATATCTCTTCTTACCAGAGTGCTTCAGGTGCTGGTGCTGCTGCCATGGCTGAACTTGAGCAGCAGTATAAGGATATCCTCGAGACCGGTAAGACTGAGCATATCAATAAGTTCCCTCATCAGTTGGCATACAATGTCATTCCACAGATTGACAAGATGACTCCTAACGATTACACCAAGGAGGAGATGAAGATGTATAACGAGACCCGCAAGATTATGCACTCTGATGTTCGCACCAGTGCTACCTGTGTTCGCGTTTCTTCACTCCGTTCTCACTCAGAAAGTGTTTGGTTCGAGACAGAGAAGCCATTGGCAGTAGAGGACATCCGCAAGGCTTTGGAGGCTGCTCCAGGCGTAACTGTAAAGGATGATGCCCAGAACTACGTTTATCCAATGCCATTGGAGAGCGCCGGCAAGGACGATGTATATGTAGGTCGTATCCGCAAGGATCTGGCTGATGACAATGGTAACACATTGTGGTTGACTGGCGACCAGATTCGTAAGGGTGCTGCCCTGAACGCTGTTCAGATTGCTGAGTACTTGATTAAGGTGGGCAACGTAAAGTAAGCCATACCTTATTTATATAAAAGAATATGAGGAAGTTAAGGGATAATGAATTTTATCTCTTAACTTCTTTTCGTCTTAATACGATTCTGAATAGAAAAGTAAGAATATGCTTGAAAGATTCAAACAATTACTCGGTGAGATGAACCGGGGCATTTATGAGAAGGAGACGGAGATATCACTCTCGCTCCTGGCTGCTCTGGCAGGTGAGAGTATCATCCTGCTGGGACCTCCGGGTGTGGCAAAGAGTATGGTAGCCAGACAGTTGAAGACGGCGTTCAGGGATGCTCAGAGCTTTGAGTATCTGATGTCGCGATTCTCTACACCCGATGAAATCTTCGGTCCGGTGAGCATTCAGAAACTGAAGACTTCGGATACTTACGAGCGTGCGGTGGAGGGTTATCTGCCTACTGCCGATGTGGTTTTCCTGGATGAAATCTGGAAGGCGGGACCTGCTATCCAGAACACGCTCCTTACGGTGATTAACGAGAAAATCTTCAGAAATGGCAATCGGGAAATGCATCTTCCTCTGAAACTTCTCGTGGCGGCAAGCAATGAGTTGCCGGCTAAGGGAGAAGGACTGGAGGCACTCTGGGACCGATTCGTTATCAGAATAGAAAGCCGACCGATTAAGCTGGAGAAGAATTTCCGGGCGATGCTCTTGGAAGTGAAGAGTGAAGAACGAGGAGTGAAAAAACAAAGTCCGGCGGCCGAAGGAAAAGCGAATTCAAATGCTATTACTGCTGAGGAATATGCAGGATGGACGGAGCGTATCGATAAGATTGGCGTGAAGGAGGAGGTGCTTGATGCAATTTCCGCCATCCGTAAATCTCTGAGAGCCGTGAATGTGGATGAGGCTGCCGAGCGCAGAAACATCTATGTGAGTGACCGAAGATGGAAGAATATCGTCCGCCTGCTTCGCACTTCTGCCTTCATGCAGGATAGGGAAGAGGTGGATATCTGCGATTTGCTGCCTATCTACCATTGTCTGTGGCAGGAACCGGAAGAGCGGGATGCTATCCGAAACATCGTGATCCGTGCCCTCTTTTCTCCTTTTGCAGATAAACTCGTGGAGATGAAGAATGCGCTTGCTGAGGATATTAAGTATCATCGTGTACGCAGGAATCCGGAGGATGGAAGGGATTATGAGGGAGAGATAGAAAAACTTTCGGATGGCTTGAACTCGTTGGAAAAGCAGTTGGGCGAGAATCTCTTCGCATCTGCTGATGATAAGGCGGAAATATCGGCTTATCTCCGTGATTTCTATAAGGAGTTGGCATTTACCCGTCAGGATACGATGAAACTCTATGAGGTTTAATCGCCTCCTATTACATTATTATATATAGAAGAATCTAAACATGATGAATGAACAGAAAATATTGACTCCAGAGTTGGAGGCGCGTGTTCACCAGGCTGTGGATAACTTTATGCAGGGCTATGGCTGCTGCCAGTCGGTAGTGGCTGCCTTTGCCGATTTATATGGTCTTGATGATGAGATGGCGAAGCGCATTGGTGCCGGCTTCGGTGGTGGAGTAGGCAGAATGAGAATGATGTGTGGTGCTGTTTCGGGCATCGTGGTGCTCGTTGGCTTGGATTGCGGACAGACCGAGGGGGATGACCGCGAGGGCAAGTCGGCATGCTATAAGGTGGTGCAGGATTTGCTCGCCAAATCGAAGGAGCAGAACGGCAGTATCATCTGTGCCGAAATCCTCGGTTTGAAGGGCCACGAGAAAGCGCAGTCCAGCTATGTGGCTTCGGCAAGAACGGCAGAATATTACAAGACCCGTCCTTGCGCTGCCAAAGTGGAGAGCGCTGCAAGAATCTTCGCAGAATATCTGATGGAGAAAAAATAAGGATTTACTCCTATGAAATACCAGAATAACAAGGACTTGGCGGAGGCACAGTATTACTTGAAGATGCTGGATGACTTCTGCAAGTCGGGACAGGTGAAGATTCCTGATCCGACAGGCACCGCCATGCCTTGGAATTTGAAGGAAGACCCGCTGAAGGATTATCTCATTCATCTCTTTACCCTGAAAGTAACCATAGAAGAAACTGGCGAAGAGGTGCAGAAATTCGTGCGACAGGTGGTGAACAGCAAAATCAAGAGCAAGGTTTTCTATGATAGCGTGGGAAAATTCATCGTGGAATGCGTCCATCACATGCGGTTCCAGCGCCAGCGTGCCTGGACCGAGAGTCATCGGGCTGATGATGTGCTCGATTGGGCTCCCTTCAAGCGGATGGATGAACAGGTGTGGCTCCCCTTTCTCGACCAGCTGGAACAGGAACATGCTGAAGATGGGTTCGATAAGCCTTTCTTCCTCAAGCTGATGACTGGAGACGGGGCTTCGAAACCCGAAAACTGGGAAAGGCTGGTAAGAGACTGGAAGGTCTGCATCGACCATCAGGTATTGAACAAGCTGAAGGACTTCATCTCCCTCCGTCAGAACAACTTCGAAACAGGACTGGTGCGCATGATGGACCAGATAACCCGCAACATGAAGACGAAGGGCGTTTCGGAACAGCGCGCCGTACAAGCCTGGGAACTGATGACGAACGGATGGACTGAAACGGAGTTTGAACGCCGTCTGAACCAAGTGAAGATTCAGGACAAATATCCCGAAATCAAGGAAATTGTGGCGAAGATGGGACGAGTAGCCGATGCCAACGGCAAAGACCGGCTCACCATCGCATCGGGCGTAGAGATGAAGATGGAGCATTCTGCAGGTAGCGATATCGAGGGCATTACCGTGGGCGATGATCTCAACTCCCTTCTCCCGCTCGAACTGGCACAGTACAGCGATGAAGATATGGAGGGCCTCTTTATCTATAAGTATCGCACGCGAAGACTCCAGACCTTCCGTTATAAGAGCGAAATGTCGAAACCATCCCGCAAACTGGGCTTTACCCATGCCTCCCGCAAGGGGCCGATGATTGTCTGCCTGGACACCTCTGCCAGTATGTATGGCACGCCTGAAAGGATATCCTCTACACTCATCTCTCTGCTGGAAGAAACGGCAGAAGATCTGGAGCGAGACTGCTTCCTGATAGATTTCTCCGTCAGTACCCGTGCCATCGACCTGATGGCGAAGCGCAAGGCTGAGCGCCTGAAGAGAATAGGAATCACTATGATGGAATCAGCCGAAGCAGATGCAGCTCCGTCCGACGGAGATGGACAGGCGCATACCGGGCGAGGCATCCGGCGGCAGCCTACCACAACCCACCTTCCATTTATCGGAGGCGGAACATCGGCAAAGAAGATGATGACCCAGATGTTCGACCTTCTCGACAACGACGGACTCCATTACGTGAATGCCGATGTGCTTTGGATTACCGACTTCCTGATTCCAGATCCGCCACAGCAGCTGTTGTCGAGATTCCGGGAATACAAGGAGACGGGTACCCGATTCTACGGCATCCGTATCGTGCGTGATGATGACAAGGAGCCGAACAGCTGGAAGGAGTACTTCAATCAGATTTACACCATCCGGTACCGCCCGCTGCGAAGATATTAAAGAAGATGTTAAGGCAGAAAAAGGGTATCAGATGATAATAGAGACATGTATGAAATGTATCAAGAACTTTATCATATGTTACATTTGGCGCAGAATTTCGGTTTTGCGCCATTTTTTTGAATTAAAAATTCCTTAAAACGCTTGGTGATACAAAATATATTTGTACCTTTGTGCTCGGAACAATGAATAATTGTCAGCCAAACAAATTTAGAAAAGAATCAATAAATATAAGCAATTTATACAAAAACTTAAGTAATAAACTAAAATTATGGTAAGCAACAACATTCCACAAGTAAAGCTCGGTATTATTGCCGTTAGCCGTGACTGTTTTCCAATCGCGCTTTCTACTCAGCGCCGTGAGAACATCGTAAAAGAGTACAAGGGTGAAATCTTCAACTGCCAGACTACAGTTGAGAACGAGAAAGATATGCTCAAGGCTTTGGGCGAAGTGAAAGAGCAGGGCTGCAACGCTTTGGTTGTATTCCTCGGTAACTTCGGTCCTGAGACTCCTGAGACTTTGATTGCAAAGAACTTCGATGGTCCTTGTATGTTTGTTGCAGCTGCAGAGGGTGACGGCGACATGATCAATGGTCGTGGCGACGCTTACTGCGGTATGCTCAACTGCTCTTACAACCTCGGCATGCGCCACCTGAAGGGTTACATCCCTGAGTATCCTGTAGGTACAGCAGAGGACGTAGCTAAGATGATTCAGGACTTCGTACCAGTAGCTCGCGTTATCATCGGTTTGAAGGGCTTGAAGATTATCACCTTCGGTCCACGTCCACAGGACTTCTTCGCTTGCAACGCTCCTATCAAGGGCTTGTACGAACTCGGTGTTGAGATTGAGGAGAACTCAGAGCTCGACCTTCTCGTAGCTTACAAGGAGCATGAGAACGACCCACGTATCGATGAGGTTTGCGCTGATATGGCCAAGGAGATGGGCGAAGGCTGCTACTATCCTGACCTCAGCCGCAGAATGGCACAGTTTGAGTTGACATTGCTCGACTGGGCAGAGGCTCACAAGGGTTCTCGCCAGTATGTAGCATTCGCTGACAAGTGCTGGCCTGCATTCCCAAGCCAGTTCGGTTTCGAGCCTTGCTATGTAAACAGCCGTCTCGTTAGCCGCGGCATTCCTGTAGCTTGCGAGGTAGATATCTATGGTGCACTCTCTGAGTACATCGGTATGTGTGCTTCTGACGATACCGTTACATTGCTCGATATCAACAACTCAGTTCCTCAGTATATCTATGATGAGGACATCAAGGGCAAGTACGATTATAAGTTGACTGATACCTTCATGGGCTTCCACTGCGGTAACACTCCACAGTGCAAGATGTGCTCTAGCCGTAAGATTAAGTATCAGCTCATCCAGAACCGTTTGTTGGAGAATGGTGGTAAACCAGACTTCACCCGTGGTACTTTGGAGGGTGATATCGCAGCTTCTGACATCACATTCTACCGTCTGCAGTGCGATTCTGAGGGTAACCTCCGCAGCTACATCGCAGAGGGTGAGGTTCTCGATGTTCCTACCCGTTCATTCGGTGGTATCGGTATCTTCGCCATCAACGAGATGGGCCGCTTCTATCGTCACGTATTGATTCAGAAGGGTTATCCACACCACGGAGCCGTAGCATTCTCTCACGTAGGTAAGACCTTGTTCGAGGTATTCAAGTATCTCGGCATCAAGGATATCGCTTACAACCAGCCAGCTAGCCTGCCTTACCCAACAGAGAATCCTTGGAAGTAAATTGAGTGAAGAGGGAAGAGTGAAAAAACAAAGTTCGGCGGCCGAAGGGAAAGCCAATTCATTTACTCTTCTTTCTAAACTGAGCTCATAAAAGATAAGGGCGATTGCTTATCCCTTGCGTAGGGAATAGCAATCGCCCTTTTTATGTTTTCCTGGAAGGAGATTACCTGATGATAATCTCCTTTACGAATGGTTTGCTTATTTCGTGTTTTCCAACGCTTCCTGTTTCTGCGGAATCACCACCGAAGCCCCGATGCTGACGAGCAGTACGAGGATGATGAATACCAGCGAACTGACAGCATCAATCTCGAAGAAATCGTGGATGAGCATCTTCACACCGATGAACACCAGCAGCACACTCACACCCACCTTCAGATAGCGGAACTTGTCTGCTATCGCTGCCAGCAGGAAGAAGAGGGCACGCAAGCCCAGGATGGCGAAGATATTCGAGAAGAACACCACGAACGGGTCGAGCGATACCGAGAATACGGCTGGGATGCTGTCGAATGCGAAAATCAGGTCGCAGAACTCAATGAATACCACCGTCATCACCAGCGGCCCCAGATGCAGGCGCCTCTGCATGAACTTCACTACCGGATGCTCCAGGGCATTGATTTCCTCCTTCTTGTTCCTATTGAGGAACATCTTGGCACCGCTGTATACCAGGAATCCTCCGAATACGAGCAATATCCAGGCGAACCGGCTGATGAGCGCAGCACCCGCGAAGATGAAGACGAAGCGCAGCACTATGGCTCCCAGGATACCCCAGTTCAGTACGTGCTGGTAATCTTTCTTGTCCACTCCGAACGAGGTGAAAATCATCATCATCACGAAGAGATTATCAACCGAGAGCGTTTTCTCTATCAGATAACCCGAGATGTAGGAGATGGTCATATAGTGCCGGTATTGCTGCAGACTCCCCTCATAGTCGTTCGGGTCCAGTTTGAGATGCGAAGCATAGCGCGAGGCTATCAGCTTCAGGTCGTCGAAGTTCTCGATGCCGTGCACCATGTCGCCATGAAAATAGATGAATACGGCGAAGGCGAGCGCGAGAATAATCCATACAGCCGTCCATGAACCGGCTTCCTTGATAGACACCACATGTGCCTTTCGGTCGATGACCAGCATGTCTAATACGAGTATGGCGGCGATGAAAATCACGAATCCCACCAAAAACATCGATTCAGTAAAAACATGTTCCATTTTTCTTTATCCTTAATCTATTTAGTATATACCATTGAATCTTAAAATCATTTCATCTGTTAGAAACGTGGGCGCAAAATTAGGAAAAATATCTGGAATAGCGAAGGTTCCGGTGCAAAACTTAATTGATTTTAACTTGAAAGGCAGGAATGTAACAGGTTTGTAATAATGGCGCTGTGAGAACCGGCAAAAAAGGCGTTTTAAAGGTAAAAAGGTAAAAAAGTAAAAAGGGAAAAAGAGCCTAGCGGAATGTTAAGCTAGGGGGCTCTTTTTACCCTTTTACCTTTTAAAGGCTCTTTTACCTTTTCTTAGTCAGCACATAGTGCTTAGCCATGGCGCCTTCAGGCTCATTGCCCAGCGAATCGGTCATGATGAGACTGTTGGCATCCTTTACCTTATAGTAAGATGTCTCGCCGCTCGATGGACGAGTGATTTCTACCACGTTGTTAGCCAATACCTTGAAGATACCGCTCGCTTCGTCGTGACCATCCTTGCGCTCCAGATAGTCGGCTGAGTACTGGTAGGTGCTGTCGGCGTTGAGCGTCAAAACGGTCTTGATGCCCGGACAGTCGGCAGCAGGGAGAGTTCCCTCGTAGGTGCCGGCGATGGAATCGAGAATGACATCGTTGGAATTGAGCGAATCATTTTCAGCATAACTGAGGCTATCCTGGTTAGCCCCCTGGCTATTTGTCTTCTTGCCATTGCAGGAGACAACTGATAATGCAGCGATGACGGCTGCTGTCAAAACTAATTTCTTTTTCATACTATACTGCTTTTTAATTGTTACTTATTTACGGAATCTCTTCTCTTAGAGAGCACTTTCCCCGAGAAGGATTTCTCTTCGCAAAAATAGTGTTTTATTCTGTTATCCGCAAGTTTTACACAGAAAATTATAGAATATTATACTATTTTCTTAATTGATGATGACTGGCACAATCTCTTCTTCGCTAGGCCAATGAGGCAGATAGAAGAGCGGGCGAGGGGTGCCACCCAAGCCCGTCCAGTCTATCTGTTTTACAAAGTCTAAATCGGGAGGGCCGAAGTCGAAACTTCTGCCGTAGAGTACAATGGCGCCTCTGCCTTCATCTATCTTCCACAAACCGCCCCCGTAGGTGCATTGCTCGCCGGGTGACAGCATGTCACGGTGCAGGTAGACACGCCCGAACTTCAGTACTCCGTCTCTGTTGATAATGAATTTCTGAAACATCTCTATTTCTGGTTTATTCAATGAAATCTGTATTCCGATTGATTCAATGTAATGAGAGAATTATTTCTTCTTCCAAAACAGTTTGTCTATGAAATCATAGCGCTTCTCCATTTGGGCATCAGTTTTTACGACGGTATTCACGTCTATCTGAAGCACAGGGGCTACTGCCTTGCCGTTGGTGGATGGCCACTCAGGCAGACCCAGACCATTCGGATTGCCGGTCTTTACGAAATTGACGTAATACTGGCTGAAGATGTCGCTGATCATATAATCCTCCGGCTGCCATTTGAACACGCGGTTGGTTGGCAATGTACCCATTACATACTCGATGTCGGCAGAATGAACGGCTCCCTTGTCTTGTGGCGCAGGAGCCGCATCTTCCTTGGCATCTACCACGCCGCCAGCCAATGCTGCCACCTTGCCCTTGATGGCCATAGCAGGACGAGGATGGCAATAGCGGTAGCGGTAAACAGGCTGTCCGCCGGTCAGCTTGTGCATGTTGCCCCACTTCCATGTAGAATAATCGAGGAAGATATCCGAAGCTAGGTTCACGCCCGGCTGCTCCAATACATCCTTATCGCTGTTGATGCCGTAGAGGCGGAAGAGTTCTTCGATGTTCTCTTCTCCGAAAGTAGCCTTGGCGCCAGCTTTCAGATTCTCAACGGTTGGCTGCTTGCCCATCAATACCGCCAATGGAGTCATCTCCTGGTTGTTGCCGCCGATAAGCAGAGGCACCTTGGTCTGCTCGCCCTTGGCAAATACCTCTACAGGCTGTTCTTTCATAAAATATCCGTCGATATTATAGACAGGAACCGCTCTTACTTCCGCCAGCTTCATCAGTTCCTCGGCAGGAAGGGCACGAAGTTCGTTGAGGTTCTTCATTCCAACCTTCTTTCCCACCTTCTTTCCGTTTTTCTTACCTATCTTCTCGGCTATTTTCTGGGCAAGCTGCACGCCTTTCTCCTCGGCCTCCTTCAGCGTAGCCACCTTCTTGAATCCCATCACCGAACCACTGGAACCCATTGCCTGCGCAAAGAGTCCCTGACAGAGAGGGGAAGCCATCAGGGCGCTGACCGACATGGAACCTGCCGATTCGCCTACGATGGTGATGCGGTTAGGGTCGCCGCCGAAAGCCTCGATGTTATCCTTTACCCACTGGATGGCAGCCACCTGGTCCATGAATCCATAGTTGCCGGAACCCTTGTAGGATGTTTCCTTAGAGAGCTGTGGGTGGGCGAAGAATCCGAAGATGCCCTCACGATAGTTGGCTGTGATGGAGATGATGCCCTTGCGTGCCATCGCATCGCCCGCATATCGAGGTTCGCTTCCGCTACCCGCCATCAGTCCTCCGCCGTTGAAATAAATGAGTACCGGCAGATGCTCCTTCATGGTCTTTGCCGGTGTCCATATATTAAGGTAGAGGCAATCCTCGCTGTTGGTCTTCGTTCCGAAGTTCATATCGCCGAAGAGAGGTTCCTGCATCGGGTTCGGTCCGAACTCCTTGGCCTCGCGAACGCCCTGCCATTTCTGTACAGGCTGCGGAGCCTTCCAGCGGAGATTTCCTACCGGAGGGGCAGCGAACGGAATACCCTTGAATACTGTGATGCCTGAGAGATCTTTTCCTTCGAGGATACCTTCGGCAGTCGTAACCTGAGTCTGCGCCATCATTCCCATACCAGGGAGCAGAAAGGCGATGGATAAGAGTAGTTTTTTCATATCGTAAATCTGTTAGTTTTGCAATAATACTGCAAAAATAAACAAAATATCATTACCTTGTCTTGTTCATGCTTATTTTTTAAGTCTTTTTGCAAAAAAAAATAAGGGCAGGCCCCTCATGATGAGAAACTTACCCTTTTTTCTGATTGTTGTATTATAACAATAGTTCGTTAATAATTCAATAATGTGCTAAGCAGCTATACGCTGTAAGCA
>ERZ780195.1362-NODE-1362-length-20391-cov-3.434156_pt1 | contig 20391 bp, 19 predicted proteins | sample MGYA00511017_ERZ780195 | MGnify/ENA primary metagenome ERZ780195 (study PRJEB29588, sample SAMEA2159974) | human gut metagenome | biome: human gut; feature: human-associated habitat; material: faeces | place: Denmark | collected 2008/2010 ...
ACGCCTCTGCCGCGGCGAGCATCTCCGCCACACGGGTGTCTGTCATCTCTTCCACAGCTCGGGAATACTCCGTCATCACGAGGCTTTTGTTCTTCTCCGCCAGCGCATTTCCCAGAATTGGGTACAGAATCAATCCGGCAGCGAGCAACAGGCACGCCGCGCCGGAAACAAGATAAATCGTTCTTTTGTATTTCATCGGATGCTCCTTTTCATACTTTAGGGTCATATTGTTCTGAGTTATTCGTTTTAAGCGTCATTAAAGCGAATAACTTTTTCTTTAAAGCGAATAACGATTGACAAGCTGGGCAGAATTCTTTATACTTTCATCGGAAAGGATGCGATCGTATGAAGTTTACGGAGGAAAAGAAGCAGGCCGTCCTGCGCTACATTCTGGAAAAGATATCGCAGCAGGATCCCCGCATTACGAAAACCGTGTCCGAAACGATGGACATCAACCAGAACACCGTGCACAGCTACATTTCCGAGCTGATCGATCAAGGCGTCATCCGCCGCGTAAAACGCGGGCAGTATGAGCTTGTACGCAAGCAATATAGATTCTGTCTGGAGCGCAGCAAGGGCGATCTGGATTCCGATCTGTACGCCTATCAGAAATACCTTGCGCCGATCATTCAGGACGAGCCGAAAAACGTGCAGGGCATCTGGGCCTATGCTTTCACGGAAATGATCAACAATGTCATGGATCATTCGCTCGCTTCGGAGGTGCATATCCGGGTCGACCGTGATCCGGTCAACACCGCAGTCATCATTTCCGACAACGGCGTGGGAATCTTCCATAAACTGCAGGAGCACTTTGGTTTCCCCACAGCAGAGGAAGCCATATGCGAACTCTTCAAGGGAAAGCTGACAACGGACTCCGCCAACCATTCCGGCGAGGGAATTTTCTTCTCTTCCCGCATGATGGATGACTTTATCATCCTGTCGGACGGCAAGGTCTTCTGCATCGACAAATACGAGGAAAGCGTCCTTGCCGACCTGGAAGAATTCTCTGTGCCCGGAACGAGCGTATATATGAGCCTTTCCAACTCCTCCAACAAGGAGACTTCCGAGATTTTTGACCGGTACGCCGATTCAGACAGCGGCTTTACGAAAACGAGCATCCCGCTGAAGAACATTTATGACAGCTCACCGGTGTCTCGCTCGCAGGCAAAGCGCCTCTGCAACCGCATGGATCGCTTTGAGGAGGTCACGCTGGATTTTGACAGCCTCGAATGGATGGGGCAGGGCTTTGCCCACCAGCTTTTTGTCGTCTTTCAGCACGAGCATCCCGAGATCCGCCTGCTGCCAATCAACATGAGCTCACCCGTGGAGAAAATGTACCGCCATGTTCTTGCGGGCGACACAACCTCCCGTGCCTGAGCGTTTATACGATGGAGAATATTATCTGTAATGAGTTATTCGCTTTAAGGCATCTTAAAGCGAATAACTTTTTTATTAAAACGAATAACTCGGTCAAATTATCTTAGATATGTATGGGAAAGGCTCATAATTTTTGCCTCTCCCATGCGCCGGGGTTATTTCCCCAGTTTCTTCTTTCTGCGGGCGCTTATCAGAATGATTGCGGCAGCAACCATCAGCACCGTTCCGGCAGCGCCGTACATCCAGGTGCCGTGACCGCCGGTCTGGGGCAGATCGAAGCCGCGGGTGTTGACAACGGTCAGCGGCACGACGGCATTGGCCGATTCGCTGTCAGCATTCATGCTCACGTCATTGTCGTCCACCTTGGCTGAAGCAGTCAGAAGATAGTGCTCCAGATGCTTCTGCGGCATGTTCTTGTAGAGTCCTTCCGCGACATTGGCATACCGGGGATCGTTCTGCAGAACGCCCAGCACATCGGCGCCGTAGATATCGCAGAGCACATCGCTCTCTGCTGCCTCGATCACGATCTGGATATCGTCGCGGAGCAGCGTGTAGCCATTGGCTGTCTGGATCTCGGTAGCAACGTAAGTGTCATCCTCCAGCCCTTTCACGAGGATGGAGCCGTCTGCCGTAGGAGTGAACCGGGTGGCATCGTTTCTTCCGGGTATGTGACCGGTCACATAGTAGATACCTTCGCTCTCGTTCGGCTCCGCCGTGACGAAGTATCCGTCGGTGTCGTTATAAAGGAGGAATTCCACCTTGGAGAAGTCACCCTGCCCGTCGCTGAATTCCTTGGTGAGGTCAAGACTGTAGCTGTACACATGGCAGTCGTCTACGAGCGTATCGTAGAAGCTGCTGTTGGTACGCTTCCATACCAGCACGACGTCGTTGCTGTTCCCATCGTCGCCGCAGACAAGGCTTTTATCGGAGTTGAGCTTCGCCGAATAGGTGATGCGCACGGTGCAGTCGGAATAGCCGGAATTTATCATGTCAGACCTGGTATACACAGCATAACTGCCGTTGATCTCCGCAAGACCGGCCGCTGTCATGGAGATGTTCATGCCGGGCGTGTCATTATAGGATACGGAGAACTTTCCGTCGCCTTCGTTCCAGACGGTGATCCGGCCGTCCTCGGCGCAGGCGCTGCTGCGGAAGAATTCGATCTTCACATCGTTCTTGCGGTACGAGAGCCCCGCATCCAGCGTGTCCACGAAGGAGTAATCCGTCAGGTAGGTGGCTTCGGAGGTGATGCTCGGCAGCGTCGATAGGATCTGATATTCCAGCGTGTCATTGGCAGAGGCCATGGCAGTATGGGCGAAGCCGTCGGTAACGGCGTCGGAGCCGCCGTTTTTGCCGGTGTCCGAAAGCGCTTCGCGCACGGTCTTTTCCAGCGTCGGGATGCCGGTGAGGTTCTTGGGGTATACGGTGACATCGTATATCCAGCGCTCGCCGCCGTCATTGGCATTGCTGCCGTCCACAGATGTCATAGGCAGCGAGAGAAAAAACGGCGCGGTGGTTTCCGTGACCATTTCGGGCACTTTCGTTTCAACGATAAGATACAGTCCGAGAGGAAGGTCGCTCGCGGAGGTGTGGCCGTAGCTGTCGGTCAGCGGCATCGCTGTGCCGCCATTCTCGCGCACAAAGCGCTCCAGGGCGTTCTTCACGGTGATGGAGTTGTTTGCCAGCGCGGATTTCAGACCATTAACGAGGGTATCGGAGCGGTAGAAGTACATGGTGCCGTCATCTGAATCCGCCGGTGCATACCGGTCTCCGGCACTCACACCGATGTCGGACAGGAACGTGTTGTTGGGGTCGTTCTGCGTGATTCCGTAGAGAACTTCCACATGTGACGCGCTGTTCTCTTCCTCGGTATAGGTACGGATATCGGCAACTTTCAGGTAGGTGAACTCAACGCCCTTAATGGCATATCCGTTAACCTCTCCGTTCGCGTTCAGCGAGCTCTTTCTCGTATCGCCGCCGAGGACATCCTCCACGCCAGGATCGCGGACACCGGTGGAGACGTAGCTGGAATCCCACACGCCGTCTTTTTCCGCATTTGTAATGTCGTACTTGTAGATGTCAAAGGAGCCGGTCCAGTCGGTATTGATCGTGGATACATTCACCGTCAGGGCAAAGGCGGATACGGTCGTTGTCAGCACGACCAGAGCCGCCATGATAACGGAAAAGAGCTTCTTGCCGGTTTTCTTCATTGCATGCAGTCCCTTCTTTTATTTTTGGAAACGATGATAAGAAAAAGACCCATACACGCCGCGGCAAAGCCAGCGGAGAGTACAGGCCAGAGACCAGTTCCTCCGGTCATGGGGAGAAGATAGGTTGGGGAGTTGCTGACGGTTACAGAAACATCGTAGATCGGACTATCCTCACTTTCGCGGGGCAGCGTTCCAATATCTACCGGCTCCGTCAGGAGCACATAGCCGTTGACTGTGGCGATCTCGGTAATGCGATAGGAAACGCTTTCCCCCACCCGGAGACCGTCAAAAATGGCAACCCCGTCGTCTCCCGCAATCAGCATGCCGTCGCTGAGACCGTCGGAGGTGCATCCGCCAATCTCTTTTGCCGGAACATCGGCATGGAACACCGGTGTCCAGCTTTCTCCGTCTTCGGAGTATTCCAACCGGAATGCCGCGCCGGGGATCGGGTTACCGCCGCTGTCGGTCTTGGCTACGGTTACAGAGCCGGGGATACGGGTGTTTTCGCGCCGAATCTCGATCTTCTGTCCGTCCGCAGTCACGGAGAAAACATATGGTGTTGTATCTGCCTTGTAGCCGTCCGGGGCTTCCAGCTCTTCGAGATAGTAGTCACCGAAGGGGGTGTTTTCGAAAATCAGGATCCCGTTTGCGTCGGTTGTCCCTTCAGCAAACGGATTCCCAGCATTGTCCAGAAGTCGGAACCGCGCACCGGGCAGAGCTTGTCCGCTGTCCTTGTCCACCTTTTGAATAGTCAGCGAGCTTTTGAATATCTCGTTTCGGAGCGTCAGAGAAACCGTCTCCCCATCGGAAGCGATATTCACTTCGTGCAGAGTGGCATCAAGGGCATAGCCCTCCCAGCCGGACAGCTGCCGAACAACATAAACGCCATAGGGCAGCAGTTTCGACTGCGCCGTTCCATCCTCTCCGCAGGTGAGGATATCCCGTTCCGTCTCCGTGGCTGCGTCATAGCTGCACGCAGATTTTAGGAACACCTCAAAAGTTGCCCCGGCCTCGGGCTCTTCCGTTCCCGCGGTGCTGTTCACAGCGAGCTTGGAAATCGAAAGTCGCCCGAGGATCGGGGTTTCCTTCACGGTCAGAGTCAAGTCGTTCTTGATGAAGGGCAGCTGGTCCGCCGCAGTCGGGACGGGATAAACCGTCGTGTCCAGAAGATATCCGGGCGAGGGAGCGAGCTCCCGAATCGTCCAGTCATCCCCAGCCTCGTAGTAGCCGGTGGTAAACTGGCCGTTGGCGTCGGTGGTGCAGGTCTCGATCAGGGTATCTCTGTTATAGAGGCCATAGACCGCTCCGGCAAGCGTCCCGTCGCCCTGCGCCGTTCCGGTGATGCCGTCCTCCTTGGTCACGGTAATGCGGAACTCCTTGCGATTGGCTTTCAATGTGAGATACCCCGTCATACCGCCGACGGCCTCCACGCCGACAACAATATCCTGCCGTGTCGTTGAGCCATACGGAGTGAAGGTGGAAGCCGCCGTATACGCAGAGTTCCGGGTAGCCACCACGGTGGCCGAGGCGGATAGCGGCGATGCAGAACGGAGAATCAGCCGACTCCCGGATACTTCAACGGAAACAACGGTGTCCGAAGCGGAGAACGAGTAGTTCCCGATGACATTGTTCGTATCGGTCAGCGTAATAGAATATGTGGTGCCGTCATAGGACAGTTCCTCCTGCGGCGCGGTAGTACTCACGGCAGTCATGAAGCTCGGCAGCGTCATATAGCTCAGCATGTAGGAGAGAATCGTATCATAGATCTGCCCGATCTCCGCATTCTGGCCATTGGAGACGAGGCAGGTATATATTTCGTCGTTGCCTCTGGTGTACGGCGGGGACGGCTGCCGGGCGCCGGTGACGAATTCCCAGATCAGCATCTGCGTGGCGGTCTGCTGGCAGCTTGGAGTCCCGGGGAGATTGGTGCTGTTGCCGGCGCGACCGCAGAGGAGCGCCAGCTTGATGGCGTTTTGCTGCTCATACGAAAAGCTGTTCCAGACGTCGATGACGTCCGAATGGAGAACATCGCCGTGGGCGAGCATGATGCCGGGCTCAATGCAGTAGGCCTCCTGCCCGTTGGCAAAGTCGTTGAGGCGCATATCCCCGTTGCCGCCGGTCGGGCCGCCGTTATAATAAAAGGGGTGCTGGTAGTAAACGTACTGCCCGGCAGAGTCGTAGACATAGTCGAAGGTGATGAGCGCCGTGGCTGCGGCGGCTTTCAGCATGGGAGCCTTGGCCAGAGGAATCGTTTGCTCTGTCTCTTCTGTGGGCTCTTCCTCCTGCGCTTTTTCGCTGGCTTCCGTCGTTTCCGGGAGTCCACCATTCTCCGGCTCCGCTGCCAAAACCGCGGGACAGGGAAAGCTCAGAAGGCAAAGAAGCGCAAGGACGAGAGCCAGGATTTTGTATCGTGTTTTCAAAGGGGTATTTTCCTCCTTGCCGTAGTGTGGGGTGTGTTCGCGTATCCGTCCGGCGGCACTCCGTGGAAAAACCAGATCGGGAACATGGGTATTCCTCCTTCCTCTTTTTATGTAGGCCCGTATTTGTCCTCGACACCCCCGGACAGGGAAGTCACCAGACGGCAGCATGCCGCGCTGCTCCATGAGAATTGCACTCCTCCGAGGGTCTCTCCGAGCCGCCCCCATTGTGTGAACTGTGGCTGGGCGGAAGTATCATTGTCCCCATGCGCGGTCATGGCCATGCCGGCGGCTGTGCGGCAGTTCCGGGCTGACGGTATCGCTCTCCAAAAAGGGTCATGGCGTGTCACCCGGCGGGCTTCGCTCTCGCGGCACATGGGAATGTATCTGGTGAATGGCTATGAACTTGTCAAGGTGCGGTGAGGGGAAAATCACCCTCTCACCCAACGCGGATTTTTCGCTCATTTGTCACCCTGTTTTCTTGAAAATTTCAAAATTTTCTTTTTTCCGGCCATAATGGACTTGCAAACATTTTGGAAAGCCACGCCTTCCTTCTCCGCAATCTCCCGGTACGTCATGCCCTCGCAGTACATCCGAATGCGGCGGTACTGCTTTTCCGTGACGATTCCGCGGATCTTCTGCAAGGCGCTTTGCGCAAACATTACGCTCTCTCGACGGTCAATTCGGGCAAGAATTGTTTCTTCCGGAGACGGCTCTGCGGCGGAATATTCCGTAAGGGGCGATGTGTGGTCTGAGTAAATATGATCTGCCTGTTCCCAGTTGTGGTAATCCTCGTCCGACCACGTTTTCCAGAACTGGAACTCCTCCTCAGACGAAAACTGCTCGGGCGTGAGCGGATGATCCTGCTCAAAGGCGTCCGGGCAGATAATGGCTCGGCTGTTCCGCTTGTTTCGCGAATACAGGCTTTTCCTGTCGTGCATTGTATGTACCTCCGATTGTTTTTGGTGGAAAAACAATCGGGGGCTACGGGTATGCAGCGATCCAGCATTGCCAGCGCGAGATAAACAAAAAGCACCCTTTCAGCAAATTCGCTGAAAGAGTGCTTTTTGCTCGTCTATGATGCGAGCGCAGGCGCTTCGTATTCTGCATATACAATTCTGTTAGTAAAAACGAGTAGGCAGCCCCGTGTAATAGAGCGCCTACTCAGTTCCTTTTGATTTGCTTTTGTGTGTTTTACGACAGTTAAAAATCAGCTTCTTACTCGGATACAACACGGGAGCTGCAATGCAGCTGTAAGCGCGATCCCCATGCCAATTGGGTATGCGGCAGAAAAAATACTTAAATAAAAAAGAACGAGGTCTATTGCTAAAAAGGTAATTACAAGATATCTAGCAACCCGTCTAAAGGCCGAAGTTTCGGAAGAAGTCAACTTTCTGGCGTCAGAATCTATTGGACTTAAAAGAAAAACTGTCAGAGAGGCAAGCAATATCAGCGCCAAAAAGATTGTAGATCGGCCAATACAAATCATTTTTTTCGTGATGATTAACGAGAAAAACAGAATCATATTTGTGACCAGAAAACAGAGCTTTGCAGATTTAAAATGAAAACCGCCGCTAAATGTCCGGATTGATACATATGGGATTATGAAAAGGATACTTTTCCAAAACATATTTAGTGCTGTACCAATAGCAATAGATAGGCCAAGAGGAATTAAATTAAAAAGAAAGCAGAATGCCGAAAACTCATATAATTCAAAATCATCGTCAGAAATCACTCCATTGGCTAGCAATTGCTGCGCAATGTGTGTAGAGAGCTTATGTAGCATAACGAGTCCCCTTCCGGTATGTTATATAGTACTAAAACCGCGGAGGGTATTTTCCAGGTGCTTCTCAATACAAAAGGGGGTCTGCTTCACTATCTGGAAAAGCAGCCCCTTTTTCACGGCTTCCTATAGGGATGCGGACGAGTTACGCATTACTTTTTGACAATACTCATTTTCGACAGCGACTTAGGTGCTTTCTCCTGATATACACCGCAAGAAGACGTGCTGTTGGCACAAAGGAACATTGTTTTGCGAAGAACGGAGGCGCATGCGGACGCGGCTTTTTTGCTCATTTCGTTTTTCATTTTTTCCTCCTTAGATTAGTGTTTTTGTGTACCTGCGATTTGGAATCATCGCTTACAGCTAACAGTATATATGGATTCCAGCAAATTTCTACATTAAAAGCATAAAACGTAATGTGTCGGGAGAGAAACGCATATTTGCGATGAAAACGCGAGCATTATCGAAGCGACAGCGAACTATTCCTTAAAAAATAAAAAATTAAATTTGTCGATTCAATATGTGACAGAATAATTCTGTTGTATTTTGTTAACATGTTATTTGTTTATTGATACGCTTGCCTGGGTGATGCAAGTATGGAGTGCAATAATGCTGAAATGGGAAAAAGAATTGCCAGAAGGCGTAAGCAGCTAAAGATAAGGCAAAATAACTTTGCTGAAGCGATTGGCATTTCGAATAACCATCTTTCGAGTATAGAGTGTGGTAAGAGCATGCCAAGTCTTGATATTTTTGTAAAGATATGCTCACAGTTGGGTGTTACCCCAGATTATTTGTTGCTCGGAAGTGGTAGATCCAATAATATTCCCAAAGAAATAACCGATAGTCTGAACATGTGCGCGGCCGAGGATTTGGAAGTGATTTATCAGATCGTGCAGATTTATGTTCGTAAAAATAATGAAAATACAATTTATGACAAAACGTGCCTTTAAAGTCTTGCGATTTGTGGTATAGTAATAGTAATAATTGCTTTACAGAAAGGGGATGGTTTTCGTTTGAGAATCCTTTTTTGTGATGACAATCCGGAGATGTTGGATCAATTACAAAAATATGTAACTGAATTTTTTAAAGGCATAGGAAAGCTTTTGCCCGAAATGGCTGCCTACACTAGTGGGGATGACCTCCTGCTGAAAGAACGCTATGCAGATATCGCCTTCCTGGATGTTGAAATGCCTGGCCGCAGCGGGATTCATGTTGGCGCTCGTCTGAAAGAGTATAACCCTAAAATTAAAGTATTTATTGTAACTTCGTTCCCTGACTATTTGGATGAAGCCATGCGCTTTCAGGTGTTTCGTTATCTTTCCAAGCCGATAGACAAAAGCCGGCTGTTTCGCAATCTGAAGGATGCTGTTTATCTTCACAATATGGAAACCCACGTTATCCCTGTGACAAGCAAGGATGGAGTTGTCGCGCTTCCCGCCGACCAGTTCGTATGCGTAGAGACCGATTCGAGAAAAACATATATCTACACACCAACGGATAAGATCCAATCCGTTGAAAGCATAGAGAAATGGAAGGAAAAATTGACGCTTCCATGTTTTTATATGCCATATAGAAGCTTTATCATTAATATGCAGTATGTAGTGTCTTTCTCCAAGGATTCCATTCAGTTGAGATGCGGAGATACAATAAAAGAAGCCTATTTGGCCAAACGCAAGTATAACGAGTTCAAGGACAGATACTTAATATTTATGGAGAGCATAAGATGAGCCCGGAGAGAATATGCTCCGCAGTTGTATATATTGCGGAGGCGATCACAGCCGGGCTTTATTTCAAGGTTCTTTTTGCTCCGAAAAAGACCGCAAAGGTCCGGGTAACGCTTTTAACTATTGTTTATTTTTTGTTGTGGCTCTCTTTCCAGCTGGGGAACTTTTTTGTAAACGCCCTGCTCTTCTTTGCCGGAAATCTTGTCCTGATCCTTTTGTGCTATGCAACGGGGAAAACCGCCGCCATTCTCCACGCCGCATTCATGACACTCATGATGATCATAACCGAAGTGATCGTTATGGTGTTATTATCCTCCATATTCGGGGATTTTGGAGCATTTACCTATAATCTGATAGCGCAGATTGTTACCAGTGTTTTAAGTAAAATACTCTATTTTTCCGTTATTCTGGCATTTTCGAGGATTTATGGCTCTCGTAGAAAAGCGAAGGAGGAGCCGTATTTCGTTTTACTGATCTGCCTTTTGCCCGCCGCCTCGATGGTGATCTCCATCATGATCATGTATGTGGGGGTAACCGTGCCGCTTACCGGCTGCACGGAAGCCCTGATGATGGTCAGCGCATTCCTCCTTCTGTTTGTGAATATCGTTGTTCTGGCGGTAAATGATCAGATCCAGAAAATCTACGACGATCGCACGGCGCTGCAGCTGCGGCTTCAAAAAGAGGAAGCCGATGTAAATTACTATCACATGCTTCAGGTGCAGTATGATAATCAGCGGGTGCTGATCCATGATATTAAGGATCAGTTTCGCGTCATAGAGGGACTTGCCAGAGAAAACAAAAACGAGGAACTTATCGATTACCTTTACCGCTTTGAAGCGAAGCCCGAGCTTTCCAATCTGATTCGTCTGTGTGATAATTCGGTGCTGAACGCGATCCTCGTTTGGTACGCGGATCAATGCCGGCAAAACGGCATTGCGTATCACTTCGATGTACGCGCCGATTGTGTTTCGTTTTTGGATCCCAACAGTATAACGGCGCTGTTTGGGAATCTTTTATCCAACGCATTCGAGGCCGCGTGCCTTTCTGCCGGAAGATCCATCGAGCTTTCCGTAGCGAAAAACCCGGTCGGGGGCGTGACCCTCTCTATCGTCAACTCGTGCGATTCCGAGCCGCCGAAGGATCGGAACGGAAGCTTGAAAACCACGAAAAAAGACACGGAGCACCACGGCTTAGGACTGAAAAGCGTAAATAAGGTCATCCAGCAGTACGGTGGTTTTTCCACATTGTATTACGACGCGGCAGAAAAGACGTTCCATTGCATCATCCACTTCCCTGCGGAAGCTAAAGCAGCGAGCTTGAAGTTTTGATACTTCAAGCTCGCTGCTTTTTAACGTAGAAACAAAGCGATGGTTGTGCAGTGCATGCAAATGTGATCTCCGGTTTCTCCACTTCCCACCCTGTAGGGGCGGGCTACCAGTTTTCGATGTTGGCACAAGCGTTCTCGTTGGCCAATATGGGTGAGCCCCACGAAGCTTCGGAGAGGTCCTTCTACCTGACGCATGGATACCTCCATCAGATACATCTTGATGGACACCTATCAGTTAGATTCAGTATAAATTGAAAATGCAATTGTTGCTATAGCGATAAGGACAAACAATATAGCCGCAACATAAGTTAACATAGCAACTCTTAGTAAGGCACTAATGCCTAATAGAAGAAAGCCAATAGTTTCGTAATTTCGGTCTAAACCTGTTTTACGAACACCCGTCTAATAATAATTCTTTCTTTTTTTCATTTTTTTTTGCTCATTTTTTTTTGAGACTAAAAAAATTGTTGATAAAACAGGGCCTCGCTGCAAGAAAGAAAAGATCGAGCACGCCAAAGCTAGAACAGACAAACAAAGCATAACAATAAAAATAGTCATTTTCACTACACCTTTTTTCGGATTAGACTTCAACGCCCTCCTGATGCAGCAGCTCTTTCATCCGCGCTTCCAGCGCCTCGTCGGTGCGGAACAGGCTGATGAGATGCATGTCCTCATGGAAGCCGATGCATTGGACATTTTCGTTATACACAGCGCAGATACGGTTCGGCAGGTCGGCAAAGCCGTTGCAGGGAACGTCGTTGCCGTAGATATGCCCCACCTCCTCCGGGGAATCGCAGAGGAAGTATTCGATCTTGAAATCCGGCGTCAGACCCAGCACGGCGCAGATGTGGGAGAAGCAGCCCTCCTGCAGCGCGGCGATCTTCTCAATATCGCGCTCCGCTCACCTCCAAAATGAATTCAATATGAAATAAGGCCAAATCCATTCTATGTAAAACAATCTGGGTTCTCAAGCAATTTCAAGCATTTTTTGGTGTGGGTATTGTGTGATTTGAAGCATGGGCGGATTTTCCAGCAGGTCATTATAGTCGTTCTGCCATCCCATCACGATAAAGGGCAGAAGTATCGTCTTACTGGCATTCTGCTGCAGCGAGAAGGAAAGGCCCGGCATATGTGGATTGGAAATAGCGAAACAAATATTATCGATTGTTAATATATAGTTTTTCCCCACCAGGTTGTATAGTAATAAAGCTATGCCCTTTTCATTGGTATAAGGATTGTCGGTATTTGTTACGATTATTTCTACTGCATACACATAATCGGTATATGGCCCCAGTTCGGACAGACGATCGCCCGCATTATACCGATCAAGAAACTCTTTGGCGGTCACCAATTCCGAACTCAACACTTGCACAGAGTACCCGTCCATATCTTCAAACTCATAGTCAAAGTAGTCATTTTCAATGGGCACTATCTCGCCAAGCGGATAGACGATTTTCTGAGGCAAGTCCAGATCTGCGTTGATGGAATACACTCGCGCTGCCCATCCCAAAACAAGAAGGGAGATAACCACTGGCAATATAAATTTTTTCATTTCATACCTCAAATGGCTTATACAAATGTTCTGTTATTTTCCCTTGCTCCAGAAGAAAGATTTCATCGGAGACGTCTTGAAGTACAGGAAGATCATGGCAGGCAAGAATTATAATTGCGCCACGCTCTCTTTCTTTTGCAATAATTGTTTTCACCAAAGAGACCCCGCTGCTATCCAACGAGTTGGTGGGTTCATCGAGAATGAGAATATCCGGCTTTTCCATGATAGCAGCTGCTATACCGAGTCGTTGCTTCATTCCCAAAGAGAACTTTTTATATTTTCGTTTATCCAGCGGATCTAATCCCACAGAAGTAATTGCTTCGTGTATTTCCTCTCGGGTGATTATATTTTTAATAGAAGCAAGCATTTCCAGGTTTTCAAATCCGGTATAGCTATCTAAAAATGCGGGGTTTTCTAACAGAAGACCTACACTCTGCGGGAAAGTGATCTCCTTTCCCAGCCGTTTTCCGTCGATCACGATCTCCCCCTTTGTCGGATAGATCAGTCCGCAGATCAGCCGCATCAGCATGGTTTTTCCGGAGCCATTTATTCCCTGAAAACCATATACGTTCCCTGATACAAGTGTCATAGATACGCTGTTTATTATAGGGACGCCGTAAATGCTTTTTGACACTTCATTTACCACGATTTCGCTCAATATATTCACCTCTTTAGTCTCTATTGATCAAGTCATAGGAACGAAAAATTATTGCGCCCAATAGTATCAGGAAAAAGTCAAATGAAACTGCATAAATATAGCCGGTATCTACGTTTACGCCGTTTGACATAAACAGTTCGGTTCGGATAGGCATGGCATAATTGCATAAGAGCGCCGGCGAGAATAGATATACCGAAAGGATTGCTATTACGGCCATTGTTAAAAAACTAAGTGTTGGTTTAATAAACAGAGAAAGGGTCATCTGGCATAGACACAAGGAAAATGAAACAACAACAGGCAACAGCAAAGCAAGCAGGGAGATTTGTATTTCGCCAATTGCCGTGCCGGTGGAAAAGGTCTGAAAAAGCTTGCAAATTATGTCGGTATGTAAGACAAGAGAAAGATCCGCCTTCGTCACTAGGCAGGCAATGCACACTGTCACCCAGAGGACTGTATGAAAAAGGAGTGTTCCGAAAAAGCACCACAAGGTTTTTGATAGCCACCACAGGCGGCGACTTCCGCTGCGTGTCAGAATCTGAATGCCAAATGTTTGCATGTCTTTGTAAGCATAACTTGACATGAAAAACAGCAGGGATATGAGCCAAATCATCCACCTTGCAGGAAATTGAAACGGCTCTGCAGGATTGGGAATATACTGCGCCATACCACCGTATATGTACATAATATGGTCCGCATATGTCGGGATCACATTGGACGCGGATGATTCAGCAAGTGCTAACGGATAAAACGTCCGGTTAAAATCGACAAACGAAATAAGCGCTATTATAAAAGGAGCAAGTATAAGTCCAACGTTTTTGCAAATACCATTCCTAACATCGAAATGTATAAGTTTAGTAAAGTTCATTTCCTTTTCCTTTTATAACGGTTGGAACAAAGGTAAGCACGAAAAGAATGAGTGCTTCTATAAGGATAACGTTCCATCCGGCGTCATAGCGTGCTGCGGCAGGATGCAAAAAGTAAATGGGAGAAAATTCGGTGTACCGTATAAGATTGCTCGTATAAACAATCGAGGCACCGATAAAGTTAAATCCCAAAAGCAGGAAAAACGGTAATAAGACTACAACAACACGATTCTTATAAATGGTTGAAATGGAATAGGACAGGCATGCAATCAGTCCGCAAAAGAGAAAATCAATAGCTAAATAGAGCAGCACATAAACCGCCGGATATGTGTAGTACAGTTCCGACATAAGGGAGGCCCCATTTACGGCATACCAGATGAGATAGGAAGGATCCGGGCATACCGCAGGAACAAACATGGCCGTCAGCAGAAAGTTAAAAGCCAGAGGAATGACCATTGCCAAACCGCCGGAAAGGAATACGGCGCAGTATTTGGCGAAATAGTATGGAAATTTTCCAGTTTTGAGTACCATACACCTTGTGTAACCGATGCGGTGCTCGTTACAAAAAGACCAACCATAGGGTATTGCTACCAAAAGAGGGAATATAAAAAAATATACGGATGACCCTAAAGTATAGGTTTCCCCGCCCACCCAATGATTGTATAGGGTGTTCATGGCTGCATGGGGGTTTCGATGTTGAAAAACCTCAGAAAAACCATTTACAACTTGTATACCACGATAGTAGCTTTTTACTTGAGGTATCAGACTGCATAACGTGACCATACAGCCAACCGCGATCGCTATAACAAACAGTCGGTTTCTTATTGCCTTCCTGCACTCAAGGTATAGTGTCCTTTTAAACATACAAATCTCCTTAAGCCGGAAATAAAGCTAAATACTGCCTTAGCGTTTCTATCCGGGAATTGAAAATTAAAAATAACGAGCTTTTATCATACTTCGTCAGATCGATATACCACCCGACCTTCACCGACAGGCTTTCGCCAGCGGGCAATGTGTAATGATAATACTCGCTGGAGTACTCTCCCGATCTTGGGCCGGCGTTTGAAAAATATACGGGATAGGCCAATGGATAAAACGAGCGCACGGAGAGATCCGTCTGGCTCGGCTCGCAATAGGTAAGCTCAAGGCTCGATATATTCAGCTCCTGCGGCATTTCATTATTGCGGATTGTGATATCCACAAGCAGGAACTGAACTTCCGAACGCAAGTTCCCGTTTTCATCCGTAAATCGATAATCTATGTATTCTTCCATCTTAGACGAATCAATGCCAGCAGCGACAGATGAATCGAATATTTCTGCATTGGTGACAATATACGTCATGGCGTTTTCCACGAGATCGCCCTTAAGAACACCGGCAGCGGATATTTCTTCACCAAATGCTCGAACGGCTCCATCCTGAATGTTGTATTCCGGTGCTGCAAAAGTGTCCTCCGTGATTTCGCTTACACCGATTTCATCCGGTTCTTCTGCTGCAAATTGCGGTTTGTCCATAGAATTTGCAGCCTCCGCTTCCGAGTCTTTCTCGCTGAAGCCGGGCCTGTTTTCCTGCGGCTCACCGCTTTCCCCGCAGGACGGCAGGAGTGTCAGTACGCAAATAAGGATCAAAATGTAAATCGTTTTTTTCATTGAAATTTCCTCGCAAAGAAAACATCTATTTTTAAGACAGGTGGGTATAAACCCACCTGTCTTGTGCGGGGTATTAGTTATTAGCCATAAGTAGCGTCAGGGTAAGACCCCGTTGAGTCAGGGCTCCACCAACCACTCAGCCACGTCGTTTCGCCATTAACAGAGCAGGAAAGATTCAGACTCGCCTTCGAATATCCGGCTTCATTGATTATGGAGCGAACAAGATAACGACCAGGAGGAACCACAGCGCGACTGTACCCGTTCCAGCCAGTATGACCAGCATTGTACAAGGGATTGGTCGGCGTAGTATCATCGGTAACTCCATTGGCATAGCAAGTGATGTTTACAGATGTTTCGTTCTTAATGAAAATCGGGGACGAATCCGTTTTTGCGCGAACGGGAGTATTTGCTCCAGTATAGTAGGAGATATACTCCGTAGGCAGGGTCGTGTCTGTCGTATTAGCAGCAAGCGCAGGAACTGCCAAGGCTACCAGCACTACAGCTACCAACAGGAAGGAAAGCACTTTTTTCATTTTTTCTCCTTTCATTACGTCGTGGTTGACAAGTACTCGTGATAACTTCCGGAAAGTCATCTTGATTTCTTTTTAAAGAGTTTTTCCTTATATTTCAAGTGGTCTTGCGCCAAATGACATAATGGCTACATTTTATACAAGGTGAACCATTGATATGAGGAGAGAGCAGGAGCTTCTTCCGACGCCTGACGCCGCGTTTCTTCGATGAGCCATATTAATTAACAAGTGGAAAATACTGCTCGATAGGGGTCATCCTATTCGCACCCAAGCGGCTTTTCTATGAGCTATTTCGGATATGGAAATGAGTATTTGATTGTGTAAAGTGCAAAAGGGATAGATTAATTCGCTTTGTTCGTGTATAATGATATTATATGGTTTGACTGTTCCATCTATCTATTGCTGTAATGACCCAATAGAGTGAACAAAGCAAAGGAGAAACGCTATGCCAAATTTAGAAACGGTTCGAGAGCTTCTGGAGGCCAAAGAAGGCGAGCACGTTCAATTCAAAGAAGCAAAAAATCGGTTTGACTTTGGGGATGCGGCAAAGTGCTGCTGTGCTTTGGCAAACAATGGCGGCGGCAAACTGGTCTTTGGTATCACAGACAAAAGACCCCGCAGCGTAGTCGGAAGTGCTGCTTTTGACCAGCCGGAGCGTACCCGCATGGGCTTGATCGAGAAGCTGAAAATCAATGTTGATTTCCAGATATTCAACGAGGGTGGTCGAGTTCGGCTTTTTGTTTCCTTGTGATTAGTATGTAGAGCGTGAGCAAAGGCCGCTTCCAACGCTCACGGAGCTTTATATGCTGGTACGTCATGCTTGTTATCGCTTGCATAGCAACGGCACTAAGCTCAATTGTTGTTAACGTTGCCGTCAACTGTTGTATGCTCAAACGCCTTCGCGATGGGTTTCCTTGCCCGCCCAAAGAAAAAGGTAATTTATTCCAGCTCCTGACGCAGGAGATTTCCCTTGCGTGATATTATATGAATATGAAAAGCCGCCGGGCAAAGGGCCTTGTGCCCCATCCAGGCGGCTTTCTTATCTTGTTGAAAGTAGCGAATGAAGAAATTATTCGGTCGTATGAAATGTAGCTTTCATGTGATCCAACGCCAAATGTAACGGAACGAATCCTTGGTTTTCATTATTATCATCCTCTTCGGTGGAGGCAACCCCACCTTTTAGAATACCTATTGCTTCATTTGAGGCGTTTAAAACAATTCCTCCGCTTGCTCCATGCACAACTCGTCCGCTTATCGTAAAAAATGGAGAACCAAAATACTTTTTTTCGCTTGTAATGCTGCAATCCTGTCTGTAGTAAGAATTCCCTTTTTGATAATTGGGGTAGCCAATTATAACGACTTTATCACCAATTTTAATTTTTCTACTATCTCCAAGCTTAAAAGTTGGTTCTTCAGCGATTACGAACGGAGGCTTATATACTGCATAGTCTATTAGTTTATCGGAAGTTATTATATCGGTACCGCTAATTTTGCCTAATCCATGTGAAGATTCCCCATATGAGTCAACGTTGAACACATTATAGGAGTCTCCAGCCTCTGTTACATGGGCGCTTGTAATAAGTCCTATGCCAGATAAGTAAAAAGCACTCCCTTGGATAATTATATCTTCGTCACAATGTTCTAAAATAAAAACACTATTCTTAATTGTATTTTCAAAATGATCAAGATGATCAAGGTCAGAAACGTCAAATACGTTTTCTCTGAAAAGGGCGTTGAATTTCTGCGCAAAAGATAAGTAAGTTAGATTTTTATCCCCCCTTACATGCTTAATATAGCAGATTTTCCCAATAAGAACGCGTTTGAACCAGTTGACCACCACGTCCTCAGAATCAGAAGCATCAACGACATTACAAATTTCGTGGTTTTTACAAAGCCCTTTTTTCACATAAGTCTTTGCAGCGGCAGAAATCCCAAACTTTTCGCAGCTATGAATAATTGCCCGTAACTGTTTTACATAGCTTCGGCGCAAGTTCGGAAACTCGTTAACTGTTAACCCGGTGACTTCTTGTCGGCATGTATAAGAACGTAATGCAATTTTTTTAGCATTTACTTCAAATGAATGTTTTTTAAGTGTTGAAGCCAGTTTTTCGCCAATGATCACTTCGCTGTCTTCTATGTATACTATTGATTTGTCAAATGAAGATTTATGAGTTGAAAAAGTAATATCGTCAGCATACCGTGTATAGACGCATTTTGTGCTTTTCGCAAGTCGCATCAAGGCGTTGTCCAAAGGAACACAGATCATATTGGTGATGACCGGGGAAGATGGGGCCCCTTGCGGCAAATAACCATTATAGCAGGCAATTTGTGCTATTGTTGTGGCGGCTTCATCAGGTAGGTTGTATGGCGCATTCATCAGCATACCGCGGACACGCCCAAAATGAATCTGTGAGAAAAAGTCTTTCAAATCAATGTTGAAAACGAGCGATTTCTTAACATGCTGTGCCGCATTTCCAATATTACTCTTTTCGGTAATAAATCCATATGCGCATACCTTTGGTTCATAGACAGCAGACAAGACGTCAGCTAACTTGCGTTGTATCTTCTTCAGCCTTTTCTCAGGCGCTGCGATTTCGCGAGTTGCCCCATCCTTTTTGGGGACTTTGAAGGTATGGTACATGTTTTCGGGGCGTATTTTATAAAGAAAATACCTCAGACTTCTCTCTGAAATACCCAAAATAGAGGCTACATCGTCTCTTGTCTTCAATTGGAAGAAGGCTTCTTTTATACTTTCTCTATCCATAATCAACTCCTACAAGGAAAAACACAGGGAAATTCAACCTTCTGACTGAATGTAATATGATCTTATACAAAGATGTAGACGGAAATGCATATGAGAGGAATATGCTCATAACATTGAACTATTACGCTGCTGTATCGCTAACGAAAAACAATTTCCCTGTGTTTTTCAATTAAATTATAACAGAAGTTGCATTAAAGATAAATATCTTTAATTGTTAGAAAAATAATTGTGCAATTTTACAACAAAGAAAAACAACTTACATTACATATTTAGCTTGCAGAATTCAAGACCGCGACTATGCCGACGGTTTTGATTATCAATATGCCGGCAAGCCATACCCAAAGATGCAGGGATCGCCCACATAGTAACGTCCCTGGGCGCAGTCGTCATTGACATTGCCCTCAATGGTGTATACCAAACCACCCTCGCTTTTTTCAACAATGCCCACGTGATCCGGATACCCGTCCGGTTCCCAATCGAAAAAGATGATATCGCCGGGGCTCGGCTCAGCAGAGCCGTCTGCCCACCCGGCGTTATCCATGAACCAGTTCGCGCCCCAGACACAGTTTTCAAACTTCGGAATAGCTCCGGCATCGATCAACCCAGCCTGATCAGCACACCAGCTCACAAACATGGCGCACCACTCTGCACGCTCGCTCAGCCCCCACCAGCTCCAGTAGGGCTCACCGCCCACATTGCCGATCTGTGTCAGCGCTATTTCCACGATGGCCTGATTGCCTTCCGCAGTAAAGGCTCGTCCAAATGGATAGTAACGCAGCACATGCGCCGGGTATTGCTTGTCGCCATATCCGCTCCAGCCGAGCTGCGCAGCCATACGATTGGAAAATTCAATCGCCGCGATGGCAGAGTATCCGCCGTAATTTTCTCGTGCCCAGGGGATAAACCCGTTGCCGAAATTGTAGCCCTGCAGAGCCAGCCTGATGTTCTCCATATCGACAGGACTTTCCACTTCAGCCTGCCGCAAACTATCCGCGATGGTCTGGACGCCCACCTCGATGGAATACTCCGGATCGGTAATGGCATTGGGCGTTCGCGGGTAACGGGTGTTATACCCGCTTTCGGACGCCTGCATGGGATCAAGGCCTTGTCCGCCGCTCTCCTGCATCATGATCGCCTTGATCAGCTCGACGTATTCCTCTATGCCGTATTGATTGGCATATACGCGGATGACGGGAGTATAAGCCTCCACCTCTGCGCTCACCGGCACATATGACATTCGTCCGCTTTCGCTTCCGAAGAGCGAGAGGGCAGCGCCGAGCAGTACAACAACCAGGACAATGGTGATGGCAATCCAACTCCCCGCGAGGATCGCGTTGACGAGCGCCTTCGTCGCGGCGAGGATTGCCCGGAACGCTTTTGAGGCCGCGGCAGCAGCCTTTTTCACGACCTCGACAGAGTTTCTCGCTACAGCCTTCGCCCGCCGCGCGGACGCGTTTGCCGCCTTGACCGTAACGCCGGGATTGGCAGGAATAGTACGCGTTGTCCGCCGGACCGTTCGGACAGACCGCTCAACGGGT
>ERZ780195.1363-NODE-1363-length-20368-cov-10.771476_pt1 | contig 20368 bp, 25 predicted proteins | sample MGYA00511017_ERZ780195 | MGnify/ENA primary metagenome ERZ780195 (study PRJEB29588, sample SAMEA2159974) | human gut metagenome | biome: human gut; feature: human-associated habitat; material: faeces | place: Denmark | collected 2008/2010 ...
AAAGAGTAGGGATTATCATACTTGTATTGCTTCTTCTTATTTTAGCAGGAGGCGGGGCGGCGTTTTATTATTATTATTCCAAGTATATTAATATTGACGCGATCTATCCGGGAATGACAATTCAGGGGATGTCTGTCGGCGGAATGACACAGGAAGAGGCAGACGCGCGATATTTGCAGCTCTCGGGCGGTACGATGACCGGGGCGCTGCATGTGAAAGATGGAGAAGTAGACGATGAACCGGCGACCATTTATCAGCTGGACAAAGCCGTTTCTAAGTGCGTTCCGATCATGACATTCGTCCACATCCTTGCTTCCGGGTGGACATCGTCAAACGATTTGTATACGCAGACGGTAACATTCGAGCCGGTAAGCGGCAATTCAACGTCTCAAGCGGTTTTTGTTTCGCCCGACCCAAGTTACATTTCGGTGTGGGTCGATTCTAACATCAGGTGCGTCGGAGCGGTTGACGGCGGCCTGGTCTTTGCGTGTGACACCGTTCCGGGAAAAACCATTACCGCGAACGTAACGGTTTTCCCCAATGTTTCTTATGTGGAGGGCGAATAAATGATCTTTAATACGACTTTAGCAGGCGGCACGAAAAAATGGCGTAGACCTTGCTTGAAATTTTCGTCGGAGGGCGGCTTCGACTTTGCTATGGACACGTCAAATTTATCGGGGAAAATGGAAGCATCACAAGATGGAATTCATTGGAGGCAGTTAAATAATGACGGACTTTCGGCAAAATTTGATGCAACCACGCAGACCTATAATCTTTATTTGTCTGGCACGGGTAATACCATGCTAGACAGCCCGTGGTTATCATTTGACGCAGCCGCATTAGTCGATTGCAGCGGATATATCGAAACCCTCTTGGACTGGGAAACCGTGGCGATAGGGGAAGTGCCAACAATGGGGGAGGGATGTTTTCAAGGCTTCTTTTCGAGTATAACGAATTTTAGAAATATACTGCAGTCTGCGCCATCGTTTCTTGCTACCGATTTATCAGAGGCATGTTATTTGAATATGTTCGTCAACTGCGAAAATTTAGTAACTTTGCCTAAGTTGCCCGCAAGTGTTATTCCTCAAATAGCTTATAACCAGATGTTTACAGGTTGTTCAAAGATCATGTTATCCGAGACGCAGAGCGATGATTATCCCACTCCGTATCGGATTCCGTTTGCCAAAGATGTTGAGGACGTAGGAAGTGGTGCATTGACTGATATGTTCGCAGGCACCGGCGGCACGTTTACCGGCACGCCAGAACCCAACACGACTTATTATCTGCACAAGAGCTGCAAAATTGTATGATACCCTCATCACATGGCGAGGGACATAATAAACAAAATGAAAAGGAGAAACACAATGGCTACTTACAAGAGAATCGCATCCGACGGCAAGCCCATTGAAGTCACCGATACCCCCGCGGGCCTGAGCGAAAACTCGGGTGTTAAGAACAGCATCGTGCAGCCCGTCATGGCGCGCGACCTTTCCCGCGCCGGCACGGAGATCTATGTCGCCCCCTGCTACAAGATCACTTACGACGCGGACGGCTACTGCGTCAAGATGACGACCTGCGCCATCCCCGAGGACATCGCGGAAAAACTCGCGGAGCTGAACAAGTAAAAAAAAGCCGCCCCGGAGGGCGGCAAGAGGAAAAGAAAACTAAAAATAGTAAAATGTCGTGTTATTTTGAAGATGCTTTATCGTAATAAAGCTGTGCGATGTATGTTGTAATATACATATCCAGATCGCCTTTTTCTTCATCTGACAGGAGTTGATCATTTTCAACAAATTCTCTCTGTGATTTAAGACATGCCAGTATAGATTCTGTAAGTATTTCTCCATAATATTTGTACTGGTTATAAGTATTGTCGGCAAGCTTCATAATTTCATTGCATCTTGACTTCATGTTTATCATCTCCGTTTTCATTGTTGTTATTTCTTACATGATTATAATAACATATTATAGAAAGAATGTCAAGTATTTTCTTGACATTTTTTACATTTTCTGCTATTATATTGTTAGGAGGTGCTATATTATGTTATTATCAGTTTATGAAGGAATGTTAAAAGAACGTCTAGAGAACGTAAGTTCGAAAAGCGGATACGCGAGGAACTTCATCGTTGGAGAGTGCTATGGCATTATCCGATTGGCTATGATCGACCCAGACGTTACTTTTGATGAATCTACATATCTATGGGACTTAATTGCTACAGAGTTGCAAAAGTTGTCATTGTCAGATTTTACTGAAAATTCAGAATTGCGCGACAATATTCGTAGTGCCGCAAAAATCAGAGAGTTGTGTCTATGGGCAACCAGTGAGTCTATAGATGAGTACACGGAACATAGTCGTGATAGTGATTACTGCCGGGGGCTGATTGACGGGTTAATCATGTACTGTGACATTTATTGCGACTGTCCGAATGAACTGGAAGAGTTGAAAGAAAAAAGAAACAAAGAAATTTACAAAAAGACTTGACAAGTGACATTATATTTAGTATAATATTCTTGTAAGATAAATATAGGCGGAAAGCCGGATGCAAAATATGATTATAAAGGAGGTCATTTAATGACGAAGAAACAGTATCTAGAGATGTATGCTATGGAGAAAAATTTAAAGGATGCAGGATTATACCCGTATAACTGTATGGACAATCGGGTAAATGCACAGATGCTCAATGCTAGAGCGGCGTTACTGTTATCATGCTCAAAGAAAGAACACTGGAACGATGCTACAAAAGACCGTCTTGAGCGGGACATTTTAGGAGATGTCGGTTTCGAGATCGCAAAAGCAGAAGCGGATGCAGTAGGGACACCTGTGACAAGATAGGAGGAGACAGGATGAACAGTATCACATTAGTCGGTCGTTTAACTGCTGACCCAGAAGTCAGAGTAGCAAAGAACAAGGAAAAGACAACAGTCGCTAACTTCACTCTTGCGGTATACCGTGATAAGGAGACAACAGATTTCATTAACTGCGTAGCATTTCGCGAAACCGCCGAATTAGTAGAGAAATACTTCTTAAAAGGCTTACGTGTGGCGGTGAACGGATCGTTGAACATCGATGTCGTTGATAATAAAGACAATGGACGCAGTTACTATACAAAGGTTATCGTTCGCAACGTGGAAATTTGCCAGTCAAAGACAGAGAGTTCCGATAAGAAGGACGATGATTTTGTCGATCCGGGAAACGCAAAACCACCGTGGGAGGACAACGGAGGATCAAAACAGAATAAGAGTAGGAGGTAAGACATGATAAGAAACGGCTATTATTATCCGGTCGAGATGTATGAGCATTTAACGCACATTGATAAAAACACTGGTAGCATAGCCGGAAGCGCGATAATTGGATGTTGTTTTGGAAATAGAACGGCAGGAAAAACGGTTGGACACGCAATCAAACTTATCGACTTATTTAACGAGAGCGGCTATACAGCCGCTCTTTTGGTTCGAACAAAAGACGATATGAAAAACGGTTATTTAGAAAAGTGGTGGACTTCCAAAATCTTTCCAGCTGATGATTTCGAAGGGAAAATAAAAGCTTTTAGGAATAGAGATATTCAGTTTTCTGCTGAAAAGATGGTGGTCGATGGGAGAGATTTTTGCTACTGCATTCCGATTTCAATGTCCTCTAAAATAAAGGATACCTTCGGCGGCGTTAAATGCGCGACTCTTTTGATGGATGAAGCATACCAGACCGGGGAGCGAACATTGATGTTAGGAGTTCGGGCGCGTCCGGCTATGGCGAGGATTTTTGAAATCTGGCAGACGATTGCGCGAAATTGGGATAATGCTATTAACTTGACGCATATTATTTTTCTTGCGAACGTGTCAGAACGAGATAATTGGATTTTTAACGATTTAGGAGTGAATACTTTTTTCCGTCCAGATACAAAGCGGACTTGCCAAAAAGGGATATATGTTGAGATCGTCAATAACAAGATTGCGGCAAAGTCTGTATCTGAATCGTTGATGGGGGAAATTATGCGTAACTCAATTTCTGGTGCGGCGCAGTTTGAAGCAAACCAGAATAATATGTTTCTGGACAACAAGGCGTTTGTTGTATCGGCAGGGCTTGACTTTAGAAACTGTATTATGCAGTTAGCTATTAGGGAACATACATTAGGCGTTTTCAGAACTTCATTGGGGATTCATATTTCTAAAATCAACCGAGATCCTCGGATTTCTTGTGTATGCAATGACGTTTCCGTCCATACAGAAGGTGTTGAGTTTGACGTTTCTAATCAATGGGGACAGATGTTGCAAGAGGTGTATGCGAATGGGAAAGTGACTTTTCAGACGCAGGAGTCAAAGGGACTATTTTTTGAGTATATCAATAATAGGAGGTATTAAAAATGCCGAAAACCAATAAAGAGTTAAAGAAAATTATCCGGGATGCTGAAAAGGTACTTGAGTCATCAAGCAGACCAGTAGCCGCCGGAAAAATGAAGATTTCCAAAGAAGCATTAAGAGCGGCAAAGGCTTTTAACAAATACAAAGAACTAACAGGAAAAAAGAAACTTTCCGATATTGAAAAGAGAGCTTTACTAAAATATACGCCTAGGCAGGTCGTAAAAGAAAGCACCTTGAAACAATCAGCGTATGAAAAACGTCTAAAAGCTTTTAGGGAACTTATGAATCGAGATATACAACCTGGCGAATATGCAGATTTAAGATACTTAACTGCAAGACAGCTACAAAAAAGAATTGGCACGTATGAAAGTGAAGTATCTGATGCAAGGGGCGATGGAGATAAATCTGAAGCTGATGCGTTCCCGGATGTATTCAAGGACGTTGATTTCCCATCCGTTCGGTGGTGGGATATTCCGTCAATTATTAGATCATCTGCCGAAGAAAGAAGAGCAGGAGGGTTATTATACGAGAATGCCGGAATTTTTTGGGATGATCCAGACAAAATATCTCTTTCAAGATTGTTTTTTGAAGGTATTGATGGGAGACAGTGGTCTATTATTATGGCATTGAGATCAATTCTTGTGGCAAATGGATATAGTGATATACTGATATCCCCGGATGAGTCAAGAGATCGCTTTGCAGTATATCGTGAGGAGTGGAACGGCGTTGAAGAACTTTCCCCGGACTACAAAACAACAAGAAGATACAGGAAAAAATCTTAATATTTTTGGAATTTCTGATGATGATATGCTCAATCCGCAGATGGTTAAAGTTGTATGCGGAATTGCAGGAAGTGCAAAAAGTAGCAACATTGATAAGTTCTTTCGAATAAAAGGCATTGATTATGCGAGATTCACATCTACAAATAAATTAAAGAGAGACGCAAGAGATCGTTATGGATGCCACTGTGATACAATAGCCGGGGGGCTTTTTCATACTGATGATGGACTATTTTTCTCCGAAGAAAAAGATTCCCCATATGAAAATATTGTTATAGATGAGATTTTGCAAACTGACGTAAAAGTTATCGAATGGATCAGAAATCATTATGGGCATTGTAACATCATAGTAACAACAGATTCCCGGCAAATGCTGAGTTCGGAAAACGGGAAATCTATGCTGTCAAGTTTTAAAGCGCTGTGTAGTGAGCCGTATGTGCTATACAAAGAACTCTCCAAAACATTCCGCGCGAGAGACGACAAAACAGAGCGATATTTTCATATTTGTTATGAATTTGTATACGAAAAATTCAATCGTTTCAAGGCTGATTTCAAATGGTTTAAACAGATAAACTTTTCTGACTTGCGATATAACCATACTGACGTTTTTATTTGTCACTCCAACGACATTGAACTAGAGTTATATCGCGAATGGGATATTTATCACGACTATACTGCTGAATTATTGCCAAAGGGAAGCATTGCGAGAAAAGAAGAGTTCGATGCTGAGAAATATCCGATTATTCCGCAAGCGCAAACGCCAAAGGCAAATATCCCATACTTACAGCCCTCTAATGTCGGAAGCGTTACGAGATATCAAGGTTCAGAAGTTACAAAGTCGCAAAAACTATACTTTTTGGTAGGCAGGAATGATTATGTAAATAATCGTGAATGGTATACCGCCGTGACAAGACTGTGGACTATTGACAATCTGGTAATTGTCTGGTGTGATCCTAAAAAGTCAGAGAAATTAACAGAGTATAATGGAAAACCAGTTAAGGAAACGACATGGTTTTCGTTTACCGATGATCTAGTTCTTTCAGATGGGTCGAAATTGTCTGATATTTCGAAGGAAACGCCTTCCAGAGAGGTGATATTAAGCGATGTGGATATGCTGAAACTAATTGAAAAGATTCCGAATAACGCAGACGTTTACTATAATCGAAATGCTATCGTATATGGAGACAAAATTGTCAAACGATCATATGCTGATAAAGATGAAGATCGCCCAAGGAACGCGCCGACGATGTTAGGGTTTTTACAGAAAGAACCGGATTTTTCTTATGATTATATGCCAGACTTTTATAGAGCTTTTGAGTCGATCCAGAAAAATCGGTTTCCGGGGGCGAAGGTTACGAACGACATTTTAGTTCCGCCTTCTATTACCCAGCAGGAGCGCGAAAGCAATATACCGTTCCCGGATGCAGAACTATATGAAAAGATTCGATCTCGCGATTCTTTTAAGTATGGCGTTGACTTTCGTGCATCTTATCCATGTATTCTCAACAATGAGATTTTTCCAACTGGATCGTTTTTCTATCCGCGTAACAATGATCTCAATGACAACGAGTTTCACACTAAAATCAATTCCGGTCAGATTGATTGGTATATTTCATACTGCGATTTGTTTCCGCAGGGATGTGTAGTCACTGGCGATTTAGTCCGCTTTATTCAATCCAATATGGGACAGTGGGCAGAATTTTATTACTTTGGAACATCGTCTTGTAAAAAAGGTAGCGATATTGGTAAAAGATTGCATGAACAGGCGTACAAAACCGTTGAATCTAAACGCTTAATTAAATATGTCCATTACGGTCTTGCAGAACGTCCGTATCTTGAGCGGATTGAATTTGATGAGAACGGAGATAACAAAGCATATGCACTGAATAAAAATCAAAACCATCAACTTTTAATGGTTGCAATCCGTTCCTATCAATGTCTTAATATCTTAAAACTAATGCTTGAAATCTATGGAGACTTTAAGCATGGTGCGGTCAACGCCGACTGTTTGTATTTCGATACTGGCGAACGTATTAGCAAATTAGGTGATCGACTCAAAAGCACAGTTCCCGGTTATGATTTTCGCATTTTTCTGAATAATCAGAAAAAGCGAATTTTATACAAAACTTATAAAGAACTTCCGACTTCAGCGGAATTAGCAAAAGAAAAACGCAGGAAAAAGCTTGACAAATAGGGATAAATCTGTTATAATACTGACATAAGAAAGGGAGCGCGTAGCTCGCAAGGGTCGCGCTTATGGAGTATTCGGATGCATGGCTAATTGCCACCGACAAGCGCAGGTCTGGCAAGACTGATTCAATCAAAGTCCTTTGGTGTAAAGTGCTTCCTTTTCTTAAAAAAGTATAGGAGGAATAAGAAATGACAAAGAAGGATGAAAAAGCAATTAACGACTTTTGTGTAACGGCGAAACTTTTAGGAATGTCACGTAAAGAGGTTGAGGAAAGACTTGTAAATACAACAGTGGTCAAGCGTTCCAGATGGGACGAAGTTTGTGAGATCATAGACGGCTACTTTAGAATCGAGAAGGAGGAAGTTGCAGAATGACTGGACAGGAAATTGTAAAGCGTACCATTGAAATAGGTAAGAAGTGCGTATATTGGTATGGAGCAAAACGTCAGATTCCTACTGAGAAATTGGCGCAGGCATTAAGAAAAAATAATCCTTCCGTATGGACAATGGAGTATTTGGATTCCGCGAGAGCTGATATTGGCGGCGGGAAATTTGCGTGCGACTGTTCAGGGCTTGTGTGCGGGGCATACGCAGTTCCAGATATTGGAACGAGCCAGTTTCCAAAGAAATTCACGGAATATACAGGAAATAATTATATTCCGGGTATGATTGCATGGAAAAAAGGTCATTGTGGTATTATTATGGACGTGTACGGAACTATCGCAGAAATGCGTGGATTGAAATGGGACTTTTACACGGGAAGATCATTTTCAAGCGCGGGTTTCACAAAGATATTTTATGACCCGCGCGTAACATACTCTGGATTCAATGATACTCAAGCCGGATGGAAGAAAATTGGCGATAAATGGCAGTATATTAAAGCTAACGGACATTCCGCTTTTAATGAATTTCTGAAAATTGATGGTAAATGGTATTTCTTCAATGCTGACCACTTTATGGTCACTGGTTACTTCCGTGTAGATGGAAAACGCTACTGTTCAACAGAAAATGGGCTATTAAAGTCCAGTGCAGTGATAAGCACAGAACTTGAAGCATACGAATTGATTCATTAAGGAGGTTACTATGAAAAAGTATGATATCGAACCAAGAAGTTACGAGGAATATATCTTGATACGTCATTCTCGCAATTTAGGCGAAGATGATAAAATGATTGCAGAGCGATTGAGAATTTACCGAACCGTTCGTTTAGCGACTGGAATCATTGCCGCAATCTCATTGTTCGGTTTATGCGCTTTGTTTGGATTCATGATCTATCAATTTTTGTTTGTAGGCTAGGAGGTGACAGTCTTTGGCAAACTATTATAATGTTTGCGCGTGGAAACGCACAGGTTTTGATCCATTGAATCGCCCGTATTCAAGAGACGTTCTCAACAATGAGGAATTTTTAGGCAACGCAGTCTACTGTCAAGTAGATGGAATTGCGTTAGGAAGAACCACTATGGAGGGACTTGTCACTTTAAAGGTTCCAGGATCGGTAAAAGATATCAAAGGAACACAGCAGAATAACCCTAATTCCACCGGAGTACACGGCCCGAAAGGCCCGTTTTATTCATGGGAAGAAGTTGATTATGTCAGAATCACTCGTACAGGTTATCCCGGAGATGATGATTATGTCGATATATCCGGTAATCAGCATGATCCATGGAACACGCCGCACGAAGGAGCGAAACTTTTTGTCGGTTACTACTTTGTAACTGGCATGGAGCCAGTAGCGAGAAATGTAACACGACTGTATCTCACAATGGACTACTGGACAACGTGCGGTGCGGCAGATGAACTTGAAATTGAATCCGGGTTCAAGATCGCAGGTCACATCACGGAAGCGGAGGACGCGGGTTCTTATAACTTGTATCCTTGCCCAATTGGTTTACTTGAACCATTGGAAGTTAAGAGCACAGGATATATCGAACCGGGGTGGACGGTTTCCGGTAACTACAATATTATTGTTTCTGCCGCAGACTTGACACAATATTCTAACGAACAGGAAATTCCGGCATTAGTAGCACAGATTTCAACAGGGCAGAGCGTAGCAATTCCGAAGATTATTACAACTCAACATACTACAACAATGGAATTGAAAACGCCTACAGAGTCCGGTGAACAGTCAGACACGTTGGAAATTAAAGACTATGGCTTTTACAATGCCGATAATGCAATCGTTCAGAATGGACTTTCTGTTCTGTACTCCGCAGGACAGCTTGAGTTACAAGATTCTTATAGCATTCCTCGCGGTTTTTTATCAGCAAGTGAAGGCGCAGACGGAAAACTGAACGACTTCCATAATGTCGTTAAGTCAAATAAATGTCCAGTTTCCCCAGATATTTCCGGTTATCCAAGAAAAGCAGATTATCTGTATGGCGAAATGGTTTTGTTTTCATGCGCGACAGGAAACATGGACATCGAAAAATTCTATGATATCGCCGACAGCACAGTTTTAACGTGGGCAATTCCAACTCCAGGAGGTTCCCCTCTTGCGAGATTTAAAAAAATTAAAGATCATAGCTATCCATATGATAAGACCGTTGCCGGAATGCCATGGTTGAAAAAAGCTATTGTGATGCAGGGTGCGTCTGGAAGTATGTGGAACCAGATCAATAATGCTTTTGCACAGCAAACGCAGAATCGCGCAGTAGCACAAAACGATAAAGCAAACACAGTGCAGACGGAACGATTCGCAGTGAAAGGCGTTCAAGTAGCCGCCGATACCGCAGTAGCCGCAGGAAAACTCGCAACATCTGGTGTATCGGTTAAGAACTGGTTTTCTGGTGGAAAAGAATCATGGGATTCTGTGTCACAGCTAACTGGAGCTGTCACAAACATGGCGAACTATGCGATTGATATTCAAGCGAATCTATATGATCGGCAGTTTCGCGAGGAAGCATTACAGCAAAGTCAGAACCAGATCAACTCCGGATTCGCGCAACAGGAAATGCAAGCTCCATATACCAATTTTATTCCAGATCTTAATGTAGCCACTTTCCGCCCGAATACATTTGGTGTTTATGTTGTAAATACAAGCGCTAAAGATCGTCAGAGGTTAAAAAACTTTTATTTGCGCTTCGGATATGAAGGTCTTTACAAACCTTTAACATGGGACGAGATAAAGGTTAAGAAAAATGTAAACTTTATCCGCGCGGAGGGAGTTGTTTTACGTCATCAGTATTACCCCATGAGAGTTGTCAGACGGGCGGCGGAAGTTCTAGAAGGTGGTGTATTCTTGTGGAGTTCAAAACCGAATCAAGCACTGTTCGCAAACAATCCAGACAGATCATGATGGGGATTGACAAAATCACCATTTAATGATAAAATATAGTAAAAAGGAGGCTATAAAATATGGTGGATTATTTAAACGAACTTATGTTATTGACAAAAGGACGGCCACGGGATGGTACATATAATCGTGCTATGAAATTGAAAATGCGTGGGGACGCGATTATTTTCAATCAGCTTGCGCGAGAGTGGATTTCCAGGTTCAAGTGGGAAGTTCCCAAAGATGATACTTGCGCAATTTCAACGGAGTTAATTGAACGCGCAATTCTTTTCGGAGGAATGGCGGCGTTTCGCAGAGTTTCAACGGAAGAGCTTGTACAAAAAAGTTTTTCCCCGCTAAAGGACAAAGAAGGAACGTATGGAGACGTAGAAACGCAGTGGAGACTTTTCTGCGTTTCTGGCACAGACAACTTATCGTTTTACGGATATCCTACACGTGCATATCTTACGAGCTTTTCTGGTGCGTCATTTGGATATTCATTAGTGCAGGAAGAGGGAGACGTACTAAATCGTGAAGATATGTGTGTCATTGCTATGGATTCTCCGTTGGGTTCGTTCCCATATCTTACTGTTTTGTATTATGCCGAAAAAATGAGTATGATCGAAACATCCATCAACGCCGCAATTCAAAACATTTTAGGCACAACAATTATCACTTGTCCAAAGGAACAGGAAAAACAGGTCTTAAAAGAGAGGAAAGCGGCACAAGTTGGAGTTCCGTGGGTGGTACGATACGATGAAATTTATAAGTCAAGTGACAATATCCAGTTACTTACAACAGATGGAGCGACCGAAGCGCTCAAGACTCTGTACGAAGCGCAAAATAAAGTCCATGCAGATTATTTACAGTCTATTGGAATCCGGGCAAACAACGAGGTTGATAAGAGAACTGGTGTTACTCCGTTGGAGATCGTGCAGTCACGACAGAATGTCGACATCATTCTTAATAACGCTTTTTTGCAGAGACAGAAAGCAGTTAGACAGCTTGAAAAAGCTGGTCTGGAGGGTGTAAAAGTCAACCTTGAGAATTTCGACACACTGATCGCCGATTATGATGCGCAGGGCAACAGATTGGACAACTCAAATAACGGAAATCCACTCAAGGAGAAAGAAGGTGAAGAATGACATACTATCCATGTCCATGGTTTGTAAGATATGATTTAGACCCTATTTTAAAACATGAAATGACTTTTTCGGAACTGATCGAAAAGTTAGGGTCTATCGAAGTGTATAAGAATACTTCCGTCAATATAGAGACACAGGACGCGCTAAATGATTTCTTTGCTTTTGATCGCTTATGTGACAAAGAAAAGAAATTCTTGTGGTTCTGGCGAAGAAGATTGAACCTGTTCTATCCGATTTACGCACAGGAGCTTGAAATGTGGAAAGAGCGCAAAGCGGAAAAGTGGTTTTTCGACAATTACAAAAACGATTCCATTTCCCATGATGGCACTTTTACTCTTGACGAAGATACAAAGCAGGAGCTTGCCCGCGAGATATCGACAGCAATTAAGACCGTTCTTGCTTCAAAATCAACAGGAGAAACAACAGGAGAAACAACAGGCACTCATAGCGGAGAATTTGAAAATTCTAATTCGGGACAGTCAGACAGCACTACAACAGGGAAGAACAGAGCTTTTAACTTTGGATATCCAGAAGCTAACTATCAAGGTGGCGTGATTCCATATGACATTGATAACAATCCGAATGTTGAATTTATTGATTCACAAGCCGACAGTGTTTCCAAGTCAAATACAAAAGAAACGCACTCCGGGACTGGAAGCGGCACAGATTCATCGACAGACGCAGGAACATCTAAAGGAACAAGCAAAGGAACTACCGACACAACAACAGATACAACGCAGAAAACAAATGAAAAACAGACGGTCACGGGAACGCGAGACCAAAACACGGCAACGCATTGGACAGAAACGAAACGCAGACAGGCGGACAATATAAATAAGTTGGCTACTGAATTGATTGAACAGTTACCAACAACTAATTTTTTCTTAAAATTAGTAAAACAGTTATCTATTTGTTTCGAATCCGTTCGTTTAGAAGATGAAGAAAGAGAGGATTTAAGAGAATGAGTTGGGATAGACTTTTTCAGAAACCACCGTTTTCGGAAAACACCAAATTCCCAAACCTTACCCCGGAACAGGCGGCAGATTTCCGTTTGCAGACGGAAGAGCGAGTAAGCCGGGAAAGGCACGTTGAACGGGAAGCTATGTCAAGAAATGAAGCGGATATTGCACTTCGAGAAGAAATGCATTCCTTTGGTATGATCCGATGCGAATATTTTGATCCAGAAACAAAGTTGATCGAGCTTAATTTCACAAAAGGGCAGACCTTTTCAGTCCCGGCAAGATCATTTCCACATACAAACTATACTGATAAAATATGGGCATCTTCCGCCGTAACCGTAAGTGGGAAAATAGAAGCGGGGCGAGTTGTGACCTTAACGCCAAAAACAGTCACAATGGATGATGCCGGATTCGTTACCGACATGACATTTGACGGAGTTATCAATATTGATAACAAAGCATTCCGCGCAAAGCTTGTTGTTGCAAGTCCGATCGCCGATGTCCATTCCGGTAAAGCCATGTTATTTTTAGGACTTGCAAGTTCCTATGATGACGGAAATGCATTAATAGTGCCGAATTTAGCAGATTCTGCTAATATCACTTATCCATACCAGAATCTAAAATTTTATAAATAATGTTTGACATTGTCCTGCCACTGTGATATAATATAATTATAGGAGGATGATCCGATGAAAAAAGAAAACTGGGACTATATACAAGCTCATTGGGGTGATACAGATCAGTCAGTAATGGAGCAGATCGCAAAGTTTAAAGACGAGTCAGATATCGAAATTGCGGATTTAAACAAAAAATTAGAAGATTCAAAAGCTGAAAATCTTAAGTTGACACAGCAGAACGTAGAGGTCAACAAGACAAACATGGCATTGATTCTTCGGCTTACTGATCCGACTTTACCGCCGCCACCTAAAGAAGAACCTTGCGAAGCACCAAAGCCGACAGACTATGATTCATTTTGGAAATAAATCAGAATCCCCGTTCTGATTTAAATAAAAAAAAAATAAGTTATAGAAGGGAGGTCAACCCGTTTCATTCTTGTGCAAAAAGAGTATGAATGGAGGTGCATGAGTGACAATTAACGATGTAACGACTTTAATTAGTTCCGTAGGATTTCCGATCTGTATGTGTGGAGCTATGTTCTGGTACATGATTAAAGAAAACGAGTCTCACAAGGCAGAAGCTTCTGAAATGAAATCTGCTATCAATGCACTGGAAATTGCTATTACAAAGCTTACGGACAAATTAACCAATAACGAAGCTTAAGGAGGTGATCCATTATCTATGGCTTTTGACTGGGAACATGTCGAAGCTATTCGGGCGGAACAGGATTCCGCCCGCAATCGCAGAGACTTAAACACGTTGCCAACTGATGAAGTTAGCAACGAAATTTACAATTCTCCGTCTGGCAGAAGTGCCAAAATCCCCGGTTTAGACCACTGGGAGCAGATGATCCATAAGGTACGGACACAGCTCATTGATTATATCATTGAGCATGGTTTAGTACAGGGGTTTGAGTATGACGGAATTAACGAGCCGATCAAAAATGGTAAAATCGTCATAACGGCAGAAATGTTACAGAGAGTTACCGATAGGTTTGGTTATTTCAAAGAAAAAGAAACTCTTGAGTTTGTGGAAAAGTATCTGCCAGAACATCATTATGTCGCAGATGAAAACTATGTGCATACTGATAATAACTATACAGATGCAGAAAAGACAAAACTCGAAGGGATCGCAGACGGGGCAGAAGTTAATAAGGTTATTAGCATTCTATTTAATGGTGTAGAAGCCATTGATCCAGAAACGCGAGTAGCCACAATTACTATTACCCCGGCAGACATAAAAGCGTGGTACGAGCAGAATCCAGACACAAATGTCTTTACTGATGCAGAGAAGGCAAAGCTTGAAAGCATTAATATTGACGAACTTTCCAACAAAGTCGAAGATGTTACACTTGATGGAGAGACTATTGTCAAGAATAAAGTAGCCGTTCTCACAGCAAAGAAAATTAAGGATTCTTATGAGTCTAATGCAGATACAAATGCCTTTACTGACGCAGATAAAGCTCTGGTAGAACACGTTCTTCCAGAAGTCCAGAAAGGTGTCAATCAGCACGAACAGCGAATTGACGCATTGGAAAGATCGCAGATCACGCAGGACGCGGAAATTGAGGACGCGAAAAATTCTATTACAGAATTAAGCAATGAAGTGAACTCCGTTGCCGGAAGAGTAACCACTTTAGAAACTTCACAGAGAGCGCAGGATGAAGAGATTTCTAATCTAAAGGCAAAAAACACCGCACAGGACGGGCGGCTTGAAGCATTGGAGACTTCAGACGCAGCTCAGAATGCAGACATCTTGCAGTTAAAAGAGGATATTAAGAATGCTGGAAAAGTCGATGATGTGACAGTAGGCGGCGTGTCTGTAGTTGAGAATAAAGTTGCGAAAATTCCAGCAATTCCGAAATCAAACGTAATTATCAATCATATCTCGTTAGGAGGTCTTAACGGAGCAGCGAGTATTGAGAAGACTAAAACTTATGATGTAACATTGATAATTAACGAAAGCACTCCACTCCCACTTAATAAATATATCAACACTATTATGGGGTATTCAGCGAGCGATGATCTTGCCCAAGTTTTTCCAAATACACAAGGTCAAATGACCATAGCACCAATCCAGATAATGGTTACAAAATCTTCAAGCTCTGGAACATTTGTATTTGGGATCAAGTTTACCATACAAGTTGAAGTAGATCGAGTTGTAAATTCTAGTACGGGAGAAACAAGTCCGATTACTGCGGTTGATGCATCGTCACTAAGTGCAAATATTACAACAGATGGAGTAGAGGTATTACTTGATAAAACAAAGAGTTCTATAAAAGCATTAGAAGCTTAACAGGAGGTATATAACTTATGGCAAACAACTATGATTATGTCGCAATTGTAAACGCAGTAAACGCGCAGACCGGAGGAATGTATGCGTATGAGTTCCCGGTGGTTACTTCTGCGACATTTAAAGCGATGGCGGCGGCATTACTTAATGCGCCGACACAGATTCAGAACGCATACATCGACAATATGCGAAACTTAATGTGTAACTTACTAATCAAAAAAGTTTACACAGCATCGAACCCGTTCCGTAAGCTTTACCGCAATGAAACAGTAATGAGCGCGGACGGAGATCAGTATGTTACCGAAGTGGCTGTAGATCAGTTTATTCCGATGGCGTACGAAATGACATCAACGCCGGAGACATACTTCAAGAGCTTGCCGCCGAAAGTATTGATTCAGTTCATGTGTAACTGTTTAAGAAAGAAATATGTTTTCACTCTTAACATGGACTTACTGCTTCCAGCTTTCGAAAGTGAAGCCCAGTTCTCTTCTTTCTTCAATCGCGTATTTGAAAGACTTTATGCCGACGTAGAAGAGGACGACAAAGAGGAAATCATGGCGGCATTGGACGCAGTCATCGAAGGTGGAAATATTTACCTAGTTCCGATGACTCGCCCGGTAGACAGCAGTACCGCACTTGAGTTCTCCAAGAACCTTGACGTAATTTCCAGAGATTTAAGCTTCAGAAGATCCCGTAAATACAATTTGCAGGGGCTTTCCACAAAGACAGACGAGAACGATGCGATCCTTATTATGGCAGGAGACGTTATTGCGGTTCAGAACGCATACAATCTCGCGTGGGCATTCAATAAAAACTATTTACAGTTATTCAATGCCGGGCAGATGATCGTAACTGATTCTAAAGGACTCGCAGACAACAAAGTATTCGGAATGTATACCGATACAGACTACTTCCGTATTCATCCGGCTATGGGATATCCGAAACTTCGGAAATGGGAGAACGGCGAAAACCTTGAGGAAAAATATTGGTTACATGTCTGGAAGATGATTAACTTCTCTTATGCTTCCAATGCTATTGCATTCGCAGAGCCGAAAGACATTGGCGTAAAGAAAGTTGAGTTATTTACAAAAGATGGTAAGACATCGGCAACGGTTAAGCCGGGTAAATTCCTTCTGATGGGAATTGCAAAAGTTACTCCAAGTGACGGGAAAATTGCAGATGCATTCTGCGAATATTCCGTGGCAGGAGCACAGTCCGATAAGACTAAAATTGATCCGCAGAACGGAACGCTTTATGTAGGAAGCGATGAAACGGCAAGTACACTTACAATCACAGGTGTCAGTCACCTTGACAATTCGAAATCTGGCACTCTTACGGTGACAATTCAGCACTGATAAGAACGATAAATTATCCAAAAGTCCCTCATTTGAGGGACTTTTTTTATTGACAAGTATAGAAATATCATGTATAATTGTATTAGGAGGTGAAGCACTATGGTAAAACTTAATACTACCAATTTGTACGAGTTAAGGAGTCTGTACCGAACAGAAACCGCTCATTATGTTTACGTGGCACAGCCGCAAGGAATTGGAGTTTATCGTCTTTTAAGACGAAGAAAAAAAGAATCTGGATCGGAAGTTGTCAGAATGCCGGAGATCTATCGCGGATTCTTCAAAAAATGGAGGTGGGAAGATTGAAGCGCCGCGGATATGTACTTAACTGGCAAAATAGACATTGGGCGAGTTTTGCAACGGCTTACGGGCAAGGCAACGCAAGTCCAGACATTCCGAGTGATGGCAAAGGAGAAATGCCTAATTTTTGGGTATTAGATTATAAAGGAAGAGGTTGGTATTATTACTATGATGATGATGATAATAAAATTGAGTTTCTGTCTGACGTGGCTTTTATTAGTTCCCCATTTATATACGATGATGGAACGGTTTACAGATTCGTAGTTAATTATCACAGAGATCTACCAGACAGTATACTTGACGTTGTTTTTGGTCTGGTAGATTGTAACAAAAATGGCAAGTTTGCACATCCGGTAAGTAGTTATGAATCGTTATGGCGTGCTGATATTGGAAGCGCAAACCGAGCATATACGGGGTATGCCTTGTGGAGAGGATCGGCACCAAACTCACAATGGCAGACGATATTGACGAGCAAACCATTCATTGAACAGAATACCTATAACATGATGATGGGATATCCAAATAAAATCCGTAAAAAATGTTTGGAAACATCATGGAACGGATCGCAAACAGGCAGTACGTTCGCATTCAGAACGAATGGGTTCATTTGGGATCGCAATGCTTTTTACTGGCAGAGTCCAACAACAGGAACTAATGACATTGTTTCACGGGCGAGAAGTCTATCGAGTTATAAATATTGGTACGGTGGAAGTGGACAGATCGCAACAAAGGAATTAGCAGATTCTTTAAGAAGCCAATATCCGAGCGTCTGGACGGAATCATATTATAACACAGCATTAAAAGATATCGGACAGCGAGTAGGAGATTGTAGTTATCTAGTTAATTATGCATATGGAATTGCAAGCCCAGGAAACCATGGAATCGGTACAAGTCAATATCTTGCAAAATATTCCCGGTGGAATGGATCTCCAAAGAATGGAATGATCGCATGGAGAAACGGACACACTGGAATATATGCAGACGGAAAAACGTTGGAACTGGTCGGAATTGCTTATGATTACATGGAACGAGACTATGTTGCAAATAAATGGTCTGCAATTCTGTATGATCCAAACAGAAATTATTAGACTCACCCCACCCCGGTAGGGGGGGGGGGGGGGGGGATGAAATACAAAAAAAATAAAAACAAAAAGAGGAAAAAAGGAGCAACAAAAGACAGGCTCAATTGCACTCTGATCTTCTTCTGCAAAAAAACGACTTCTAAATTGAAAGACCAAAGTCAAAAATCCAAAACTCAAAATTCAAAAACTGAAATTCGGCAAAGCAGTAAAGTGATAACAATGTAACGCGGTAACGCGGTAACACGGTAACGCGGTAACGAGGTAACGCGATATAGAATTAACGCGTTAATGCTTTAACGCATTGAAGTAAAAAAAGACGGTCACTAACAAGTGACCGTCTTTCCTGCTTTATTATCTTTTGCCTTTTCTTCCATGTCTGCCGTCGCAATAGTCCAGAAATGCACCAATGACTTCCATGTTTTTATCACGCCCCTTGTTGCCTTTTCTATGCGTTGGAAGTCCAGCCATACGGTATGAATTATTGGTTAAAAGCATATCCATTATCTCGCCTCCCATTTATCATTGCTTAAATCTACATCCATGATCGTTTCCCACCCATTGATAAGATCCGTTATCTGACGTCTTACTGACTCCATTGGGATTCTGTTAAGATATGCAGACCCGTCATAACGGTAATCAAGCTCATATCTGTAATTCCGCGTGTCTACATATCCAAAGGACTTCAATTCGTTTTTCATTCTCTGAGTAATTTTCATTTCTTTTTCCTCCTCGCCTATTGGCTTATTTCTTTTTTATATATTGTTATTATATCATAATCGTAAATGTTTGTACAATACATCATTTTTATAATAGATAATTCTATCATAAACTCAAGATATAGCTAAAAAGATCGAAAAAAAATGCAATAAATACTTGACTTTTTGGGAATTATCCCTTATAATAACAGTAGAAACAAAGAAAACAGATTGCACACTGAAAAGTAAATACAATCTCACAATAATAGGAGGAAAAGAACTATGACAAAAAAAGATTTAATAGCTATGGCTCATAAAATTTGGGAAAGTGACTGGTTGGAAAATACGCCAACAACAAAACTCACAGCAAAAGCAGATATATACCATTATCCACAATATGATTGCGATATAGTCCAAAGCTATACAACTATCGTCGCAATTTTCAGCAGACGTACGGGGTCGTTATATTGTTTCAATACATTTAGCAATACAACGGTAAAACATTTATATAAAGCGGCGAAAATCTTAAAAGCATCAAGACTAACCTGGTTATGCGAAAGACGTGACAGAATAATAGAAACTTATATCGATGGTAGATCTCCATTCAAGGTACAAAGGTGGATAATAAATAATCTTATTACATTCGACTGGACGATGGAAATTGAAAATAAATGGAAATTCATAAACAAATAAGAAAATCGATCCCCGGCGAAAGTCGGGGATTTTTTTACGATCTCAAGTTAGACAAGACTAACTATACAGCATAATTTCCTATAAGAATTATAGCATATTTTTTCTAAATTGTCAAGTGTTAAATATTTAACGAATCCCCCAAATTTTCGAATTGTGTCACACAATTTCCGAAAAGCGCCCTGTCTGAATTGTATATACAATAGACACACTTTAACACATTAACGTGCGTAAAATAATTATGTCAACCATATACACCGAAATGCATAATGTCCGCGTGTGACGAACAAAACGTACATATGTTCGAATATATGGCATGGTGACAACCTGTCATGTCCGAGGTGGACGAACAAAATGAATTGTCGGAATTGTATATATTGTATATACAACTTTTTGGAACGTAAATTGGTTAACTTGAGTCAGCGTGTTGGTTAACAATCTGTTCAGAATATTCTGACAATTTAACCGAAATCGTTGAATTGTCAGACAACTCACTTTAGTGCGCTAAAGGAACAATTCTGAATATTCTGACAACTCGCCGTTTTTTGTTGAATTGTGTACACAATAAGCCGAATTGTGTGAAAATCAGACACAACGGGGGGAATTGTCAGAATTGTTTATTTGCACATCCGCCCACTG
>ERZ780195.1366-NODE-1366-length-20274-cov-3.177902_pt1 | contig 20274 bp, 24 predicted proteins | sample MGYA00511017_ERZ780195 | MGnify/ENA primary metagenome ERZ780195 (study PRJEB29588, sample SAMEA2159974) | human gut metagenome | biome: human gut; feature: human-associated habitat; material: faeces | place: Denmark | collected 2008/2010 ...
TTCCTCTTGCTCTGCGGCAGCAGCTTCCTGCGCAGCGCGCAATTCGGCTTCCGCCTGGGATGCCTCCGTTTCCAACTGCGCCGCCTTCTGCTGTGCTTCTTCCAGTGCGGTAGGGGCTTTTTCGGCAGCCTCCTTTAAGGCTTCGGCCTGCTCCTTGGCAGAAGCCGCCTGCTGCAATGCCTGCTCTGCCGGAGAACCAGCGTAGATGAGAATCGTATACTGCGCCGTATGCAGCGGCGAAAAGTCCTGCAATGTTTTTGGCAGCACGATTTCCTGCAAGCCGTCGCAGCCGTCAAACGCATGCTCCGCCACAGCCGTTACGCGATGACCGTCAATTTTCTCAGGGATGACCAGTCGGGCGCTTGCACCTTCATAGCCGGTGATGGTACACTCGCTGCCTTCTAGCGTGTATGTAAAGGTCTCCAGCGCGTTCAGACGCGCCTTTTCGGAGTCTCCGAGAAGCGAAACCGCCGCGCCGTGGCGCTTTGCCCAACTGAGGGCAGGCGTATCCGCAAAGCAATAGACGGTAATACTCGCCGAGTGGTCATACGCCGCGGCGGCAATGCCGCAGTACGCCACTGTCAGAAGTACCAGAATGATAACCAGCCACTTTTTTGTCCGCATCGCTTAGTCCTCCCTCTCCGCGCCGCATTTCGGGCAGAATTTTCCGTCTCGTGTAAACCGATAGCCACATTTCGCGCAAGTTTTTTTGTCGCTCGGTACAGCGCGTCCGCAGTTATCGCAGAATGTTGCACCCTGTGGAAGCCTTGCGCCGCAGTTTTCGCAGAAAACGGCTGACTCCGGCGGCTGCACCGTGCCGCGCAGTGCATCACTGACCGTGTTTCCGACAAGACCGCCGACGCTGCCGCCGACCCCTGCCATCGCCCCGATGCCGATACCAAGCCCGGTCAGTCCGCCCGCGCCCGCGTTTTTTGCCGCGTCCTGCGCCACATCAAAACTGCGCTCCTGCTGGTAGGTGTAGCCCTCCTGTACACGCTTCTGTGCAATCGCCTGCGAAGCGATGAGCGTTTTCTGCGCTTCGGTCTGCGCCTGGATTAAATCCGTCTGCTGGCGCAGCTGTGCCTCGGCAATGTCGGCATATTTGCGGAAATGCAGCTCCTTGAATTTCTCATACTGCGCTTCGCCGTCCGGGCGTGCAAGATTTGTCACGAAGAAACGCACAAGCTCCACGCCGTAATCCGCAAAGTCGGGCGCAAGCTGCTGCTGTAGAGCCTGAGAGAAATCCAGCATATGCGCGTCGAGCTCAAAAATGCTGACCGTGTTCGCCTGCATAAACTGCGCGATATAGGTCTTGACCCGCGCCATCAGAAACGCACGGAAGTAGGCGGCAAGCGTCTGTTGATCGAGCACAGGTGCTGTCCCGACCAGTCGGAGCAAAAGCCGCCGGGCGTCCAGCACGCGCAGACTCATTTCACCGCTTGCACCGAGGCTGAGCGGAAAATGGTAGGTCGGCTCAAGAAACTGCGCCTGACTGTCAGTGCCCCAGCGAATTGCCATCTGCTCGGTCTTATTGATAAAGTAGACCTCGCAGTGAAACGGCGTTTCGCCGTTCGTCGTGCGGTTCAAAAGCCCGCTGAGCAGCGGCGTGTTCTGCGTTTCCAGCGTGTGGCGTCCGGGTCCAAACAAGTCGAGCGCCTGCCCATTCAGAAACAGCACAGCCTCTTGCGTCTCGTGGACAATAAGCTGCGTGTAGTTGTTGAAATCTTCGCATGGATGTTTCCAAACAAATGTGGTGTTGTCGCCCTCGTATTTGAGAATATCTGCAATATGTCCCATAATACTTCTCCTTAATTTTTCTTCCAATTATATTTATATTGTATGTCATTATTTTGTGTATTTCAACTAGTAATGGAATGGCTTGCTATAATTTTGATTTCCCACGATGTCCATAGAGAAGCTGCTGCCTGTAAACGCCTGCGCTTTGCTCTGCAACAAAGCTGCGTTTATATATGCATTCTAAAGATGTGCCGTATCTGTGATGCATTCCAATGCACGAACCAATGCCGTTTCCACTGTACAAGCATTTTAGCACCAATTGGGGTCAAAATGGGGTCAAAGCAAGTTTTGTGGAATTGCAAAATGATGTGAAAAGTTAGAAAAACCACCGTATTTCAATCGAAATACGGTGGTTTTATGGTTGCGGGAGAGGGATTTGAACCCCCGACCTCCGGGTTATGAGTTCTGAAAATGCCGTTCTTTATCGTGTTACATCGTGTAAAAAGCCTTGAAAACACTAGCTTTTTTGAATTCTGCGTTTGGTATCGTTTTGTAACTTTGTTGAACTTTTCGTAATGGAGTTGAATTTTTGTTGAACTTTAGAGATACAAGCAGATATATAAAAAGAGGACCGGATTTCTCCGATCCCCTCAAGCATGTATCCGAAAACACATACCCCAATTAATAATTATATTATACAACAGCATCTAAAAAATGCAAGCAAATTTTGCCCTTAAAGAAAATTTTTCAGTTGTGTCAATCTGGCCCCTAAGTCTGGGTGTATTGTCTGCATAGCCACTTGTGGACTAACGGAGTTTCGGTATTCATCTGTTATTGCTTCAAAGTCACGGATGAATGCTTTTATTTCTGTTTTTGTGACATTCAAGATTTTTAAGTAATAGCATACCAAAATCAAATAGTCACCAATCGTTTTGAAATTAACATATGGAAGACCGATTTCTTGCATTAAACATTTTCTCATTGCTGGCTTTGGATCCATATGTCTGAATCTCGTGTCAAAGACAACAGAGTTATGCGCTATCGCGTTGCGCAAATCCTTAAGTGTGTACAGATAGTTATATATCAAATCACGGTTTGTGTCGACCGCAGCATTTGACAGGTTCAGCTTTTCTGATATCGCCGTTCTAGCCTCAAAGGTAAGACATGACAACAGAAACCCAAAATCGCCCATTGTCATGATTTCAAACAACGCCCAGATCGGAACACCGCTATAGCTCATGTTATTATAAAAATGCGTAATTTTTGGATTTCCGTCATTGTATGCCTTCGCCAAGTATTTTTGAACTGTACTCTGCAGATTTAGTTTGTGTTGTTGAAATTTCTTTTTCAAATCAGCCTTCGCATTAGTGGGAGCATTATTGTATCCGCAAACTGCTTTCTCGAACATAGCTGAAATGCTCTCCGAATGCGTGATATCTAAAATACATTCTAACGCATGATTCTTTACTGCTGTTTCTATGAACATGATCTTGCTATAGAATAGCGCTTTAAGCTTCATGTCATACTGGAGCGTTGCATATATTTCCTCATACGACGTAAAGGGTAACCTATTATTTGAGGTTCTAAAAAAACGATATCCCTTGTATCCGTGGAAGTACCCAGTGTTCATTAGCTGGCGCTTTTGCGTACTGCCCGCAATAGAAATTCCGTTGTTGCGCAAATGACGCATTAGACCATTTATATTTTTATATCCCACTTTGATACCTCCAATCATCTTGCTTTTTAATTATACGATTCTTGGAAGAAAAACGCAAGTATTTAACACCTCAGTAATCTTAAGGCTAGACCGCACGATAATGTGTGGCCTAGCCTTTTGCCATAGCTTATTTCGCCTTATCCCGCTCCATCGTCTCCGAGATCGCGCGGTTGATAAAGCTGTTTGTGCTTTCGCCCTGCGCTTCGGCGTGGGCCTGTATCAAGTCTTTCTGGCCCTTCGGGACGCGAATCTTGATTTCGTCATATGCTTTCGCGTTATAGCGGTCTTTCACGGCGCTTGATGTTTTCCCCATATAATCACCTCTTGCAATATTATACCTCATTTATCATAGTGGGTACAGTATGCAAAATTAACAAATCATACTGGGTACATTTGTGCAACATCCCATCTTGCGTACTGGGCCCAGTATGATATAATGAAGCCAGTCAAGGGGAACAAACGAAAATAGTTCAGACACCGGCAGAAGATGGGCGAAGAACATCTACAAGAGTTGGGAAGGAACAGCAAAGTGCAGCAAGGCTCACGAGATCAGTTGAAAGCCCCCAACCGCCGGAGTTCCCAAGAGCAAAGAAAAAGCGTCCTGCACGCCGTAGGAAGCACAAGCAGGACGCAACCACAAAAGGGGTCGTGTTCAGTATAACACGCCCCGCCGAAAAAGGAAAGGGGTTTCCACATGAGCAACACAGAAATTCAGAGCAAGGTCAACGAGCTTCGCGAGCTGCGCCGCATGGCCGACGAGCTGACCGCCGAGATTGAGAGCATTCAGGACGCGATCAAGGCGCACATGACCGCCATCGACGCCGACATGCTGACGGGTGCGGATTACAAGATCACGTGGAAGGCCGTAACCAGCAGCCGCTTTGACAGCACGGCGTTCAAGAAGGCCATGCCCGAACTGGCCGAGCGTTTTACGAAGTCCAACACCAGCCGCCGGTTTGCTGTGGCATGAGGTATCGCATGGAACAGGAAAAGCAGTATGAAGCACCCGGATATATGACCTACCGGGAGGCGGCGATCATGTTCTCCCTTATGCCGGAGAGCGACGCAGCAAAGGCAATCAAAGCAACGGTCAATTATTATCTTTACGGGCAAATCCCCAGCAATCTTGACGGCGTTGCAGAAAAGGTCTTCCAGATCATGCGGGCCGATATTGACCGGAACAATGACAAGTATCGGAAAACCTGCGAGCGAAATTCCGAGAACATCAATAAACGCTGGCGGCGTGCGTGATTCCACTTGTATACCACTGGTAAACCAGTCGAATACAAACAATAAACCCTAAACTGTAAACTCTAAACATAAAAGGGTAGAAGGGAACGGAGACGCTGACGCGCTCCGCTCCACCCACCAACAGACGGACTCCTCTGGATTGTCCTTCTGGACGAGATACTGCTTCCCAAGCCAAATTGCCATATTTGCGTTTTTCTCCGCCAATCTCCACTGGTTCCGCCTAAGAGATATTTTCCCCGCTCCTCGCTTTTGCTTAAAAACTTCGGAGAAACCCGCACCATAGGTACGTTTGCACCATACTTCAAAGGAGGAAGATATTTGTTATTTGATTTTGACAAGTTCTCGGAGATCACCACCTCTGTGTACGCTGACGGGCCGTATAGCCTCGAAGAAGTGCTAGGGGTATTCCGATACTACTTCGAGCAGTACGAGGCGTATATGGACGCTCCGCACCCGTCAATACGCGCCAGCCAGATTGAACACATCATCCGGGAAATGCCGTACATCGACGAGACGGACAAGCACCATTCTACGATGGATGTTGACCCGGATTGCTATGAGCCGATGATCGATCAGCATTTTCAGACACGCTATCGAAACTGCGATTATAACATCAACCATTTTTTCAGCGGGCGCATCCGCGAGCTGCGCTTTTATGAAACGTGCTATTAAGGAGGATTTTTTATGAACAGAGAAGTTATATTTGCTACAAATGGACTCAGACATGGGCTGGAACATGCGGAATTTGATTCAGTAGCGGCCAGAGGCTTGCTGGAGGACGTTATCGATCCGATGTTTGAAGGCTACAGCTGCGATGGCATTTTGGATGTGTACGCCGAGAAGAATGACGGAGATCGGAACAAGGCGGCCCGGGCGTGGATGGACGAGAATTATGACGCTCTTTATGCTGCAATCTACGCTGTCAATCTCATGGTTTCTCGCGTTTCCGATACGCTTCAGGACATGCCGCAAGTGCAGCCAGTAAAGGAGGCGTGACAATGTATATTGAGAAAACTACATCCGCAGAAAGACGCATTATCTGTGATGTGCTGGGGCCAGCAGTGGGCGACCTTAAATGCGCAAGTGATATGCTTTCAGAAACCATCGTCGAGGATGCGGATGATATTCAAGATTGGATGAAATATAGACTGAGGCTTATTTCTACTTCTTTGGAGGAGTTCGTCGCCACGTTTTATGTCATCTGCGGCGATGACCGGGAGCTGGAAGTTAAGAACCACTTTACATGGATGGAGCGAGCTAAACTTGCAAAGGAAGTGGAAACAGAAAAACGCAAGATTGCGGAAATCATCCCGTCCAAAGAGTATCGCAGTTATAGTGACAAACTTGATGCGCTCTCGAAATTGCCGGATGAAGAAGCATTGCCGGAGTTTCGTGCCCTCTATGCTAAATTACATTCTTCTGCGGAATGAGATGTGTAACGATTGGGCCTGAGAATAACAACCTCATGACACATAAAGCGCCGGAGATCATCTCTCCGGCGCTTTTCTCAATCACTCTCCAATGCTTCTGCCAGTTCTGCAAGGCTCTGACTCAGTGCATCGGCGCTCTGCGGCCCATCGCTGCCTTTGGAGATCGCAGACCATTTATCGATCAAAATGCCAATGGTGGTGGCGATTTGCGTAGGAGGGGCACGCCGCAGCTTTTCCACATCATTGAGCGCATCCAGCGCGTTTCCGATGATCTCACAGACAGTCTCTTTCTTGCCAGCCATGTAAGCGAGGACATCCGCCGCGTTCTCCGCTTTTTTCTGTTCCGCCTTTTTCAGCATTTCCGTATCAGCTTGGACGAGCTTTCTGACCGTATTGACGGAAACCTGACACGCCCGCGCGGCGCCGCGGTAGGTCCCCGTTTCCACATACGAAGCAATGATCCGCTTTTCCTGATAATCTGTGAGTCTCGGAGCCATCGCGTCACCTGAACTTAATAGTCATAGCTGCAAGAGGCGGGAACACCGGAGTTTTCAAGGAACATCGCGGCTGCAATAGAGTTCTGCTCCCGGCAAACGCCAATGGCACGCGAGGCATATCCGTCAAAATCGCGTTTTCTGGCGTTCGCGTCAGCGGGACGATCGGCATAAAGAGACTCACTGCGATGCCGGTCTGCATACTGGCAGAGCAACGACAGCATCAGAGAATTGTCCTTGTGTTTCTCACAGAGCTGTTGGAACTGTGTCTGATTCATCGGAATGTCCAGCTTCAGGATCTCCGCGTCCGGATGGAGCTTTTCACCATCCATTGAGTTCCAAGTATCGACCGCGGCGGCGTGATCCGCGCTGATCTGCTTGATCTCCGTCAGCACGGCCTGATAGGATTCGCTGCGCTGCTTCTGATATTCAGCGCGGCGTTCGTCCGCATGGACCCGTGAGATAGTTTCACGCTGCTCCTGTTCCCGCAGATTCTTTTCGGCTGCATCAATCTCACCAACTTTGGTGATATAGTTTTCCACAGTCTGATAAAGTCTGTCTTTATAATTCATAAAATAGCATCCTTTCTTTTTTATGTGTTCATTTTTGTGCATTTGTGGGGTGATAGATGGAGGATTTCAGCTTTCGCAAGCGGTATTCATTCCGTATTGCGGCCAGCTCCGGCCCGCTGCTGCCGGTGCGGTTATAGGAGGCCAAAGTGTTCCGGCTATATGGATTCAGATTGGAATACTCGTTCAGATATTCCGCACGGGCGCGAAGATATTGCAACCCGCGCACCTTTTGCTGACGGATCGCCTCAACACTGACGCCGCGCGATGCTGCGACCGCAGTTTCGGTGCTGCTTTCAAAATAAAGCGCCCGTATCGTTTTGGCGCACTGCTCCGGGATCGTGTCAAGTGCAGCATCCAGTGCCGCCCGCGCCTGCGCGTTCCAGATAGCCTGCTCCGTGCCCTCATACGGCGATAACGGATCGGCAAGCAAATCCTGCAAGGTGGAATCGTCCTCGTCACTGAGCGGCGCGTCGAGGCTCACAGCCGCGATAAGCGGGTCACGCTTGGAGGTCAGATCCCCGCCGAGTTCTGCGTATTCCCGCTTCAGCGCAAACACCAGACCGGACAGGAAGCTGTGCGGTTCCTCGTAGCGGTCAACGGCACGGAGCATGGCGAGAAATCCGGTCTGGTAAAGGTCATCGTCCTCTGCGCCCGGAACCTTGTCGGCGTAGCGGTTCGCCATCTTTCGGATGAACCGCTCCACCTGTGCCCAGAGCTGCGGGATCAGCGTCCGATTACCCGATTGGATCTGAAGCGCCAGCTCTTCATTTGTCATACTCGTCAGGAGCCGCCCACCACGGCCCGATATATTCCGGTTCGGGTTCTTCTGTACCGTCAGCCCATCGGACGCGGAGACGTTCGGCTGCATCATCCAGAATGTCACGGATGGTTTTCAGATAATCCATTTTGCGGTATGCTCCTTTCTTATCTCATCAGCGGGACGCCAGATGCGCGGGAGGCGTTGGATAAGCTGCGCTGCACCACCTTTGCAAACTGCACATTGTCACAGGACAGCGTTTTTCCTTCACGGATCGCAGATTTGATCTCCCGCAGTTCTTCCAGCAAGGAAGAAATCATACCACCGGTTTCCTCCTGTGCGATCTGACGGAGCAGGCTTTCCGGGGCCTCGATGTTGTTCCCACTCGTCTGGTCGCCCAGAACGGCCATAAATTCCCGGTTCGGCGGGATGACCGCGCCCTGTGCCAGACGCGGGATCGAAATGTGCTGCACCTGTCCGATGCCGCTCCAGTCCTTTCCGAGCACCTTTCCGGCCCACGTCGCAGCGGAGTTAAAGCCGGACAGGAACCAGTTCAGGCCATCGATCAGACCGTTCACGATCGATTCAAAGAATCCGAGGATTCCGTTGAAAATGCCCTTTGCAAAATTCTTCATATTCTCCAATCCTGTTTTCCATGCCTCAACGATCGGCTGAATGACCTTTTCACTGAACCATGTGGAAACCTTGCTCCATGTTTCTTTGATGTCCTCCCACATTTGCGTGAAATATGGGCCGAGCGTTTCTTTCATTGCGCGGAACAGCGCCAGCAATTCCTGCACGACATATTTGTCGAACCAATCAGATACAGTGGCCCAGACCTTTTGAATCCCATCCCATAGATCCTGAAAGAACTGCGAAATAGCTGCGGCCATCTCTGAGAAGAAATTGGCGATCGGCTGAGTAACATTGTCATGGAACCAATCGGATGCCACCTTCCAAAGGGCCTGTACGATCAGCCATGATCCTTCAAAGATTTTCCCGATAAACTGAATGATCGGTGTAAACACAGCTTTGATCGGTTCGATTACACTATTTCGGAACCATTCGGCAACACCCGACCACGCAGTTTTGATACCTTCCCAGAGTGATACAAAGAGATTTTTTATCGGCTCAATCAGGGAGTCCCTGAACCACGCGGAGACGTTGCCCCAAATCTCTTTGATTTTCTCCCACGCATCGGAGCACAGCTGCTTCACGCTTTCCCACAAACCCGAGAAGAAGGATTTGACGTTTTCCCATTGCAGGACAATGAACGTGACAAGTCCGGCAACCGCCGCAATCAGCGCGGGAATCCAGCTCCCGGTCAGCAGCGAGATACCAAGTCCGGCGGCGAGGATTCCGGCGACCACAGTCAGCGTGTTTTCCAGTGTGACACCGTTTTCGATGATGTCCTTGATTCCGACGACGAGCAGACCAACGCCGCCAACGATCAGCGAGATCCCTGCCGCCACTTTCCCGAACGCCAGCGCAAGGCCGCCGGCAACCGCCGCAAGGCCGCCAAGCATCCCGAGGAAGTTCCCCCAGTCGATACCGTTGTTCCATGCGTCAAGCCAACTGTAAACGTACTCAAACGCTCCGGCCACAGCCAGGGCGATCCCGGCGATTTTGGAAAGGTCGTTTGTAAAGGCGCTTGCGATCTTCCAAGCCAAAAGGCCCGCAGCGATCGCACCTATCAAACCAAGAATGTCCTTGAACTTTTCAGCAAGTTTCCCATCCGGGTTCAGCGCATCGAAGTCCGGGGAGGACGTACCCGCATCAGCACCGCCGCCTCCGCCGGAGCTGTTGTCGGTCAACTGATTGATTTCGTCAAAGGCTGCAAGCTGCTTGCTTGCTTTCTCCGCCGCGCCTCCAACACCCTTGATCGCTTTTGTCTCCTTGTTGAGCTGCTTCGCTGATTCCTTCGATTTCGCAAAGGTCGTCCCAAACAGGGAAGACACGATCTGCGCAATAGCCGTTACTACGCGCGTCAGGACATTCACAAACTGGATAAATGCCGGGATGATGACATTGACCAGCGGTTGAACAAGCGTCAGCAGCGCCGCCTTGAGCTGTGCCAGAGAGGCCGATGCTTCACTGTTGCTCTTGATGACATTCCCGATCCATGTGCGGAGCGAACGGAGTGCCGATGTCAGAACGGTAAACACAAACACACGCCGGAGCATACTGCTGAGTTTCTGTCCGACCTTCTCCACGCTTTTCCCGACCGTCTGAATTGCGTCCTGCATTTTTGCCGCCGTGGTGGCCTCTTTGAGCTGTTCTTTCAGTTCTTCCACATGGGCGGTTTCTTCCTTCAAACTGGCGCTGGCTTTCTGAATCTTGCGGTCATAGGAATCGATCTGGTTGTTGATCTTATCCCATTGCGACTGCAAGCCATTGACAAGCGTTTTCTGGTCCGCAATGGTCTCTTTGCTGTAAACGCCCTTCGCCGCGTCCTGCATCTCATAGAGCTTGCGTTTCGCTGCGTCAAGCTGTGCGCCCATCTGATTTGCCTGTTCGGCCAGCGCATTTCTGCCGCTTCCCATCTCCGCAAGGCTCTTTTCCAGCGCATTGATCTTTTTGAGGGTGCTTTGCAGCTCCTTTTCGAGCTGCTTATTGTCAAGCGCCGTACTGAGAATGATTTTTCCATCTGGCATGATTTCACCTTCTCTCTAACACCGTCAACCAGCGCCCCACTGCTTCAGGAAATCTTTCTCTGTATCTGAGTAAACATTCCTGAAATCAACAAGATTCTGATTCTTTTTGTACCATTCCGCTTCGGCCTTTTCGAGTTTCTTCCCACGCGCCTTTTTGTCCCGGATGCTGACGATCTGTGCAAACGTGCAATCTCCGATTTCGTAATAAGCGGAAATGAACGTCCACCAATGGAGATAAGGGGCAGAGCGGATTTCCTGCCCAAGCACGCGGTTGATCGGCGCGATGATATAGGGGAAGTCCTGCTCCCAGTCAACCAACTTCGGCTGCTGCCGGTTCTCCGGCTGCCCGCCGCAGTTGATGAAACAGAAACAGCGTTCCAGCGCCTCCCGCATCCCCTCTGACGGGATTTTTTCAAGATCGGGATAGAAAATGCTCAGCGCTACAATGGACTTTTCCTGCGTGTTCAGCTCGACGTCGCTCATTGCAGCACAAATATCCAGAATGGCGCGGTAGTCAGATCGAACGGCGTAAGATTCTCCGCCGATCTCTACGCTTGTCGGAAGGTCGTAGTTCATTTCTGATACTTCGCCGTATATTTCCGCAGCTTTTCAGACTGCGCCTTATTCTTTTCTTCCATCGCCGCCCGCGTTTCCTCGCAGAGCTGCACCAGCAGTTCAGACAGTGCGTAAATGTCCGGCTGAATATTGCCGTAGACCTTCTGGCAGACGTTTTCGTGGAACGCAGCGTTCAGCTTTTCAACGAGAATCCCGGAAACCTCCGTATTCAGTTCGTTCATGGCCGTCAGCTTTGCGATTTGCTCATCGACGGTCGCAGCGGGTAGTGCGTCGATCTCCTTTGCCCGTGTCTCATAGCCGGGCATGGATGCCTGAAGCTCCTTCGTCATCTGCGTCAGAGACGGCAAAAGTGTCTGGTCGTCCAGATCGATTGCGATATACTCCGGGCCGTCCCCAATCAGGAGTTTTTTGATATTGCGGGAAATGTTCAGCTTGGATTCTTTCATGGTTTTCTCCTTTTCAAAAAAATAAAGGCATGGAAACAGTGTGTGAACTGTTCCCATGCCTGAGTGGCTAACCCTTCCGGGCGGTACTTACGATATTTTAATATAAATATTATAGCAGAATATCAGAAAAACGTCAAGTTTTCAAAGAATTATCATGCTTTTTTCTGGTCGGCAAGATAGATGTGCCGGAACGCTTCGCCGCTGTCGCGTTTGATTTTCCAATTCGGGAACAGCGTCAGCAGCGCAGCCATGATTTGATTGGCTTTGGCGCACTCTTCCGGCGCAAAAGATAACCTGATCTTCATGTCTTCCCTTTCTGATTCAACAGACCTGCTCACAGCAGCAGATCACGTGCAAATTGTTTTCTTATCTCAGAATCCTTAGTCCGGCGGCTTTCTCCGTCAATGAGAAGCGGGACAGGGCAGAGATTGAGCAGACGGTCATAGATCCGCCGGAGCTGCATGTCCTCCGTCTGTTTGATCTCGGCAAGGCTGAGATTGGTGGTGACGATCAGTGGAAGACGTGCCTGCCCGCGCTGGTCAATCACTGAGTAGACCGTTTCGCGGGCAAAATCCGTGGTCCGCTCTGCGCCGAGATCATCGACTACCAAAAGCTGATACCCGTCCAGAACGTCAAGCACCTGTTGACGATCTTTATTTGCTTGCACAACGTTCAGGATTCTCGACATATTGGTAACAATCACGCTGACCCCGCGCCCGATCAGCGCATTGGCGATCGCGTGGGAAAGAAACGTCTTGCCGGTTCCGACAGGGCCATAAAACAGCAGGCCGCAGTTTTTCTCCAGAACATCCGACCATTTTTCAACGTAGCGGCGGCATATATCAGAAATTTTCGCGTTGCCCCTGTCGTCGGCCTCGAACGTGTCCCTTCGGAACGTTGTAATGGCAAGATTCGTCTTTGCCCATCGCTGTGGGAGCGTTGCTTCAAATTCCTTCTGTCGCGCGGCGGCCTTTTCCGCGTCCATCTTCTGCCGCTCGCATTCGCACACAGCGGGAACCGTTTTGATTTGCTGGCGTCCAGAAATAAAGATTTCTTGGCGGAGCTTCTTAGCCTTTCCGCAAACCGGGCATGTTTCGAGAACTTCACCGTTCGAAATTTCTGGCCATTGTACTTTTTCAAAATCATCCAAAGAAATCCGCCCCTTTCGCGTATTCGTCCGAAGTCCTGATCCTGTTATTATTCGGCTGCTTCGCCCATCGCTCCCAGCTCTCAGCATTTCGGCAAGCCGCTTTCCAGTCTCGCATGGGGGCCTTGCCAACCAACCAGCCCTTTGCCGCGTAGAAGTCAATGAATCCTTGCGGATCGACGGCTGAATGGCGTTCAGCCACATAGGACTGAACCTCTGCCAAAGTGGGTGGTGTGAAGCGCGGAGCGCGCGGCGGCTTGTCCGTCTGCTTCTTCACTCTGCTCTGCTTTGTTATGTTAGGTTCTGTTATGTTATGTTCGGGTTCCAAGTTGGAACCAATCTGTTTCCGCGCTGGTTCCAAGCTGGAACCAAGAACCCAGCGCCCGGCGCTATCTTCTGATATTAAGGCACGTTCTTCTGAAAAAACTGTCTTATGGTATCGGTCGTTTTTGAGCGTATTGTTGATATTCCAGTCAGCAATGACGATCACGCCGCTCTCGAAGGGAATAATGTACCCTTTTGACGCAAGCAGCCGAAGATCATCGTCGTTGCAGCCGACACTCCGCGCAATTTTCCTCGGTGACGATACAAAACCGTCATCGTCGCCATGCATTCCCAAGTGGAAATACAACGCCTGCGCACTTACGGACATATCGAGAAATTTGTCGGTGTCAGTGACTGAGAGCGAAAACATCCGCTTGAGTGCCATACGCTCACCACCCCACAATCTGTGCTTGTCCTGTGAGATCGGCCAGTGCCGTTTCTGCGGTGCGGGCGATGTGTGCAATTTCTGCTGCGCGATGACTCATAGACCTTGCGAATTGCTGCACATCTTCCACACGTTCCGGCAGAAAATATCCATTCTGATTATCTGATAGAATCAATTTGCCACTCTTCCGCTCGGCATGAATCCGCCGCCGAACCGTCCGTTCGTCCTCGCCGGTCAGTGCCACAAGTTCCCTCAGCGTCAGGGCATTTTCCCGGCCAACGCGCAGCAGGTCAAAAATATGTAGCGCATGAGCACTATTTGTGTTATGATGCTTTCTGGGATAACTGGCGTCGCAACCGTTTTCCCGTGCCTCCGTTGGTGCTGCAACACCAGCGGGGGCGTTTTTACTGTTATTCAAGGGTATATCCCCCCCTTTTGTTGCTGACAGACCGCTTGTTGGTGTACCCACAATTTCAGATCATCGACAACAACTCGCGTACAGCCTCCAACACGAATCACTGGAAATCCCGGTATCCTTGCCCAACGGTAAAGTGTCGGCCGTGAAACGCTGACGAGTTCGGCGGCCTTTGTCATTGAAACTGCAAACGGCTGGCTTTCCATTATTTCGCTCCTTTCGAAATACGGTCAATAATCTCAAAGATCCGTTCTCGTTCTTCTGGCGGCAATTCTTTCCGCAATTTACGCGAAAGGCTACAATCTGCAATTCCCAGCGCATCTGCAATTTCCCATAGATGCACTCCAGAACCGGCCGCTTTGCGTCGAAGTTCCATATTTGTCATTACGACATCCCCCCCTTCAATTTATGCTTGACGCATCAGCTATTAACTGATATACTTATAGTAGCATACAACAAGAGCGTATGCAATAGGAGCATGAATATTTCAACAAGAGCGAACTAATTAGAGCGTTTTTATCGAGGGGTGTCACTATATGGAGCGAAGCGAGAATAGATTGCCTATATTCACAGAACGTTTTAGAAAATTGCAAGGCGAAAGAAGTAATACAGAATTTGCAAACTACCTCGGAATATCACGGCAAACGGTCGGATTCTATTGCAATGGAGATCGTTTGCCAGACATTGTAACTTTGAAAATGATTGCAGAAAAATGTGATGTTTCTGCGGATTGGCTACTTGGCAGTACAGATATTTCAAATTCTGACATTAAGAAGCGAGATATTTGCCAAAAACTCGGACTATCTCCTGATACTGTGGACGCTCTCAGGCGTTTTGCAAATTCTAATACTTTACACCACTCTTTTATTGCACGTTTTTTTGAGGATGTTCTTGTTTGGCAAGAAACCAATCTCGAACATACTTGTGAGAATATTGTGCTTGCCGCCCATGCCGCGGCGATTGATAAGAAAACGCAGTCCGCGACGGGTAACACGAACTTTCGCTTGGCTGATAATTACATTGAGAACCTGCTTGCCTCCATAAACGGCGAAAGTGATGGCCATTATAGAATATCTGCTTTTGACGCTTCGTGCTTCTATTTAGAAAATGCGAAAAAGATTCTCGAATCCACATTTGATCAAATTTTGGAGCTAATGGTTGAAGAATTAGAAGATCAATACCTTAGTGTCGGACTAATCAGCGATGAAAAAGGCCAGAAGGCTTGGCGCGTATTTTCGGACGAAAGTAAGGATGGGGACGATTTACGATTTAGGGGATAAAGCGAAACACACACCAGCGTTGAGTGTACTGGCGGCAAGGAGGCTTTTATGGGACAATCTACAAAGACACGATCAGCGCGTGGGACTGGGAATATTCGCAAGAAAACCGTTACACGAAATGGTCAAATATACACATATTGGGAGGCGAGGCTCACAGTTGGTATAGATTCCGGTACGGGTAAACAGATTCGGCGCAGCTTCTCGGGCAAAACACAGAAAGAAGTCCGTGAGAAGATGCAGGCCGCGGCTGTGACGGTCAATGATTCGACCTATCAGGAGCCGTCAAAGCTGACTGTGTCTGACTGGCTCGATGTCTGGCTCGCTGAATACACAGGTGATGTGAAGCCACTGACCCGCTCCACCTACAAGAACAAGGTAGAAAACGCGATCAAACCTGCTCTTGGTGCAATCAAACTTCAGGCACTCAAAGCACCGCAAATCCAGAAGATGCTCAACGATCTCCAGCGCGGCACAAGCGGGCGCAAGTCGCTTGCTGCAAAGACCATCAAGGACGTTTATGGCATTTTACATCGGGCACTAGAACAGGCCGTCGAGGTCGGCTATCTGCGCATCAATCCTTCCAATGCCTGTAAGCTGCCGCGCGTGGAGCGGGCGGAAATCAAGCCGCTGGATGGAGCGCAGACTGCCGCCTTCCTGAACGCGATCCGCGGCCAGCCGTTTGAACGGCTGTTCATCGTCGATCTGCTGACGGGACTACGACAGGGAGAAATCCTCGGTCTGCGCTGGAAAGACGTAGACTTCGACACTGGGACAGTGACCGTTGCGCAGCAGCTTCTCAAATCCAAAGAAAAAGGCGGCGCATATTTCTTCGGCTCTCTGAAAAACGGCAAAACCCGCCTGCTGACTCCGGCGCCTTCGGTGATGAAGGCACTGCAGGAGCAGAGGCGGGTACAAATGGAATGGAGATTGAAAGCCGGGGAGCTTTGGGAAGATTCCGGTTTGGTGTTTACGGATGAGCTGGGACACCATCTGTCCCATGTGACTGTACGCAAGCATTTCAAAAAGGCTGTGGAAAGTATCGGCATACCAGAAACGCGATTTCACGATCTTCGTCATTCATTTGCCGTCAATTCTTTACAGGCAGGTGACAGTCCAAAGATTGTGCAGGAAAACCTCGGCCACTCGACGGCATCGTTCACGTTGGATGTTTATGCCCATGCGACAGAGCGCATGAAACGAGACTCCGCGAGCCGCATGGAAACATTGTTTCAGAGCGCGAAAAAGACGGCCTCTCACTTATAAGGGGAAAACATAGGGGAAAACAGCGCTTTGCAGCAAAGAAAATGCCTCGAAAACGTAGTGTTTTCAAGGCATTTTCTTTGGCGCGGAAGGAGAGATTCGAACTCTCGCTCGCTTTTTAGACGACTACTCCCTTAGCAGGGGAGCCCCTTCGGCCTCTTGGGTACTTCCGCAGGTCGAACTTCGACAATATATTGGAAAGAATGGCGGAGAGAGTGGGATTCGAACCCACGGCACATTGCTGTGTCACTGGTTTTCAAGACCAGCTCCTTAAACCGCTCGGACATCTCTCCGAATGTCGGCCTCCAAAGCCGAGAATTATATTATCATATCGATCCCGGTTTGTCAATTCCTTTTGGCGGAAACTGTGAATATTTCATGAAGAAACCTTGATGTTCCCGTAGGAAAGTGCTATACTATTGGAACGAAAATTGTTTACTGGAAGGTGTTTTTGCATGACAAAAATTGATATTTATTCCGGTTTTCTCGGCGCCGGCAAGACGACGCTCATCAAGAAAATGATCAAGGAAGCCTACCACGGCCAGAAGCTGGTGCTGATCGAGAATGAATTCGGCGAGATCGGCATCGACGGCGGCTTTTTGCAGGAGGCCGGGATCCAGATCACGGAGATGAACTCCGGCTGCATCTGCTGCTCGCTGGTGGGCGACTTCGGCAAGGCGCTCCGTCAGGTCATCGACCAGTATCATCCGGATCGCATCCTCATCGAGCCGAGCGGCGTCGGCAAGCTCTCCGACGTCATCCGCGCCGTCGAGGGCGTGGAGAAGGATATCCCGGAAGCCGAGATGGGCAGCTTTGTGACCGTCGCGGATGCGGGCAAGTGCCGCATGTATGTCAAGAACTTCGGCGAATTCTTCCTCAACCAGATTGAATACGCCGGCACCATCCTGCTCAGCCGCACGCAGGGCATGAGCCAGGAGAAGCTGGAGGCCGTCGTCGCGCTGCTGCGTGAGCACAACGCCAAGGCGCGCATCATCACCACCCCGTGGGATGAGATCAGCGGCGAAACCATCCTCGCGGCGATGCAGGACGATCACGACCTCGCGGCAGATATGCTGGCGACGGTGCTGGCCGAGCATCACGACGACGATGACGACGACGAATGCTGCCACCATCATCACCATGACCACGACGATGATGACGACGAATGCTGCCACCATCATCATCACCATGACCACGACGATGATGATGAGGACGAGCACGAGCATCATCACCACGACCATGACGACGATGATGAGGACGAGCATGAGCATCATCACCATGACCACGAGGATGAGGAGCACGAGCACCATCATCATTATGATGAGAACGGCGTGTGCAGCTGCGGCCATCATCATCACCACCATCACGGCCACGACGCGGACGAGGTGTTTGTCTCCTGGGGCACGGAGACGGTGCGCAAGTTCGGTGAGGACGAGCTTTCCGCCATGCTCTCTCAGCTGGACGGCGGCGAATACGGCCTTGTGCTGCGCGCGAAGGGCATCGTTCCCTGCACCGACGGCGGCTGGATTCACTTTGACTACACGCCGGGTGAGCAGAATATCCGCAAGGGTCCGGCAGACTACACTGGCCGCCTGTGCGTGATCGGCAGCAAGCTCGTGGACGAGAAGCTGGCGAAGCTCTTCGGCGTTGCCTGATCGGAGGAACGAGATGGCCATTCCGGTTTACATGTTTGCCGGTTTCCTGGAAAGCGGCAAAACTTCCTTTATCGCCAGCGTGCTTCAAGATCCCGGATTCACGCGCGACGAAAACACGCTGATCATCCAGTGCGAAGAGGGCGAGACGGAATACGAACCCGATATGCTCAAGAAGACGCACAGCGTCGTGGAGTGCATCGAGGACGAGGACGAATACAACGGCGATACGCTGCGCGCGTTTGTGCGCAAGCATCATCCCGACCGCGTGATTATCGAGATGAACGGCATGTGGGATCTCGACGCGGCGATCGAGCGCACGCCCAAAGTGCTGGAAATCTATCAGATCATCACGACGGTGAACGCCGAGACGTTTGACCTGTACGCCAAGAACATGGGTCAGCGGATGCTTCAGCACATCACGGATGCGGACATGGTGGTGTTTAACCGCGCGACGGAGGAAACACGCCAGCTCATCCGCGACCGCAATGTGCGCAGCATGAACCCGCAGGCGTCCCTCTACTTCGAAAACGACGACGGCACGAGCGAGGATTACGGCGCGGGAATGCCGCCGCCCTACGACATGGACGCGCCGATCGTCGAGATTGAGGATCACCAGTTCGGCATCTTCTATCTGGACGCTTCCGAAAACCCGGAGGAATACGACGGAAAGACCGTGCGGTTTAAGGGTTATATCTACCGCGGCCGCAACATCGGCAAGGACGAATATGTGCCGGGCCGCATGGGCATGGTCTGCTGCGCGGAGGACGTGCGGTTTGTCGGCTTCATTGCCAAGGCGAACGGACTGCCGATTCCTCAGCCGAAGACCTGGCAGATGATCACCGCCGAGGTGAAAGCCGAGGAGCGCACGCAGTACAAGGGCGTCGGCCCGGTGCTCTACGTCACCCAGCTGGAGCCGTGCGAGCCGCCGAAGGAAGAAGTCGTTACGTTTAACCAATAACAATTTCCTCTTTCCTTTTGAATGGTTTTATGCTATAATCGATTCGTCTTCAGGGCGGGGCGAAATTCCCGACCGGCGGTAGAGTCCGCGACGGGCCGAAATGGCTTGTGATTCGGCGAAATTCCGAAACCGACAGTATAGTCTGGATGGAAGAAGACGGCAAGGATTTTGCTATGCTTTCACAGCGCCCAAGGACATGTTCTTTGGACGCTGTTTTTTTAATTGGAGGAATCAATCGGTGACAAATGTTGATGAAAACCGCATCATTGCCAGCAATCTGTGCTACTGCTATCCGGAAGCGCAGAAAAACGCGGTGGATGATGTGAGCATGCGCGTGAAGAAGGGCGAGTTTCTGGCGATTCTCGGCCACAATGGCAGCGGCAAATCGACGCTGGCCAAGCTCTTTAACGCGCTGTATGTGCCGGGGAGCGGCACGGTTTGGGTCTGTGGCATGGATACGAAGGACGACGACCTCGTTTTCGATATCCGTCAGCACGCGGGCATGGTTTTCCAGAACCCGGACAACCAGATTGTCGCGACGGTTGTGGAAGAGGATGTGGCTTTCGGCCTTGAGAACAACGGCGTGCCGCCCAAGGAAATCCGCGTGCGTATCGACGAGGCGCTGGAAGCTGTCGGCATGACGAAATACGCCAAGAAAGCGCCGCACATGCTTTCCGGCGGCCAGAAACAGCGCGTCGCCATCGCGGGCGTGCTGGCGATGAAGCCGGACGTGATTATCCTCGATGAATCGACGGCGATGCTCGATCCCAGCGGACGGCGCGAGGTGATGAACACCGTGCACCGGCTGAACGAGGAAGAGGGCATCAGCGTCGTGATCATCACGCACTACATGAGCGAAGCCGCAACGGCCGATTACATGATCGTGATGGACGACGGCAAGATCGCGTTGAGCGGTACGCCGCGCGAGGTCTTTACCAAGGTGGACAAAGTGCGCGCGCTGGGGCTTGACGTGCCGCCGATGACCGATCTGGCGCACAGCCTGAGACAGGACGGCGTGGACGTGCGCGCGGACGTGCTGACCGTGGACGAGATGGTGGAGGAAGTATGTCGATTGTCATCGAACATCTGAATTACGTATACATGCAGGGCGGGCCGTATGAGACAAAGGCGCTGGACGACGTGAGCCTGACGATTCACGACGGCGAGTTCATCGGCCTGATCGGCCACACCGGCAGCGGAAAATCCACACTGGTGC
>ERZ780195.1370-NODE-1370-length-20227-cov-2.935951_pt1 | contig 20227 bp, 16 predicted proteins | sample MGYA00511017_ERZ780195 | MGnify/ENA primary metagenome ERZ780195 (study PRJEB29588, sample SAMEA2159974) | human gut metagenome | biome: human gut; feature: human-associated habitat; material: faeces | place: Denmark | collected 2008/2010 ...
ATTGCGCCGGGCGACCGCGTCGCCATCATCTCGCGCAACTGCCCGGAGGTCATGATCGCGGAAATTGCGGTCCTGAAGCTGGGCGGCACCGTGGTCAAGTTCAACTGGCGGCTCGCGCCGGAAGAAATGACCTACCTGCTCGATCTCAACGAGGTCCGGTGTGCCTTCTTCAAGCCGGAGCGCGAGGACTGGGGCGACGCCCTGCGGCAGCACTATGCCGGACGCATCACGTTCCTGTCCCTGACGCCGGAAGCCGACGGCCGCTCCGCCCTCTATTCCCTGCTCGCAGGTATGCCGGACACGCCGGTGGAGACCGTCGTTGCGCCCGACGCCCCCGCCTACCACATGCACACGAGTGGCACGACCGGGCGGCCGAAGTGCGTGGTCTACTCCCACGCGCGCTATCTCAACCAGCTTGAGAGCATGCTTGAAACGCTGGAGTTCCCGGACGGGCAGGTCTATCAGTACATCTCGCAGCTATTCCACTCCGCGTGCACCGGCGCCTATCTCACGCTGGCGACCGGCGGTAAGCTCATCATGATCCCGAACTTCACCGTGAGCGACTATGTGGAGAGTCTCGTGCGGGAAAAGGTGCGCGCCATCGGCGTCATCCCGCTGATCCTGCAGGGCATCCTCGATGAGATGGACCGCAAAAACTACGACCTGTCGCAGCTGAAGGTCATCAACTACTCCACCTGCCCCATTTCCCCGGATCTGCTGCGGCGCGCGCTCGACCGGCTCAACTGCCGCTTTTATCAGTCCTACGGCATGACGGAGATGTCCAGCACCGTCACGGCGCTGCTCCCGGAGGATCACCTGATCCTCGGCGGACGGTATCTCACCTCGGTCGGACGGGCGCTGCCCGGCGCCGCCGTGCGCATCGTGCGGCCGGACGGCTCGCTGTGCGATGCCGGTGAGGAGGGCGAGATCTGCGTGCGCGGGCAGGGCATGATGCTCGGCTACTATCAGATGCCGGAAAAGACCGCGGACGTGATCCGCGACGGCTGGTATTTCACGCACGACGTGGGCTATCTCGACGAGGACGGCTATCTCTACCTGCGCGGCCGCAAGGATTCGCTCATCATCTCCGGCGGCGAGAATATCTACCCCGAGGAAGTCATCGACGTGCTGCTGAAAATGCCCGAGATCGCCGAAGCCGCCGTCTACGGCATGCCCGACCCGAAGTGGGGCGAGCACGTGAAGGCGAGCATCGTCTGCAAGCCCGGCCGGTCACTGACGGTCGAGCAGGTGCAGACATTCTGCCGCGCCAACATGCCGTCGTTCCGCATGCCGCGTGAGGTGGAATTCTTGCCGGAGCTGCCGAAGAACGCCACCGGCAAGGTGCTCATCCAGGCGCTGAAAAACCGCTGAGCACGCGAAAATACAGCACACTGGCGCGTCCCCGTCTGCCCGGCAGATGGGGACGCTTTTTGCCGTTCTGACCACGGAGACGCAAAAAAGCAGGGCCGCTGTTGCGGCCCTGCTTTTGATCGGGAGATGCGCTTTTATTCGCCGTCGCCGAATTCCTTCTCGATGGCCTCGCCGGTGGCCACCAGATTTTCGGCGCAGCGGGTGATCTTGTCGTAGATGGCGTCACAGGCCTGCCTGGGGTCGCTGCGGGCGCAGGACAGCAGGGAGATGCCCATGGTGATGGTGCGCACGTCCAGGCACTGGCTCTGTATCATGTCAATGGTCTTTAAAATATCCTTGGTATTAATCAATTTGATAACCTCGCTTTATTAGGTACTGAACTCAGTAGCAACAAAAAACTGCACCCAAAATGAGGAAAACCGGTCTATGGGCGCAAAAATAGCACCAGCTAAATGCGGTGCATCGCGGTGAAGATCTCCTCCCGCTGAATTTTGATATCCGTCTTGCTCTCCTGTGCGCATTTTTCTAACTTTGCCTTCAATGTGGGGAAGTCCACATTCATCTCACTCAGCTCGATGAGCATGATCATGGTAAAGAACTCATTTTGCAGCACGGTCTGACTGATATCCAAAATATTGGCATTGACTTCATAGAGCAAGGTGCTCACTTTGGCGATAATGCCCACTTGGTCTTTTCCGATGACTGTTACAACTGCCTTCATATCTCATTAACCTCTCGTATTTTGTAATCGTATGGCATATGCACGGAGCTGCCCAGTGAAAAATTTCTCTGGCAGCTCATTATCACTCTCTTTATTATATACGATATTCCCCTAAAATAGATAGTCTAAATTCCATTTATTTGTCAAAGTTTGGATAGTTCCATCGTCTAGCATTTCCTCAATTTCGCTATTGTATATGGACTTTGTGTTCCCCGAAGTATCAGGGTTTAGCACCACCCGATAGCCAATATTGCCTAAAGAATCGCTCAAATACCTGCCATTTTCGTAGGAAGCCAACATGAGATGCTGTTTGGGGCCGATGACAGCATCCAGCGTGCCGTTGGCTAACTCGTTTGCGCAATCTTCCAGCGAGGCCAGCATAATGAGCTTGGTATTCAGATGATTGTCGCTTATGTAATCCTCCACAATGGTCTCGGACATCATGGTGTACAAAACGCCCACATTCTTGCCATCGAGATCTGCTAAAGACTCGATGGGAGAATCTTGCCTCACTAAAACAGCGATCTCATCTTGATAGTAGGAATCGGTGATGACAAATCCCTGTGTTTTGGAGATGTTTGAGGGAAGCATGGCAACGGCAAGATCCGCTTCCTCCCTCACCACAGCGGCAGAAGCCGTTTGTGAGGTATGGGGCACAAACTCGATAAAAATCTCATCCCCGTAAATTCGCTGTACCAGGGAGGAGATAAAGTCGATTTCGAATCCCTCATATTCACCGGTCTGGGTATTTTGTCTGCAAAAGGAATTTTCGTAGTCGCAGATGGCGATGGTGATCTCCTCTTTTTGCCCGTCCAGCTGCGCTGTATCCTTCTCACCTTGGCCTGCTGCAACCATGATCAGAATGATGGCTGCCAGCACCAACGCTCCTAAGACGCTGAGCAAAAAAATTTTATTCTTTATAATGCGCTTCCACAGGGGCTGTTGCCGCACCCGGCGCCCACTGTTGATAGAACCTCGTACGTACTTTTTCACAAAAGAACCGCCTTCCCGATTAATACCTATTATTTTAAGATTTTTTTACATTTTGCGCAACTATAATAAGTTGAATAATTTATTAACTTATGTTATATTGAAATTGTCGGTCGGTTGTACGACTAAATAATAGGTGTGGTATGGGAAAAAAAGACAAGGATTTAAAAAACAATCGAGAGTTTATCCTGCTCAAGACCATGGAACTTCTTACGCAAAAAAGTGTGCAGGCTACAAGCTTTGCGGATATCGCCAAGGCTGTGAACTTGAGCAAGGGCACGCTGTACTATTACTTCCCCTCCAAGGAAGATTTGGTATTGCAGGTGTGTGAGAACTACTTTAAGGAGATCAACCGGCAGCTATTTGAGTGGTTAGGGCATATGGAGAGCCTTAAACGGCCCCAAGCGGCGCTCCAGGAGCTGGTTGGGATTTTTACCAAAAGCCAGGAGCAGGCTAAATTACATATTAGCTTGATGAATGAGGCGGCCTTTGGCAACCAGCGATTGCTGAAAAGATGGCGAGAGAAATATGCCGAGTGGCAGACGCTGGCAGAAGTGGGTCTGGCGAGGCTGGAGATATCACCGGTTTACGCCAAAAAGTGGGCCATGGCATGCTTTGGAATTTTAGATGGCAGCATTATAAACTGTGCACTGAAAATGCCAGCGCTCGATCTAGAGGAACTGTTAAAAGTATAAAGCAAAGGAAATTCGGCCAAAATATACTCATAATTTACAAGGGACAGGCAGAATGATCACGGTTTATTCATAAAATTATTATATACTGTAAACATGTAATGAGACACCAACAGACCAAATGGTCGATGATAGGAGCCATATATGGATATTAAGAAAATACTAGTACTGGGGGATTCTCTTTCCAAGGGGATTGTGTATAATGAACAAAAAAAGCGGTATTGTCCGCTGGAAAATGGGTTTATCAACACGCTCACTAAGAAAATCCGATTTACTGTGACAAACGTCTCCCGATTCGGCAGCACCCTCACACAGGCGCTCAAAATTGCGCCGGCTAGGGTCGAGAAGGAGGACCCTGATTTAGTGCTCATAGAGTTTGGAGGCAATGACTGCGATTTTAACTGGGATGAGATCGCCAAAGACCCCTCCAAAGACCACCGCCCCCGGACAGAGCTCAACACGTTTGAAGAGAATCTGACGCATTTTGTGAAGGAGTTAAATTTGCGGGGGAAAACCCCGGTGCTGCTCAACCTGCCACCTCTGGACGCTCCGAAGTACTTCCAATGGTTTACGGGGGGAGACGAATCCAAGGGCAAAGAGATTTTAAAATGGCTGGGAGATGTATGCAAAATTTATTGGTGGCATGAGAGGTATTCCTGCGCGGTAGAGAGAGTGGCACAGGCCACCAAAACCCGCCTCATTGACATCAGAGGGGCATTTTTGCAAAAAGAGGACTATCGGGAGTTTTTGTGCATCGACGGCATTCATCCCAATGAAAAGGGACATAAGCTCATCGAGGATACCATTCTGGGATACATCCAATCCCACGCCAGCTACCTTCTGGCTTAGAGAGTACCAAAAGAGCTGGAAGTGAATGAGGAAGAGCCAAGGGCGAGAAGTACGCCATAGTCATTTGGGATATTTTATATTCTGGTCATCATAAGTGGGGTGAAAAGTGCCCCCATAAGACGAAAGATATTGGGGCGAAGATATGATAGACACGCCTCCCAGATAAAAACAGCTGTAAAATATAAAAGGCGCTACAGCTCGACAAGAGAAAATAAGCGGATATCATTGGGTATCTGCTTTTTTGTTGCACCTTTCTTGGCATATTGGGAGATCCATGAGGGGTATTGTCCATTTTAAATAGAGAAAATGGATGAGAGAGGGAAGCGAGCGCATTCTCAAAAATACACTGGAAAGTTCCCTAGAAGGAGTATTTTTCCACAAAGAAAAGGAGAAAAGCGCTCAAATGCGTATCTCAAATCTACCAAAATCCACAAACTCTCCAAAATAGATCGTATGACAAAAGGACTAAGGATTATTCATACAGCTTGTGAATGTAGTATAGCGCAATCTGTGTTCGATCTCTCAGCTGTAATTTGGACAAAATTGTACTGATGCTGTTGCGCACAGTGCCCTCGCTGAGAAACAGTTTATGTGCGATCTCTTTATTAGAAAGACCTTGATAGATGAGCTGTACGATGTTGTTCTCCGTTGCGTTGAGCTGAGGAATGGCCACGGGAGTGGGGCTGGGGGGATGAGGCCGCTCGGAGGTCATTTCCGAAAAAAACTGAAAGAGTTTGGAGCAGATGTTGGGGTTTAACATGGCGCCGCCCTTCCAAACGGTGTGAATAGCGCTCACTAGCTCATCTACAGAGATGCCCTTTAAAATGTATCCGCTGGCTCCGTACCGAATGGCGTTATAGATGTATTCATCGTCGTCAAAGGTGGTGAGCACGATGATTTTAATCCCTGGGTTGCGCTCTTTGATTTTCTTGCAGGCCGTGACGCCATCCATTTTGGGCATGCGAATATCTAGAAGAACGATATCGGGCACCAGCTTTTCACACAATAAAACCGCCTCTTCACCATTGCTGGCAGTGCCTACCACCTGGATATCTGGCTTATTGGAGAGGATGATCTCAAAACTCTCCCGTATGAGTTCCTGATCCTCCACTACCAAAACGCGAATGGGAATCTGTCTATCGGGCATAGTGTTCATAGGATTCCTCCTTTCGTGGGATGAAGATATGAATGGAAAATCCGCTATCTGATTCATAGTGGATGGTGCCTTCAAATTCAGCAATGCGCTCGGCCATGCCTGTCATACCTGAGCCCATTGTCAACTGCTCACACCCGATGCCGTTGTCAGAGATGTCTAGCTTAATGTGGTGCAGCGTCACCTCTAAAAAGATGTGAATCTGTGTCGCCTGGCCGTGGCGCACAGCATTGGTAATGCACTCTTGAATAATGCGGTAGAGCACGTCTTCGAGCATGGGAGTGAGTTTCCCTTCATCTATGTAAGTAAAGGACACCTCAGTATGGGTGACCTGAGAGATGTTATCTGCCAGCTCCTGTATGGCAGGATAAAAGGAGGACTTCACAAGAGAATCCGGTCGGAGCTGCTTGACAGAGCGCCGCGCCTCCACTAGCGCATTGCTGGCTACATTGGAGAGCTGATCGATTTTCTGACGCAGATCTTCTGGACGGTCCATCAGCTCTTTACAGGCTACAAGCCCAGTGGTAATGGCTGTAAGAGAGTGGCCTAGAATATCGTGTATTTCCCGGGCAAGGCGATTGCGCTCCCGGGTTCTGGCGTTTTCCTCGGATTTGTTGACCATATGTTTTAGCTGAATATTGGCCAGCTCCAGCTCTTCATTGAGCTGGTTGATCTTAGATTTTTCTTTGATTTGGTATTGGACGCAGAAATACATGTATACGATGAAGATGACGATGTTGAGGGAGGCAAAGATGCTCTTTAGGGTGTACACAGTCAGCCGCACTGAGGCGTCTACATAAGCCAAGTACTCGTTGAGGGAGAGAATATGAAACCGATGGGATAACAGATCGTATTCACAGAAAATGTATATGAGTACATACAGCACCATGAGAACAATCTGCTGAGGTTTTTTGATGCTGGAGTCAAACGTGTGGGCAATGCAGAGTAAAAAGATGCCATTGTAAATGTAGTTGGTCTGGGAGAACAGGCCAAAACACAGAAGCATATCCACCAAATAGGAGATGGTACACGCCATAGAAGAGCGAGTAAAGTAGGGAGAATTCTCCCGCAAAGTGATGTTGAGCACAAAGAGAAGCAGCATGACAATGCAGCGCAGGGTAACTTCGCTGGGAGGAGCCGGTATCGCATTAACTTGGAAAATAAAACTCAATGCCTGACCGTTTTGTGTGATATAGGTGGTGCACTGCAAAAGGACGGCGCATATGCCCAGTATGATACAGGAATTGAATAAAAGCATGCCCTTGCGGATGTTGTAAAGACGAAGCGAGTCCATCGTAGCCTCCTATTAGATCATAGGGCAAGTAAGTGCCAAACAAAATGGTGCTGCCCCTATTACAGTTTATTTTTCACACACTATCTGCTAGTATTAATAACGACAAAATCCAAATGAGTCTGGAGACGTGAAAAAATTTCTTTTACCTATTATACCATAGGAATAAGCTAACTGAATCATAAAAAGAAAAATATGACATTTGTCATAGTAAAAGTTATTACTTTTGTGAATCGAATTTTATTTATATAAAACATATAATGAGATTATTCCAAATAAAACTAAATAAATTTTAAGGAGGAAATGATTATGAAGAAAGTCGTAAGTCTCATTCTTGTACTACTTCTGGCAGTCATGGTCTTTGCGGCATGCGGTGCACCGGCAGAGGAACAGCCTTCTGGTGAACCATCAGATAGTACCAGCCAGGCTCCAGAGGAGACAGGAACAGAGCCAGCAGAAGGGGAAGCGACCAAGATCACTATTGGATGGTGCCCACCGGATATCACTGGCGTGTTTAAGACGGCAACAGATTATATGGAAAAAGCCGCTGCTGAGGCAAGGGAAAACGGTTTGGATGTAGAGGTAATCACCCGCTCCAATACCACTCATACCGATGCAGCTGCACAGATCGAAAGTATTGAAAACTTCATTCAGCAGGGCGTAGACGTCATTATCATCTCCCCGGCAGAAGTGGAAGCAGTAAAGCCTGGCATCCAGCAGGCAAATGAGGCGGGAATCCCCGTTATCATGGTAAATATGCTGGAGAAACAGGAAGATATTGAAATTGCCTCCTACATAGGTTTTGACAATGCAGAGGCAGCATCGGTATCCGCCTATAGCATGTTAGATGCTTTTGGAGGCCCAGGCGTGCTAGGGGAAGGAGAGCAGGCAACTCCTCCGGAAGATGGCATGTTAGACCTAGAATGGTGGGAAAGTATTTATCAAGATGTGGATAAAAATTCTATCTCTGGTAAGGTAGCAATTATTGAAGGAATCGCTGGAGATCTGTTCTCTAATCAGAGAAACGAGGGCTTCCATGCAGTCATCGATCAATACCCCAACATCGAAGTAGTACAGATGTTAGCGGCAGATTGGAATAGACAAAAGGGAATTGAAGCGGCAGAAAATATTCTGCAAAACAACCCAGAGCTGGATGCCATTTATGCGTCCTCCAATGAAATGGGCATTGGTGCCTATAATGCGGTAAAAGACGCTGGACGGGAAGATGAAGTGATCGTCATCACCAACGACGGTACTTCCGAGAGCGTAGATATGATTCGCGCGGGGCAGCTCACTGCTGAAACTTGGCATGGATTCCCTGACTGGGGCTGGTATGGCGTACAATACGCCTGCATGCTGGTACAGGGCATGGAGATTCCAGAACAGTATAATATCAATCCGCGGACAGAATACATCGACAATGCAGATGACTTCTATCCAAATCCAAAGCTCAATCCCATTGACTGGGAGGCCATTAAAGCCGGAGCATAAGTTTACTCATTTCTCTGCTGTGCGCACTGCGCACAGCAGAGTGCTATTGATAGCTAAGAGTGCTCGAAAAACACCCCATAAAATACATTTTTTATTTCTTAAACTATTATAAAGGGGGGAATCAATTTGTCTTCTCCATATATCTTAGAGATGAAAAATATCAACAAGAGTTTTTATGGTACGCCTGTGCTGCAGAATGTGAACTTCAGCGTAAAAAAGGGCGAGGTTCATGTGCTACTGGGAGAAAATGGCGCGGGCAAATCCACGCTGATGAAGATATTATCCGGCGTGTACAAAGCAGATAGTGGCCAAATTGTGCTGGATGGAAAACCGATAACGGTGAAATCCCCTGATCATTCGCTCTCCATGGGAATTGGGATGGTATATCAGGAGCTATCGCTCATTCCCTATATGAGCATAGCGGAAAACGTTTGGCTAGGGCATATGCCCAAAAATAAATTGGGTTTTGTAAAGAAGAAAAAACTACTAAAAGATACAAAAACTATGTTGACTGAGCTGCAGATTGACGTGGATATCAATAAAAACGTGTCAAATTACGATCTGGGAATACAACAGCTCTGTGAAATCATCCGTGTCATTTCTCGGGATGTGAAGATCGTCATATTAGATGAGCCAACCTCATCTCTTTCCACTGTGGAAGTGGAAAAATTATTTCAAACGATTCGCAGATTAAAGGAGCAAGGGATTGCCTTTGTCTATATTACACATAAGCTAGATGAAGTAGCGCAAATTGGAGACTGTGTGACCGTGCTTCGCGACGGCAGCACTATCGACCAAACGCTGGACGATGTGGAAAATATCTCCCGAGATACGCTGGTCACCATGATGGTTGGTCGTCCCTTAGAGGAGCAATATCCCAAGGTACCAGCAGTACAAAATGAGATTATGCTGTCGGTGGACCATCTGTCAGACGATAAGTTCTTTTATGACGTGAGCTTTGACGTGAAAAAGGGTGAAGTGTTGGGGGTAGCTGGCTTGGTAGGAGCAGGAAGCAGCGAATTGGCAGAGGCAATATTTGGACTAAGAAAAATCCGAAAAGGAACGATCACCTATTGCGGACAGCCTTTTATCCCTAAAAGCCCTAAAAAATCCATCCAAAATAAACTGGGCTTTGTTACCAAAGACAGGAAAGATGGCTTGGCGCTTCACATGTCCATTTCTACCAATATCTGCATGGCGAAACAAAAGGGTTTTAGCAAATTGGGCTTCCGGCTGCGCAAAGCAGAAAAGACGGCCACAGATAAGTACATAAAAATGCTGAGCATTAAAGCGGAAAGTGGGAAGCAAAAGGTCAGAGATCTCTCTGGTGGTAACCAACAAAAGGTGGCAATTGCCAAATGGAATTGCAGCGATACCCTGCTCTACCTAATGGATGACCCTACTAGAGGCGTAGATGTAGGCGCAAAAGTGGAGGTGTACAACCTCATTAACCATATTACGTCCCAAGGCGCAAGCGTTCTTTTAATTTCATCGGATATGCCTGAACTTCTAGGCATCTCAGATCGGATCATGGTGATGAAAAAGGGAAGAGTGGCGGCGATTATGGATACGAAGGAGTGTACACAGGAATTAATTTTAGAAAAAGCGGCAGGGAGTGAAGGACGATGACGACAAAATCCAAAGTAACGGGTAAAAATATAGTAAATATTCTGCAAAAATTCAGTGCGCTGCTCATACTGCTCATTCTCATAGCGTACATGTCATTTGCAAGCGATGTATTTTTTGAAGTTTCCAATTTTGTGAATATCATAAAACAATCCTCCGCGCTGGGCATCATGGCTATCGGGCAGACGCTAGTCATCTTGACAGGTGGTATCGATCTTTCGGTAGGTTCCATGATGGCAGTATCAGGCTGCACCATGGCAGTGGCAAATACTCAGTGGGGATTTGCGCCAGTACCAGCAGTACTCCTGGGAATTGTCATTGGCGTGGTGGCCGGCCTTATCAACGGCGTGATTGTTACAAAGGGAAAGATTCAGGCGTTTATCGCCACACTGGGCATGCTACAAGTGGCGGAAGGCGTGGCGTTGCTGCTCACAGATGGGCTGCCTATCTCGGGGATTGACCCGGGGATGTTAGAATTGGGCAACGGCATGGTGTGGGGCATTCCACTGAGTGTATTTGCCTTTTTGGCCATGGCAATTATTTGGTACGTGTATCTCAACTATACCACCGGTGGACGGAACATCATGGCTGTGGGAGGTAATGAAGAGGCCTCTCGCACGTCTGGCATCAGCGTAGATGGGACGAAAATTGCCGTTCATACTATATGCGGTTTCTGTTGCTCCATCGCCGGTTTTGTGATGATGGGACGAATGAACTCTGCAAATGGTCTGATGGGAAGCGGCATGGAACTGCAGGCCATTACCGCAGTGGCCTTAGGCGGCACCAGCCTTGCAGGAGGCTTGGGAGGAATCGGCGGGACGATTATCGGCGTTATCACCATTGGTGTACTCAACAATGGCTTAGACCTGCTGAACACAACGCCTTTCTGGCAAAAGGTCATTTTGGGAATTCTGATCGTTCTGGTAGTGATTTTAGACTCCTGGAGGAGCAGACGGTTCCGCACATGATCTGTGCCTGAGAAAGAGAGAAAATAGGCGCTCTCATAAAGGGCGCCTATTATATTGCAGTTTGATTGTAAAGGAATCGTTGGCACTTTCCGGGAGAGAGTCAATCGCTTGTGTTTTTAGCATAGAGCGAGGGGAAGGAAGATAATTGTCTCGATGAGAGAGATGATCGGGAGAGCGTTGTGATGTAGTGCAAGTCATGAAAATGAGAGCTTTGCAATTCCCCTTGAAAGGGGAGTAAGCACAGAGTAAATAGAAAGATTTCCTGCTCAGTCAATGGAGCAGAGGAAGAGGAAATATACGCTTGGGGGTGAAAGTGCAGGTAAATTGGTTGAAAAATGGGGAAATGCAGAAACCCTGTACCATCTGGTACAGGGTTTCTGCATTTCAAATATATTTGGAAGTGAAGTACTTATAAACAGGTGTAACCTCCATCTACTACAACGTCCGAACCTGTAGTGTAACCAGAAGCACTGCTGGCTAGATATAGAATGGGAGGAACCAGCTCTTCCATGCGGCCCATGGGGATCATCCGATACCAGGCCTGCTTTAATTCCTCTGCCACATCTGCTGACATGGGTGTCGCCACAAAACCAGGGCTAATGCTGTTTACTCGAATGTGATAGGGCGCAAATTCCACTGCCATAGAGCGAGTCATGTGGAGGATAGCGGCCTTAGAGGTGTTATATGCACACTGAAGATTGGGGATGTTGACAATATAGCCGGACATAGAAGCCATGTTGATAATGCTCCCTGCAACCCCTAAGTCCACCATGGTCTGAGCCACCCGGCGGGCCACAATATATTCCCCGGTGAGGTTTACGTCGATCATATGCCGAAACTCATCAGGGGTGGTTTTGAGCACTTCTTTGTGGAGGGTGATGCCAGCGTTGTTGAACAACACGTCGATCTTTTGAGAGCGCTCGATAATTTGGCGAACAGCGCTATCTACCTCCTGCTCGTTGGTGACATCAGTGGAGATGTGCCAGGCTTTGCCCCCTGCCGCCTGGATATCGGCAATGGCTTCGTTGGCGTCGGAGCGAGATAAAATGACCACTTCCGCGCCCGCTTTGGCAAGTCCTAGGCCAACTGTACGGCCAATTCCCTTATTGCCGCCAGTCACTACGGCAACTTTACCCTGCAAACCGAATATTTGATCTAGATACATAGGAATTCCTTTCTAAGCAGTACGCGTCCTGCTATTTGCTGAACTTTTGTCTCACAAACTGCAATGCCTCTTTGATATCTGCATCCAGTTTTTGCTCATCCGCGCTGCCAGAGAGATCGCGCCATACTTTGATGTCGCTGCCCACTGTTCCGCCCGGGCGGACGAATGGCTCCATGACCACGGCGCCGTCGTAGGAGATATCCTGTAAGGCTTTGCCCATTTCATCCCAAGGCATATGTCCCTTGCCGGGAACTTTCCGGTTGCACTCGCCAATATGGAAATGCCCCAGATAGTTTCCACAAGTGCGGATGGCGTCTCCTAAGAAATCCTCTTCAATGTTCATGTGGAAGCAGTCTAGCAGTATTTTTACATTGGGATGGCCGATGTCCTTGGCCAATTGTGTGGCTTCCTGGCTGGAGTTGATGAGGAAATGCTCAAAGCGATTTACCGTCTCAAGGGCCAATAAAACCCCATGCTCCTGTGCGAAGTCGGCGATTTCCAGCATGCTCTGGATGCTGCGGCTGCGGGTAGCGGGTTTATCCACTGGTTGGCTGTAGTCATAGGGCCAGTAAGCGTAGATAATGCCGCCCAAAACATGAGCATCTACCTTTTCCAGGGCAATGATGATCTTGCGCAAATAGTCTAATCCTTCCTTGCGTACACTCTCATCGGCAGAAGAGGTATCGTATTGTGGAGGAAGGCCAATACAGCCTGTGAGGGAAATGCCCACACTGTCAGCCGTGTCTTTGATGTGTTTTAGCTGGCTGTCATCCATTTCCACTAATGCGCCAGCCCCTAGCTCTAAAATATCAAAGCCCAGATTTGCTACCTTATTGCAGTAATAAGCGTAGTCGGCGGCCCATTCCTGTTCCCAATAAGCAAAATATGTTCCAAATTTCATGGTAGTACCTCCTTTAAATTCATTTTAGTAAGTGAGAAGTATAGATAAGCAATTTGCTTTATTGATCTAGTAAAACCCAAAGAGCTCACTCTAGGAATCTTCTTTGAAATATAATATGGCATCGGTAAACCCGCAGGTTTCCGTGATTTTCCGTATTTACAGTGCAACATATTGGCGATCTCTTGTGTCAGCTGATTTGTTTAGTGCTAGTGTTGCATCCAGCACATGGCACCGGAAAAGTGTGCTTTGTCGCTACTCTCTTTGCTCTAGAAACGATTAGTATCTTTTGTTTTGACGATGGGTTGGCTTGTTGCCATAGATTTCCCATCCAAATACGTCCCGGCTGTTCAGTGCCCCGGCTGTTCAGTGCCCCGGCTGGGTGGCTAGCTCGGGATATGCTAGTGCATATCCCGGCTACCGCCTGAAGGGGAAGAATCAGGGAGAGTCAGACTTTCCCTGTATTTACCTCATTAGATATCCAAAATGACTTTTTGTACATCGTTTTTATGGGTATCGATGTATTGATATGCCTCAGCTACTTGAGTGAGAGGATAGTGATTGGTAATAATGGTGTTTAAGTCCACCTTGCCAGATGCCACTAGTTCGATGGCGTCCACATAATCCTCATGGATGTACATGAGTGTGCCCACGAGGGAGTACTCTCTATCCTGTACATTGGCCATATTCACTTTTACAGGGTGGCCATATACGCCGACGATGACGATGGTAGTTCCCTTTTCAATGATATCCAGCAGTTGATTGAGCGCCTGTTCGCTGGCAGTACACTCGTATACTACATCTACACCATCTGGGCCGAATTCCTCTAAGATCTTCTGGGCCAAATCTGTCTCTTTGGTATTTACTGCCACGTCGATACCGCACTTGGTGGCAAGATCTAATTTGAATTGGGAGATGTCTGCGATCATCACTTTACCAGCCCCCATGCCTTTGGCGCTCTGTGCCACTACATTGCCGATGGTACCAGCCCCCATAACTAGGACTTTTTTGCCTTTGATATCAGCTGTGCCCCGTTTTACAGCGTGTACGCCTACTGCCAAGGGTTCGATGGCAGAGCCTTCTGCGTAGGAGATGTTGTCCGGCAGTTTATATAGTAAGCTGGCATCTACCGCATAGTATTCAGAATAAGCGCCGGTATCTTGGCATCCTAAAACTTCTAATTTCTTGCAGATGTTATACCGATTGTTCTTGCAGTGGACGCATTCACCACAGATTTTTTGTGGGCGCATTACCACCCGATCTCCCTCTTTTACATTGGTGACGTCGCTGCCTACTTTAACAATTTCGCCAGCGGCTTCATGTCCCATAACGATGGGGAAGGACATAAATGGATGTTCACCATAGTAGGCGTGAATGTCCGAGCCACATACACCAGCGGCGTGGACGCGCATGAGCGCCTGATTGCTGGCCACTTCTGGCACAGGGACATCTCTGACTTCAAATGTTTTTACTGCAGTTAAAACCGCTTGTTTCATAGGTATTTCCTCCTTAGGGGTTTATAAAGAATTTGCAGAATCCATCATTTTTATCTCAAATGGGAAAGAAAAAAATGAAGATATCCTTGTTAAAGCATGCATATGCACAGATTGCGTATTCAGAACAAATCGATAAAAAGGCATCATAAAAGAATCTTAACGATATGTTTTTGCAGGAGGATTGTCAGCCGCTTTACAAGGTAAAAATCCCCTTGTTTTCTGGCATAACAAAACAAACCTCACTTGCTTTGATAAGATTTTTTAAAATGGTAAATAATGTATGCAGGTAAATTGTTTGGTTGATTGATTTTATTATAGTGAGGATAAGGGGGATTGTCAATTGTTTTTTAGCAATTTGTTTTAAAATATTATCTTTTACTATTATTTGTATTCAGATATTCTCACTTGGTCAAAGGCATGTTGAGTTGAATATCCGTACCCACCCCTTCTGTACTGTATACATTCATGCCATATTCCTGTCCAAAGTGGAGCTGAATGCGCTTATGGACGTTGCGCAGACCGACAGAGCTCCCTTTGGAGGAAATGGGATCCTCGCTGGTGCCGCTGAGGGAGTCGTTTAGTGCCTTAAGTTTTTCGTGGGGAATGCCCAGTCCGTCATCGCGGATGTTAATTACCAACCGTTTTTGGGTAATATGGGCGCAAATTTCAATGTGCCCCCGGCCGAGCTTCGTCTCCAAACCGTGATAGATGGCGTTTTCCACAATGGGCTGGATGATCAGCTTGGGGATGCGATACTGCAAGGTATCGGGATCTACCAGGTCCACTTTCTCGAATTTGTTGTTAAAGCGGATGTGTTGAATTAAAAGATAGTTGTCCACATTGGCCAGTTCTTCTTCCAAAGTGACGAGAGCGTTTTTATTGCTAATGCTATAGCGAAAGAGCTTGGAAAGGGCGTGGGTCATGACCTCGATATCTTTCAGGCCGTAGACAATGGCCTGTCCGCGAATGGACTCCAAGGTATTATATAGAAAATGGGGGTTTATTTGGCTCTGCAGCGCCTCTAGTTCAGCCTGCTTTTTTGTGAGTTGCGCATTGGACTCCCGGAGCATAAGGGACTTAATGGTGTTGGTAAGGGAGTTCAAATCGGTAAAAATGGAGTGCAAAGGGCTGGAATCGGATTTTTGGGGCTCCCCAAAATCAAAGTCGATTTCCCCCTTGACTACGCCGTGAAGAACCCGTTCAATCTGGGTGATGGGTTCATAGATTTGGCGTTTGATGATGAAAAAAATGATGATAAAGATAACGATATAACAAAGAAGAATGAGCACAGTGATGAGCATAATATTTGTCTGAGCGGGGGCGACGTAATACGCCGTATAATCCTCGCCAAATGACTGAAGATACACGGTATACCCCTCTGACTCATAGCGGGAAGAGCCATCGGAAGGTGAGTCCAATACCACATCAGCGGGAACGGTGGAGGAAGAAAAGACAATTTCCCCCTGATCATTTTGCAATATGGTAATGCCATCGGCAGTAGAGGTGGGCTCTTCACCCAGACGGACAATGCGCTCTAGCTCTCGAAAGGCCAGGGTAGCATCTGTTTGGGCCAGGTCCTGCTGCTGTTTGGTAAAACTATCGGACAGCACGATGGTGAACACGCAGGGGAGGATCAATAGGATTACGGTATAAAAGATAAAAAGGCGCAGCAAGCTGGACTGTAGAGGATTGTTTTTTTTCTTGGCGATTTTTGACTCGTTTTTTTTAGAGAACATCATAAAAAACACCCTCCTAAATTAATTGCTGTAGAGTTTGCGATATTGGGCAGGCGTGATACCGGTCATCTTCTTAAAGAGCTTGCTGAAATGCTTAGAATCGTGGTAACCTACCATTTCCGAGATATCCACAATGCGATAGCGTGGATCCTGCAAAAAGCGCTTAGCCATCTCGATTCGACGGGAGACTAGATATTCGCTGAAGTTTACGCCGGTTTTCCTTTTAAAAACATCGCTGATGTATTTGGGGCTCAAATACACATGGCTGGCCAGATCATCCAGACTGATGTTCTCGCTATAGTGCTCGTCAATATAATCCTGCAATAGTGTAATGACAGAAGTTGTGGAGTTATTATGCGCCTCATGGGTCTGGCGGGCCTCCTGAAGCAGGTTGATGAGGAATTCAGAGATCTGGCTGATGGAATGGCAGGACTCTAAACTCTGCTCTATGTGATCTCTTGGATGCTGTTCCTGAAAGGAGGGAGCTACGCTGCACATAGTGGTATAAATCACGTCGATGGTGTGGAGCGCCAGCGTGAAGATCATAGAAGGGTTGGTGGTATCCTGGCATTTCTCTAAAATTTCATTGATAATGCTCTGGGCATCCGAAGAATCTGCCTGTTCAATATAGCGAATGAGGCGGTTGCGGTACTGGGCAGTAAACAGGGCAGAGATATCCTGGGTCGTGATTTTTTCCGCCTCGGGGGCGGCAGTGATCACGCGGTTGGTGCCGTGGACAATGCGAGAGCGAACGGCGTCTTGGGCTGACTGGAAGGAAATGGAAATTTCCGCAAAGCTATTTTGTGGGGTGCCGACGCCTAGGGTAATGCTGTACCGGTAGATGTTGGGGATCTGCATGTGGCAGTATTTAAAGGCATCACTCACTAGCAGCTCCACGCTCTTTTGGGACTGAACACTGTAATTGGCAATGCATACCACGGATAAATTGAAGAGAAAAATGCACACTTCATAACAGGTGGGCTGGAGCTGGTCGTACCATTTGGACTCAATGTGTTTGAGTACATCTCGATTCATATCGGCAGTAGTGGCGATATTTTCATCCAACATAATTTGAAACACCTGAAATATGCCGTCGGCGAAGGTGCTATTGTACTCGCTATTGAGGTAGGCAATGGGGTCTTCCGAGGGCAGCCTAGCATTTCCTGTAAGATAATTGAGGAAGAAATGGCTAAGAGAATGCCTTTTGCTCTTTTCCAGCTGATTTTGCAAATTGGCCTCTTTTTCAGACTCCTGATCCAGCTGGGCGCGCAGACGCTTGAGCAGGGCAATTAGGTCATTGGGTTCTACGGGTTTCAATAGATAGTCGAATACACCCTGTTCGATGGCGGACTTAGCGTAGGAAAAGTCGCTATAACCACTGATGATGACAAATTTGGTATCCAAACCCAACTCGGCTGTGCGCTTAGCTACTTCAAGGCCATCCATCCCCGGCATGCGAATGTCGGTAAACACCAGGTCGGGATGGGTCTCGGAGATGAGTTTAATGGCTTCTTGGCCGTTATGTGCCTGTCCAATAATGGTAAAGCCGTATTTTTCCCAATCGATGATGTTGCAAATGAGCTTACATACCCAGATTTCGTCGTCCACAATAATGGTTTTAATCATGTTCTAATTCCCCCCAGCTTTGTGTTAGCGCAAGTAAGTATTCTGGATCCATTTCGGACTTTTTAAACTCGCGAACGGCATAGCCGCCATTCATTACAATTATGCGATCGCATAAATTGGTCATCTCCTCGATTTCAGTAGAGGCGACGATGATGGAAAAGCCATCCTCTGCTAACTGATATATCATCTCACAAATGAGCTTTTTAGAGGCCAGATCCATGCGCAAGGTGGGCTGATATAACAGCAGGATTTTTCCATGGCTGGATGCAGCGCATTGGGCCAATTGGATGCGCTGACAAACCCCATAGGGCAGCTTATTTATGGGAACATCCAAAAGGGAAAGAGGCAAGCTTGCGCGCTGGGCAAAGGTTTTAGCCAGATGATCCTCTAGCTTTAAATTGATCATGCCGCTGTGGCATACCTTATTGAGCGCACGCAGCGAGATATTTTGCCGCACAGTCATCGTAGGTACCAGGCCAGAATGCTTCTGTACGCCGGAAAAGTAGGCAATCCCCAGACGATGAGCCACTCTGGGATTTTTAATATTCACAGGCTTGCCATCCAAAAGGATTTGCCCCTGGGCCTTCGGAGGAAGACCGCACAAGGTGGTGAGCACTTTACTCTTACCCGATTCATATTGCCCCACCAAGCCCAAGATTTCCCCTCGATATAGGCGGAAGTTGATGTCGTGGTAGGCGCTGCTGGTGAGATGGCGCACTTCCAGGACCTCTTGAATTTCCCGAGTGAGCCGGGCTTTTTTCGCCTCGTATTGTGTTTTGCCTGCCATTACAGCGATGATCTGCCGCTCGGTACAGGCGGATTTTTCATATACGCCGGCGGCGATGCCGTCCCGCAGAATAATCAAACGATCTGCAAAGGCAAGCGCATCTTTGACGCTTTGGGTAAAGTACAGCACGGAATGCTGCTTCTCTGTCAAAGATCGGATAATCCCCTTTAAGTTGTTTTGTGCCGCAGTAGAATAGGGCAGCAATGGTTCATCTAGTATGAGTAGATGAGGCTCAATATTTAAGATAGAAGCCAAATCCACTAAAGCCCGCTCCACGCTAGTGAGTTCTCCTGCTAAAAGGTTAACCGGCTTTTTGAGCCCAACTAGCTCCAGCAGCTTAATTGCACGAGCGTAGATTTTCTTCTTGGAGATGATGCCAGTGCTTTTTTGATGGATGAGGATGTTTTCCGCAATGCTCAGATCGTTGAGATAATTCAGCTCCTGATACATGATGCTGATGCCTGCGTCAAGCGCCTGTCTGGGGTTTGAGAACGAGACCTCTTCGCCGTCAAGCAGGATCGTACCGCCGCTCGGCGTGACGGAACCAGACAGGATCTTCATAAGCGTTGATTTTCCCGCGCCGTTTTCTCCGGCCAGCGCCAGGATCTGGCCGCGGTCGAGCCGCAGCGAAACGTCGTCGAGCGCCTGCACGCCGGGATAGCTCTTGCTGATATGCTGCATGCTTAACAGAACATGCTCCATGCTGTTGTTCACTCCATTTCCTCGTAATCGTCCGTGAAAAAGAGGAATGGGGGCAGCGCCCCCAGATCCCCTTTTCGTTCTGTCAGCCCAGATTGTCGCGGGTCAGCATGTACTGCTGCGCATAGTTGTAGACCTCGGCCTGCTCTCCATGGATAATGCGGACGGCCAGCGGGATCAGGCCCTCGCCGTATTTGGCGGGATCGTAGCAGACCGTGCCCTGGAAGCAGTTGTCCTTCTTGAGCATCTCAATGCCGACGTCCTCGCCACCGTGGGAAACGATCATGCAGTCGTCGGAGCGCTTCGCCGTCTCGATCGCGGCCAGAACGCCTGCGGAGGCGGGGTCGGTCAGGACGCCGAAGAGGATCTTCCGGCTGTCGGGATGGGCCGTCAGGAAGTCGGCGGCAGTGGACTGCGCCTTCGTCTCGTCGTTGTTGAAGTCGATCCAAGTGACCTGATCGTCCGTAAATTCGATCCCGGCCTCCTGCAGCCGGGTCTCCAGGTGCTCCCGCAGCTCCGGCGGCGCGGACCAGGCCATGCCGCAGTCGGATGTGATGCACCGGGGAACGGAGATCAGTTTGCCCTCCAGCCCCAGGCGGCGGCAGAGCTGCTCTGTGGCGATGGCCCCGGCAGTGGTGTGAAACGTCACGATCAGCCGGGGGCTTTTT
>ERZ780195.1371-NODE-1371-length-20210-cov-4.685289_pt1 | contig 20210 bp, 10 predicted proteins | sample MGYA00511017_ERZ780195 | MGnify/ENA primary metagenome ERZ780195 (study PRJEB29588, sample SAMEA2159974) | human gut metagenome | biome: human gut; feature: human-associated habitat; material: faeces | place: Denmark | collected 2008/2010 ...
TTCCTGATGATTGGATATATAAATCAAATGAGATATTAGTTAAGTTTGTATAGGAGAGATATGAAAAAGAAGAAGAGTGGTTCGTTAATAGTTATTTCGGGACCTAGTGGTGTTGGAAAAGATACAATTTGTAATGAACTTGTAAGGAAACATAATGAAATATGTTTGTCTATTTCAATGACTACAAGGGAAAGAAGAGGTAATGAGGTAGATGGTGAGAATTATTTCTTTGTAACTAAAGATGATTTTATTAAAAATATAGAAAATAATAATATTAATAATAATAATAAGATATGCCGGCTTGCTTTCAACGAAAACGCAGGCGCACCAGTAATATTTCCTGAGTGCTATTATAATGAGCTCCTTACACTTCCACAGGGCAAGGGTGGCGGCTTTATTGCAAAAAAACATCCTGCACAGGTTGTTTTAGTTCCTGCACAGGATGAATATGAATTATATGATATTGATACTCCTGATGACCTTATTCGTCTTTCCCGGTATCTTCGCTAATTGCTGTACCTTATTTAGTTACAGCCTTTTCCTTTATTGTTGCTGCTTCTTCTGAAACAACTTCTTTAACCGTTTCCTCAGCTTTATCCTTAGGAAGAATTATGTTAAGTAATATTGCTACAAATGCTGCTGGAACAATACCAGACTCACCAAACATAAGCTGTACTGCCTGTGGTGTATGTGCAAGGATTGCAGGGCTTACACCCATACCATAGCCTACACCAAGTGCAACCGATACAATAGAAAGCCTTCTTGCATCAAGCGGCTCCTTAGTGATAAGCTGGATACCACTTACAATAATTGATGAGAACATCATAACTGCCGCACCACCAAGTACTGACTGTGGCATGATTGATATTAATGCTCCAAGCTTAGGAATAAGACCACATAATATAAGGAATACAGCACCAGATGCAAGTGCAATTCTGTTAACAACCTTAGTCATTGCAACAAGGCCAACATTCTGGCTGAATGATGTATTAGGAAGCACACCGAAAAGTGCTGCAAGCGATGAACCTAAACCATCACACATAACTCCGCCTGAAAGTTCTTTATCTGTCGCTTCTCTTCCTACTCCACCGACCATAACACCTGATATATCTCCAACAGTTTCTACTGCTGTTACAACAAACATAACAAGCACAGGAAGTATTGCTCTTAAGTCAAACACTGGCTTAACTGGCATGAACTTAGGAATCGCAATCCACTTAGCTTCTGCAACCTTATTCCAGTTAAGTACCCATGACTTAGTATATTCAACTCCCTCAGCATTAACTGCTGTATGTGGAAGCACACAGCCCATAATAGCTGCTACAATATAACCAACTATAATTCCAATCAGTATAGATGATGAACTAAGATATCCCTTTGTCCAGTGCTTAACGAATAATATAACAATAAGCACAACAAACGCCAGAAACAGATTCTCTAATGAGCCAAAGTCTTTAGCCCCGTTTCCACCACCGAATGAATTGATACCAACAGAAATAAGTGACAGTCCAATAGAAAGCACAACAGTTCCTGTTACAACTGATGGGAAAAATCTTCTTAAAGGCTTAATAAATGCACCAAGCACAGTTTCAAAAAGACCACCTATAATAGATGCTCCCATAATAGCACCATAGGCTAATATTCCGCCACCCATAACCTTTGTTACACTGCTGAACACTCCGATGAATCCAGAGCTTGTACCCATAATAATAGGCACCTTTCCTCCAACAGGTCCTACTGAAAATAACTGTATAAGCGTTACAATACCAGCTATGATCATAGCATTCTGTAAAAGTGCAACCTGAATAGATGCATACTCACTTCCTGCTCCAATACCACAGGCTCCTGTAATAATAAGCAACGGTGTAAGATTTCCTACAAACATCGCCATAACGTGCTGAAGTCCAAGTGGTATCGCCTGTTTTAATGAAAGCTTTCCATTAAAATCATATGCCTCCGGCATAAGTTCTTTTATTTTTTTCATATATCCTCCGGTATATTAACCATAATCTATCTGTTATTAATCTCATATGAAGAAGGTCTAGGGAAAATCATTATTCAAGTACTGATTTTCCTTAGACCTTCCTTCTGTATGACCTACGCTTATTATCTCTGCACATCAAATGAAGCATTATTCATAAGTCGTTTAATCTGGTCAACGCTTGTGATGTTAGTATCGCCGCGGATAGCGTGCTTCATTACTGAAGAAGCTACTGCGAAATTGACGATATCTTCGTGCTTCCAGTCATTCTGCATAAGAGCATAGATAAGACCAGAAGAGAATGCATCTCCACCACCAACACGGTCAACAATCTCAAAATTGAGTGTCTTGCTTTCGTAAGTCTTTCCGTCAGCATAGTAGAAAGCCTTAAGAGAGTTATTACTTCCTGAATGAACATAACGTACTGTTCTTGCAATTGCTTTCATATGGTACTGCTCATCAATAGCCTTGAATACTCTGTCCATATCCTCAAATGATGGATCCATAGTAAGGCCGTCCTTAACATCTGTACCATCTGCATTGTATACATGGATAGGCTCAATACCTATAAGTACATCTACATATGGAAGATATCTGCTGAGTACATCCCTTGCTGTTTCAAAAGACCATAATGTACTTCTGAAATTAGGATCAAAGCTTACCGTAAGTCCAAGCTTCTTAGCTGCCTTGATAGCCTTATCTATAAGACGACGGCAGTTATATGAAAGAGCTGGTGTGATGCCACTTAAATGTAACCAGTCATAATCCTTTAAGATGTTCTCAAAATCTACATCCTTATAATCATATTCAGCAAATGCTGAGCTTCCTCTATCATATATTACCTGTGAAGGTCTTACTGAAACACCTTCCTCAAGATAGTAAAGTCCCATTCTTCCGTCAGCCTTAATAATATGCTTAGTGTGTACATCATTAGCCTTAAGGTAGTTGATACAAGACTTACCAAGGTCTGTGTTAGGTAATACTGTAAAAAATGTTGAATCTACACCAAGGTTAGCGAGTGAAACTGCTACGTTGGCTTCTGCTCCACCATAGTTAACTATGAAATTGTGGGTTGTAACTATCTTCTCATAGTTAGGTGGTGACAATCTTAACATCAATTCGCCAATTGCTATGAACTTCATATGTGCCTCCATCTATCATTAAACTTTAAACCTGATATTAAGTAATATTTTATGGCAATAATCTGTACTTTTATTGCTCTATATTGTCAAAATAATACTCCATTTAATGATACTACTTATCCTATAAAATTGCAAATTGTATTTAACGCATTAACTCATAAATACCGCAGTATTTTGTTGCATTAACACACCATTTCATTGTATAATTAAAAATATTTTGAAGCGAGGAAAGTAATACCTATGGACATTTACGAATCATTGAACTCTATTTTAGTAACTTTATTCAATGATATAATGAACATTGAAGAAAAGGCTTTAATTACAGATGAATTTTCTGACATCACAGTTACTGATATGCACATAATTGAAGCTATCGGAATTAAAGAGCCACGCACTATGGGAACAATATCCAAGGCCTTAGGCGTGACTATGGGAACTCTTACAGTCGGCATTAACGGACTTGTTAAAAAGGGATATGTAATAAGGACAAGAAGTGAAGAAGACCGCCGTGTCGTATATGCTTCCCTCACACCAAAGGGTAATGCGGCATACACTCACCATATGAAATTTCATCAGGATATGATTAAACATATTACTGACGATTTAAGCGAAGATGAAGCCGCCGTACTTATTAAGACATTTACAAGGCTTGAAGATTATTTTAAAAGCATATCATAACATTCAAAATAATTATGGAATTATATTAACATATAACTATACTGTCGCAGCTGCGTAACCTTTAACGCACTGTCTGCATAGCAAAAACCCCACAGATATGAATTTCTGTGGGGTTTTTTGAAAGATTATTAATCTTTCCGCCGACCGGGCCGGCATAATTTATATATGAGAGTTTTGGAAAAGTAAGCTTATTTAGTTAATTCAGCTGTCTTATATATAAATGTTACTGAATTGTCCTTACCATCTGATTTACCAAGGAATGTGTTGTAATTCTGACCAAGCTTGATTACTTCCTTGATTGTATCTACTGCTGTATCAGCATCATCTCCAACAAGACTTGTAATAGCCTTAATACCTGTCTCATTGAATTCTGCCATACCATCTTTAAGTGTTATAGCACCATCATTAAGCTGTGTTACGCCATCTGCTAAAGTTACAGAAGATGACTTAAGTGTTGATGTTCCATCAGCAAGCTGTGTAGAACCACTTCTTAAAGCTTCATTGTTAGAATTAAGTGTGCTGAAACCACCAGCTATCTGTTCAATACCACCGTTAAGTGCATCATTATTGTCGTTAAGCTGTGCAAGTCCTGCACTTATCTGTGCTATACCACCATTAAGTGTATCATTGTTATCGCTAAGCTGTGCAAGTCCTGCGCTTATCTGTGCTATACCACCATTAAGTGTATCATTGTTACCACTAAGCTGTGCAAGTCCTGCATTAAGCTGTGATGCACCTGCGTTAAGTGTATCGTTATTCTTAACAAGTTCACCAAGTCCGTCTGTTAATGACTGGCTTCCTTCTGTAAGCTGCTTTAATGCTGCATTAATAGTTTCATTATTGCTAAGATTGCTAACAACTGCATCTAATGCACTTGAAGCCCCTATATTACCAGCAGCCTTAATAAGTAGTCCTAACTGGTTAACATATACATAATCCTTTGAACCAGCCTGTGATACCTGTGGAGAATATGGCTTACCGCTTGTCATAGCTTCTGTATATGTCTCTGTTATTATATTAGTTGTATAAGCTGTAAGATACTTTACAAAATAAGCTGATATATCTGTTGCTGCCTCACTACTGCTCTTCTTACCCAGATCACTAAGGTCTGTTGCTATAGTTACATCACTAAGACCTAATGCTGTTCCTAATTTCTGTAAATCAGCTGCCTGCTCCATAACAGTCTTTCCTGTTGAGTCTGCTACAGAATTCATCTTATAAGCTGTTGAATTAGCTGCAAGTTCCTTAACAACATTTCCAATAAGTGCTGTCTTAATGCTCTTTATTCCTTCATTTAATTGTGAAGCTCCTGCCTCTGCACTAGCAACACCATCTGTATAAGCCTTTAAACCTGTCTGTAATGAAACTGCACCTGCTGCCGCACTGGCAACACCGCCTGTATATGTTGAAAGACCACTCTGTAATGTGCCTGAACCTGCATTAAGTGCTCCTACACCATCAGTATAAGTCTTTAAACCTGACTGTAACTGTCCTGCACCTGCACCAAGCTGGTTAGCTCCTGCTGTGTATGCACTGATACCATCCTTAAGCTGTCCTGCACCTGCTGCCAGAGCTGTAGCACCATCTGTATAAGCATAGATACCATCTTTAAGCTGGCTTGCACCATCATTTAACTGGTTCACGCCATCTGTAAGTGCTGGAATACTGTCAGAAAGTGTCTGTGTACCATTCTGGAGAGTAACTGTTCCATCTGTAAGCTGGTCAGCTGCTGACTGAAGCTCATTCATCTTATCTTCAAGCTTAGCAAGTGAGAAATCATCTGTATCTATATCATTAAGTGTGCTTGTTGTAGCAACTGACATAGACATATCAAGCTCGAAATCCTCTACATCTGCTGATATTTCAAAGTATTCTGGAATATCCATATCAAGGCTTTCACCATCAAACTTAAGGTTTAAAGTATCCTTTAAGCCTGGCATAGCCATACCAAGTGCAATGATATTATCGCCAACCTTGCTTACCTTGCCGTTAGTAACTTCTACATTACTGAACTTATCTGTTGGAAGAAGTGTTCCTGTAATCATAGTAAATGGAACATAAGCTATCTGTGACTTTCCATTAACTGTTATATTCTTCTTCTCATTGTTAGTATAGTCATATCTGATAGTAACCTTACCACTCTTGCCAATCATATCTTCTGGCTTAGTTTCAACACCATTTAACTTGTAAGTAACCTTTATTGAAACAGGAGCAGTCTTATCAGATGTGCTCTGGTTAGTTGTTGTTTCGCCCTTAGAATCAGTAACCTTTTCTGTTACAAGAACGTGATCCTGAGTTCCGTCTGCCTTATCAAATACATATACCATCTCGTCTCTTGTATTTGTCTTTAATGTACTTGTATTTGATATTGAAAGCTCGTTCTTAATAGCATTTGTTATAATATTCTCTGTATTAGAAGCAGCCTCACTGCTTATTGCAACCTCACTGCCTGTCTGATTATATGCTGTGCTAGTGCCACAGCCTGTAAGTGTTGAAGCAATAAGAACAACACTTAATAATACTGAACTATATTTAAATAAAGTCTTCTTAACCATAACTATTCCTCCATTTTCTTACTTCCTGATATATTCTTATATCTGTTACGGCATATACACCTTTGACCCGTTCATACATCTTTCTGATTACATATCCTGATTCTTCTTAGGCTTAAATCCTATACTTGTATTGATAATGAGCTTATCACATAATACAAACAATGATGGAAGTATGAAGATAACTACGAACATACTTATAATTGCACCACGCGCCATAAGTGTACAAAGCGAACCAATCATATCAACTGAAGCTATACATCCAACACCAAATGTTGCGGCAAAGAAACCAAGCGCACTAACAATAATTGATGGTATTGATGTTGAAAGAGCTATCTGGATTGCTTCCTTCTTAGCGTATCCCTGGCTTCTTTCCTTCTTATATCTTGTTGTCATAAGAATAGCATAATCGACTGTTGCACCAAGCTGGATAGTACCGATAACTACTGATGCAATAAATGGTATCTGTGTATGCGTAAAATATGGAATACCCATATTAACAAAGATAGCAAATTCGATTGCTGAAACAAGTATAATTGGAAGCGATATTGATTTAAGTACGAACAGGATAATAACAAATATAGCTACTATTGATACCGCACTGACTGTCTTAAAGTCCTTATCTGTTATAGTGATAAGATCCTTGGTACAAGGAGCTTCACCAACTACCATTGCCTTAGAATCGTAAGACTTTACAATATCATTCACCTTACTAATCTGATTGTTAATTTCATCTGATGCTATTTTGTAATCTGTAGCAATCATCATTATCTGATAATCTTCACCCTTAAGCTCTGATACTGTCTTAGCCGGTAAGAATTCCTGTGGAATACCAGACTTAAGTGCTGTGTCAAGTCCGAGTGCGAACTGTACACCGTCTACATCACCTAACTTATCAAGCATTTCGTTAGCTGTATCTGTAGACATACTAGAGTCAGCAAGTATCATATAGATTGAATTCATATCAAAGTTTTCTTCCAGCTTCTTATTAGCCTGTGAGCAGGCAAGGTCATCTGGAAGTGTATCAGACAAATCATAATATACTGATGTATGATTCTGTCCATATATAGCAGGTCCTAATAATACAACAAAGACAATTACAAATATCCATGAGTGGTTTACTATAAATGTAGCAAGCTTATCGAAGTTTGGCATAATCTCACGATGCATTGTCTTCTCTAATGCCCTGTCAAATGTAAGTATCAATGATGGAAGGATTGTTACACAACCGATAACACCGAATACAACACCCTTTGCCATAACGATACCAAGGTCAAGACCAAGTGTGAAGCTCATAAAACAAAGTGCAATAAAACCTGCAACAGTTGTTATAGAAGATCCGACAACTGATGTAAGTGTATTGCCAATGGCAACTGCCATCGCTTCCTTGTGGTCATCCGGATATATTTCCTTCATTTCCTTGTAGCTGTGCCATAAGAAGATTGAATAATCCAGTGTAACACCTAACTGAAGTACAGCCGCAAGAGCTTTAGTTATATATGAAACCTCACCTAATAAAATGTTAGAACCCAGGTTGTATACAATTGCCATTCCTATACTTATCATAAAGAATACTGGTACAAGAAATGAATCCATAAATATAGCAAGCACGATACATACAAGAACTACTGCTATAAGTACATAAAGTGGTGTCTCTTTCTCCGAAAGATTCTTAGTATCCGTAACTACTGCTGACATACCACTTATAAAGGCCTGACCCTCTGTCTGCTCTCTTATCTGTATGATAGCATTCATAGTATCATCACTTGAAGTTGTATTATCGAAGAATATTGCAAATAAAGTTGTATCTGTGCTGTCATTCTCGAAATACTTTCTGAATTTTGATGGAACAATCTCAGATGGAACATCTTCACCAACTATTCCTGTGTAAGAAATAACCTGTGCAACGTGGTCTACATTCTCTACCTTCTTAATAAGTCTGTCAGTAGACTTCGTATCCATATTCTGGACAACGACCATCGCGTATGCACCCTTATTGAAGTCATCCATAAGAATGTCCTGACCCTGCATAGTCTCTATCTCATTCGGAAGATAATACAGAATATCGTAATTAACTCTTGTATTAAAGTATCCGATTGCAGATGGAATAAGAAGCAGGAAACTCAGAATAAGAATTGGAATTCTGAGTTTAACAATTACTTTTCCAAACTTTTCCATAACTCGCCTCATTTCTACGTCTGCGACGTAATTTTACTTTGATTGGACTGATAACCTCTCAATAATTAATAACTCTCTTAATTAATTACATTTATTATCAATTCAATACATATGACCGTGATCTCTCAAATATGACTTTTGGTCATTTTCTTTGCAAGTGTTATTCTAGCACAAAATGACCGATAGTCAATACTCAAAATGACTAAAAGTCATTTTTTTATAGATTTTTTATTTTTTTCGTGTTAAAACAGAAAAAAGTTCTTTTAGGACTACCCTGTATTTAAAATAAATCGTCTTCACTTTAGAAACAACAAAGATGAAAGCAGAAAAAGAACATATTGATGAATTAATAGTATCCTATTTAAGTAATGAGTTGGATGGAAATGCTGTGCATGAACTGAAGGAGTGGATAGCTGCGTCTGTGGAAAATGAAAAGTATTTTATGCAGCGGCAAGAAATTTGGTTTTCTGCCATAAGTGATATGAAAAACTCTATATATAATAAAGATGAGGCTTTCCAGTTATTTAGGAAACGGGTGGATACATATCAAAAGAACAAGATGATGAGGAAGAGGCTAAGATGGAAAATAGTCTATAAATATGTGGCTTTTATATCAATAATAGGTTTTATCTCTTATTTCTCGTATTGGAGGGGTAAAAGTAATCTTAAAAATGTTTTAACGGAAACGGGGATAGAGGTGGAAACACCTATAGGATCACAAACAAGACTCCGTTTGCCAGATGGTACTATAGTGATACTTAATGCTGGATCACGTATTATTTATCCACAAAATTTTGGAGTATACAATCGTGATGTTGAGTTACAAGGTGAAGGTTATTTTGAGGTTGCTCGTAATATTGAAATGCCTTTTTATGTGAAAACAAAAGAGTTACAAGTAAGAGTACTTGGAACTAAATTTAATTTTAGAGATTATCCTGAAGATAAAGAAGTTGTTGTGTCTCTGTTAGAAGGAAGAATTGTTTTAAATAATCAGCTTCAGAGAGAGGAGGAATTATTATTATTACCTAATGAACAGGTGATATTAGATAAAAGAGTAAAGACTATGAAAAAAGAATGGAAAAGGGATGGAATAAATATAGAATGGATAACCGGTAGACTTTTCTTTGATGAAATACCTTTACCAGAAGTAGCACAAATATTGGAACGTAATTATGGCGTTCGAATTAAATTTGCTAATGATGCTTTAAAAAAAATTCGTTTTTATGGAAATTTTAATAAAAACGGTCAAAGTGTTAGAGATATTCTGGAGGCATTATCAGCAACGGAAAAGGTACATTATACTTTAAATGATAAAGAAATAATTTTATATTAACTATTTGTCTAATCTTAAATAAAAAGAACTATGAATAGAAGTACGTAAAATAAGGGTGGGAAGACTGGATATAAAAAAGTCGGAAGATCTGCGAAATCTCCCGGCTTCCATATTATTCCCTCAAAATGTCAAATGTGAGATCTTTTTTGAGGAATGTGACAAAAGTAATAAAAATATTTCTTAAAATCGCCTTCCTACAAAAGTTTTTAATTTTTTAAATTCTAAATTTATGAATTACAAAAGGAGGGCCATCTTGATGGTCGGGGCTGTATTATGCCTAAATTTAAGTGTGTACTCTCAACTTATATCGTTGAAAATGAATGATGTTTCAGTGAAAAAGGCGATGATGGAATTACAAACTAAAAGTGGTTTCTCATTTGTGTATATTGCTGGAGATTTGGATATTCGGAAGATGGTAACAATAGATGCTAATCAATTGGATGAAGCTATTAATCAGATTTTGAAAGGACAAAATGTTTCTTATGAAATACAAGGGAAGAATATTGTTATTAAAAGAATTCAGGAACTAAAAGTAGCGAATGAACAAAAAATTAAAATTAGTGGTATTGTAAAAGATGTAAATGGAGCCCCTGTGGTTGGAGCAACAGTTAAAGAAAAAGGGACTTCAAATGGTACTATTACAGATATTGATGGAATTTTTATGCTGGAAGTTCAGGAAAATGCCTTATTAGATATATCATATATTGGATTTAAATCTCAACAGTTGAAAGTACAGAAGGGAGGTAAGGCTTTATCAGTTATTTTGAAAGAAGATTCTGAATTATTAGATGAAGTTGTTGTTATTGGTTATGGAACACAGCGGAAAGGGGAGGTCGCTAGTTCTATTGCCACTGTAAAATCAGAGAATTTTTTGAAGGTCCCTTCTCCAGATGCTGCTCAGATGATTCGTGGACAAGTTCCGGGACTAGCTGTTATAACCCCAGATGCCAATCCTCTTTCTTCTTCCCAATTATCTTTGCGTGGTATCACAACATTAGGGCAAAACACCACTCCGTTAATTCTCATAGATGGAATTCCTGGAGCATTAAATTCTGTTTCTCCTGATGAGATAGCACAAATAGATGTATTAAAAGATGGTTCGGCAGCAGCTATTTATGGTACACGTGGTACTAATGGAGTTATTCTTATTACTACAAAACATGTAAATGGGGAAATGCCAACAACAGTAGATGTGAATGCTTATATTTCTATTCAACAGATCGTGAAAAAGTTGCCAATGATGACAGCAGGTCAATATCGTGAGAAAGTAGCTCAAGGAGGGTATGGTGGTGCGACTGATTATGGTGGTGATGTGGATTGGTTGGATGAAATAACTCGTACTCCTATTTCACAAGTATATAATGTAAGTTTAAGAGGAGGAAGTCAGACAACTAATTATTTGGCAAGTCTTGAATATAGGAGTTTGGAGGGTATAATTCAACGTTCGGACAACCAGATCATTTATCCACGCATTGAGGTTACTCATCGCATGTTTAATGATAAATTGCGTATTAATGCAGGGTTGAATGGTTCTCTAAAAAAATATTTTGATGGTGCAGATGGTGGTGGATATAAAACAGATGTTTATGCAGGAGCGATTCAATTTAATCCTACAGATCCTGTTAGAGATGAAAATGGAAATTGGAAAGAGAGACCTATTAATGATTATTTAAATCCGTTGGCTCTTTTATGGGAAACAGAGGGAGAGAATAAGGAAACTGCTTTAAGAATGTTTGCTAATTTGGCATTTACTCCTATTGCAGGATTAAATATTAAATATACTGCATCTAAAAATATTTTTAATCAGATCCGAGGATATTATGAAACGAAGCAACATTCTTCAACTACTAAAAATGGTAAGAATGGATATGCATCTCGTGGTACACAATCTACATATGAAACATTATCTGAATTGACAGTTCAATACAATAAGACATTATTTAAAGATCATAATTTTACTTTGTTGGGAGGGTATAGTTGGATGAAAAGTGGGTATGAAGATTATTGGATGCAAAATTGGGATTTTCCTTCAGATGATTATACATATAATAATATGAGTGAAGGTCAAGCTTTACGTGATGGAAAAGCTAATGAAGATTCGGAGAAAAGGGAGAATTTGTTGATTGCTTATTTTGCTCGTTTGAATTATAATTATAAAGGAAAATACATTTTATCTGCTAGTATAAGACAGGAGGGATCTACTAAATTTGGTAAGAATTATAAGTGGGGAACTTTTCCAGCTGTATCTGTAGCATGGAATATAGTGGAAGAGAATTTTCTAAAGGATGTGTCATCTCTTTCTGCATTGAAAATACGTGCGGGATTTGGTATTACAGGTACGGAACCATATTCTCCTTATATGTCTCTTCGTTCGATTAATTTTAATGATTATGCATATTATGATGGCACTTGGATTAAGTCTGTTCATCCTAGTTCCAATACGAATCCAGATCTCCGTTGGGAAAAGAAAGAGGAACTTAATGTTGGCCTAGATGTTGGCTTTTTTGATAATCGGTTAACCGGAAGCATTGACTATTATAGAAGAACAACTAAGGATTTGATTTGGGAATATAATGTTCCTTCACCTCCATATTTATTTCCTACAATACAAGCTAACGGAGGGTCTATACGTAATACAGGGGTAGAAGTTTCTATACAGGTAACGCCTGTTTCAACAAAAGATTTTCAATGGGTAACAAATATAAACTATTCTAGTAATGCAAATAAATTAGTGACACTTTCTGGTAAATTTGTTGCAAGTACATATTTAGATACGGGGACAACGGGATCTCCTATGTGGCAGGCAACACACAGAATACAAGAGGGGCAATCTTTCGGTAATTTTTGGGGATATAAGTCTATTGATATAGATGATGATGGGCATTGGATAATAGAGGGTGAAGATGGAACCCCAAAATCTATAAATGATGCGCTTCCTTCTGATAAAAAAGTATTAGGTAATGGCTTGCCGAAACATTATGTGAATTGGAATAACACTTTTGGATATAAAAATTTTGATTTAAGTCTTACAATGCGTGGGGCTTTTGGTTTTCAAATATGGAATTCGGCTGCTGCTTTTCATGGGGTACCTGCTATGTTTACTGCAGGATGGAATGTAATGGAGAAAGCTTTTGATCCTGTCTTTGGGAAACGTCCTCTTGCTGTAGATCAACCACTGGCTTACGTAAGTTATCATATTGAAAATGGTGACTATTGGAAGATTGATAATCTGACTTTAGGCTATACTTGGAATACAAGATGGAATTGGTTGAAAAATATTCGTTTTTTTGGTTCTGTTTCTAATCTTGCTGTTATTACTGGATATAGTGGTATAGATCCGGAAACTCCTGTAAACGGAATGTATCCAGGTATAGATAATCGTTATAGATATCCTTCGGCTAGAACTTATACAATTGGTATGTCATTTAAATTCTAAATATTATGAAAACAATAAATAAGATAGTAGGTATAGTTACTTCTATAAGCTTGGCGGGAATAATGTCATGTTGTAGTAATGATTTAACAGAAAAAGTATATTCTTCAATAACACAGGATAGTTATGAATATACGGTAAAAGATTTTAAATCTGTGGTTTCAAGTGTATATTCACCTTTACGTGGAGTGTTTAGCCATACGGGATTTTGGACAGCGAATGAAGTGACTGGAGATGCAATAGTATCTCCTCCTACTGCCACAGGTTGGTATGATGGTGGCCAATATATGCATTTTCATTATCATGATTGGAATTCTGAGCTGGCTAATATTAAAGAATTTTGGGATTGGATGTATCGGGGAGCTTTATTTGCTAATTATTCTATAGAATTGATTGAGAGTGGTAAAGTACCCGCTCCTTCTTTGGAGGCAAAGGAACAAGGAATAATGGAACTAAGAGCAGCTAGAGCTTTTTATTATTGGTTGATATGTGATAATTTTGGAGATGCTCCTTTGGTAATTACTACATCAGATGAAATGCCAGAAAAAAGTTCTCGTAAGGAAATCTTTGATTTTATAGTAAAAGAACTGATTGAAGTTATACCTTATTTAAGCGAGGAGCAAGGAGGTGCTATGTATGGACGATTTAATAAATGGGCGGCAAAGACATTGTTGGCGAATGTGTATTTGAACGCTGAAGTGTATACAGGAACGGCTCATTGGGAGGATTGTATTGTACAATGTAACGATATAATCAATAATAGCCCTTGTATGCTCTCTCAAAATTTTAAAGATTCATTCAGATCATCTGGAGTTGAGTCTTCAAAAGAAATTATTTTAGCAGTACCTTATGATAAAATTATTGCAACAGGAAATGATATGCATATGCGTTCTTGGCAAGCTCAGTTAAAAGATAAATTTAATTTGGAAGCAACTCCTTGGGGAAGTGGAACAACAATGGCAATAACTCAGTTTGCTGATACTTATGATGAAGATGATAGTCGTATAGATGATACATGGCTTAGAGGAGCACAATATAGTAGTAACGGTGAAATACTAAAGGGGATTTATGATAATATAGGTGAGGATTTTATCATTGTAAAAGAGATACCTGATGCTAGTTATGTAAAAGAATTTGAGGGGTGGCGCATGAATAAATTTGAGGTCGCTCCTCAGACTCCTTCTTCTTCTGATACTGATTTCCCTTTTTTCCGTTTTGCTGAGGTGTTGATGATGAAAGCAGAGTGTTTACTGCGAACGGGGCAGCCGGGGGCTGGTGCTTTGGTTTCTCAGGTTAGGGAACGAGCTTTTAGAGATCATCCAGAAAAAATAATGGTTACGGATGAGCAACTTAAAGCTAATTCTATTTATCAATATGGTTATGTAGAGAAATATCATATTGTAGATCCAGGTAATCAAGACCCGGTTGAGTTCGGACGATTGTATGATGAGTTGGGGTGGGAATTTGTTTGGGAGGCTCACCGAAGAAGGGACATGATTCGTTTTGGTTTGTTTACTAAAAAAAGTTGGTTGTCACATAAGCCTAAAGGAGATTACCGTAGTGTTTTCCCTATACCAGAGGTTGTTTTAACTTCAAATCCAAAATTAACTCAAAATCCGAATTATTTGCAAAAGTAATTGATTTTTGTTCTCAACTTGAAAATATATAATAAATATTGACATGAAAAAATATAAAATATTATTGTTTGTAATTGTGATGTCCTGCATATCAAATGTTTATATGTGGGGAACTACTAAGCCTTTATCTAAAAATAGAATAGATCTTTTTTCATTGAGTGAGGTTCGAATTACGGACAAGTACTTTAAGTATATTCAGGATTTAGATCATCAATATCTTTTAACGTTGGAGCCAGATAGATTGTTATCTTGGTTTAGACGTGAGGCAGGATTGACTCCTAAAGCTCAACCCTATCCTTTTTGGGAATCAGAAGATGTGTGGGGAGGCGGACCATTAGCTGGACATATTCTTGGTTTTTATATGTCCTCCATGTCTATGATGTATCAGACAACAAATGATAAAATGATTCTTGATAGATTAAATTATATTGTCAATGAGTTACTGCTTTGTCAAAAAGCTCATGGAGATGGTTATTTATTAGCTACTGTTAATGGTAAGCAAGTGTTTGAAGATATGATTGATGGAGATTTTACGACATCCAATCCTCTAATCAACCAAACTTGGGAACCTGTGTATATTATGAATAAAATTATGCTAGGACTTTATGGAGTTTATAAGCGATGTCATATACAAGATGCTAAAAGAATATTAATGGGAATGGCAGATTGGTTTGGTTATGAGGTATTAGATAAATTGAATCATGAGAACATTCAAAAAATGTTGGTATGTGAACATGGATCTATTAATGAATCTTATATAGACGTATATAAGATAACTGGAGATAAGAAATATTTAGAATGGGCTAAAAAATTAAATGATGAGGATATGTGGGTACCTCTTTCCAAAGGAGAGGATATACTGAACGGTTGGCATGCTAATACACAAATACCTAAATTTACAGGTTTTAATGCAGTTTATCGATATACGAATAATAAGGCTTACAATGATGCTGCTACTCGTTTTTGGGATATTGTTGTTCAAAAGCATACATGGATAAATGGTGGAAATAGTACTGGAGAGCATTTTTTCGAGGAAAGTATGTTTGAAAAGAAAATACCACAATATGGTGGTCCAGAATCATGTAACTCAGTTAATATGATGCGATTGACTGAAAGTCTTTATCAAACTGATGGCAGAGTAGATAGGATTGATTATTATGAACGTGTACTTTATAATCATATTTTAGCTAATTATGACCCGGAAGAAGGAATGTGTGTTTATTATACTCCTATGCGGCCTGGTCATTATAAAATATATGGAACAAGGTATCATTCATTTTGGTGTTGTACAGGTACGGGATTTGAAGCTCCAGCAAAGTTTGCGAAAATGATTTATGCACATAAAGATAATTCACTTTATGTAAATATGTTTATAGCATCAACGTTGGACTGGAATGAAAAGAACATTATGATTACTCAATCTACTAATTTTCCTGACGAAGATCAGACATTACTTACTATAAAGTCTTCATCTACACAACAAATAGATTTAAAAATACGGATCCCCTTTTGGATCAAAAATAAAAGTATGGTTGTGAGAGTAAATAATAAAATTGTGAAAGGCATAAAATCAGAAAAAGGTTATGTTACAATATCACGTGAATGGTCAGATGGGGATGAAATTAAAGTGACATTTACACCTCTATTAGAAATTGTACCTTTAAAAAATAGTGAAAGATATCTTGCTATGACTTACGGGCCTATTGTGTTAGCGACTAAAATAGACAATACTAATATTGGGAAAGAAGAATTCCGACATGAGCGTAAAACTGTTAGTAATGTAATGATTCCTATGTCAGATACTCCTGTTTTGTTTGGAACATTGAATGAAATAAAAGGTAATATCAGACGAGTAGTTGGGAAGGAATTATTATTTATCTATAATCCGAAAGAAGGAAAATCTGTAAAATTGGTTCCTTACAATAGGATAAATTTTAGTCGATATGCTATTTACATGATTCATGTTGATGACAAAGAAGAGTATATAAAAACAGTTTGGGATGGTAGCTATTATGTCAATATGAATCAAAATTTAGGAACGATAAATGTAGATGCTATTTGTATAGGAGATACTGATTCTGAACGAATGCATAAGATAGAGCAGGTGAGTAATATTACAGGAAAATATGATTATATTTCATCATGGCGTCGTGCAGTCAATGGAGGATATTTTATGTATAATTTAGCATCACTTCCAGATAAGGAGCAGACACTTTATATTGCGTTTCGGGGGAATGATCAGGATGAATTTGCTTTTGATTTGTTGATAGATGGACAGGTGATTAAATCATTTGTGCGTAGTCTAGGTGATGAAGGGTTGGTCACGAAGAATTATGCAAAATATATTCCTATTCCTTTTGAATTGACCCGTGGTAAGAAAAATATAACATTGAAAATTGCCGCTAGATTAAAGAATATGACAGGAGATATTTTCGATATTCGTATATTGCCATCAAATTCAGAAATGGATCTCAAGTAAATTCAATGAAAAAAAGAGTTTTATAAGAGATGTTTGTTAAAAAGGCAGAGGTTTTATTTAAGTATTGAAGTTCGAATAGATCGAGGACCATTCCTAGATATTTGAGGTTTGGTCCTCAATTTATGATTCTATTTAAAGATTTTTCTAAAAGCCTTCGCATTATTTTTTTTGAAATAAGCGATTGTCCGAAAAGAGGGCGTTAAGCCTCCTAATAGCTATCATAATTCCACATTTACCTTACAGGAGTACTCCAGTTTTCTTGATGACCTTATTGAATACTTATAACCATATAAATACAATTTTAGTAATGTTGCAGGATTATACGGTAGGCTCCTTTTATTGAAGTTTGACATGTTTAACCCCAAGCTCATTTATAGGCAAGATATCCATAAATAAATTGATAATCCTTGCCCAAGAATTTGGAGCAATCAATTGGTCGAGAGGTATCATTTGAATTTGATTTCTGTTTTCTCCTACTATGTAGTTTATAGATATGTTGTCTAGTTTCTTTCCATAAATATATAAAAAATAGGTGACAATTAAATATAGCTTCTAAGGTTTTGCACAGACTCTTGGGAGCTTACGATGTTACCAACAAATGGTGAAGTCGTTATTTAGCTCTCCGAGGAAGTTAGTCATTAAGTTCTAGTTTGAAATTAGCAGGAGTAAAGTATAAAGTGAAAAAATCTCTTCTCGAAAATGTAGACATAAAAAAAGGAGCAACGCCTTGCTCCAACCTTTGTTAACCTTAAATCTAATACTATGAAAAACACATTGCAAAGGTACGGACTTTAGTGAATTTTGCAAATAAAACAACTAAAAAAATATGTTCTCTAACACGTTTTAATACTTTTATCCTATTTGTTAAGGATAAGGGCCTTTTTTATTTACTTGTATTTTATCTTTTTTACATATAAAACCGTATATTTGTTGCCACTTTTGCAAAAGGATAAAAACGAATGGTTTCAGTAGATAATTTGAAAGTAGAGTTTGGAGTAACGCCTCTGTTTGAGGACGTGTCATACGTTATCAATAAGAGAGATCGTATTGCGCTGGTCGGGAAGAATGGGGCCGGTAAGTCTACTATGCTTAAAATATTGGCAGGAATACAGGCGCCTACTTCAGGTAGTGTTTCTGTTCCGCGTGATGTGACGATAGGCTATCTGCCTCAAGTCATGATTCTGAGTGATAAACATACTGTGATGGAAGAGGCGGAGATGGCTTTTGAACATATCTTTGACTTGCAGGCTAGTATTGAGAGAATGAATCAGGAATTGGCGGATAGAACAGACTATGATTCAGAAAACTATCATAAACTGATTGAGAAATTCACACATGACAATGAACGCTTTCTGATGATGGGAGGTACCAATTATACGGCTGAGATAGAACGTACATTGATGGGGTTAGGATTTAACCGGGAAGATTTTAACCGTCCTACATCCGAGTTCAGTGGTGGTTGGCGTATGCGTATAGAGTTGGCCAAGTTGTTGTTGCGACGGCCCGATGTGTTGCTGTTGGACGAGCCTACCAATCATCTGGATATAGAAAGCATTCAATGGTTGGAAAACTTTTTGAAGACAAGTGCGGGGGCCGTTGTATTGGTGAGTCACGACCGCGCATTTATTAATAATGTGACCAATCGTACGATTGAAATATCTTGCGGGCATATCTATGATTATAAAGTGGCTTACGATGAGTTTGTGGTATTGCGCAAAGAGCGTCGTGAGCAGCAATTGCGTGCATACGAGAACCAGCAGAAGCAAATTCAGGATACGGAAGATTTCATAGAGCGTTTCCGTTATAAGGCTACCAAGGCTGTCCAGGTGCAGAGCCGCATCAAGCAATTGGAAAAAATAGTTCCTATTGAAATTGATGATGAAGATAATTCAGCCTTACGGTTGAAGTTTCCGCCTGCCATGCGTTCCGGCAATTATCCGGTCATTTGTGACGGGGTGAAGAAAGTATACGGCAGTCATCTTGTTTTCCACGATGTGACTTTGACTATTAATAGAGGTGAGAAGGTGGCTTTTGTCGGAAAGAACGGGGAAGGTAAGTCCACTTTGGTGAAATGTATAATGGACGAAATCCCATACGAAGGTAAACTGACCATCGGGCACAACGTACAGATTGGTTATTTTGCTCAGAATCAGGCTCAGATGCTGGATGAAAATCTGAGTGTTTTTGATACGATTGATTATGTGGCAAAAGGGGATATTCGTTTAAAAATTCGTGATATTCTGGGAGCATTCATGTTTGGAGGCGAGGCTTCTGATAAAAAAGTAAAGGTACTGTCGGGTGGGGAGCGGAGTCGTCTTGCCATGATAAAACTTTTGTTAGAACCGGTGAATTTCCTTATTTTGGACGAACCTACCAACCATCTGGATATGCGCTCAAAGGATGTATTGAAAGAAGCTATCAAGGAATTTGATGGAACGGTGATTGTTGTTTCTCATGACCGTGAGTTCTTGGATGGACTGGTGACCAAAGTTTATGAATTTGGAGGTGGAGTAGTAAAAGAACACATTGGCGGCATTTATGATTTTTTACAGAAAAAGAAAATAGAGAGTCTGAATGAGTTGCAGCTTTCGGCTTCTCCTACTGTGTCTGCCACTAAAAAGGAAGAACCCGAAACGGTCAGTGAGAACAAATTATCTTATGAGGCGCAAAAGGAATTGAATAAGAAAATTCGTAAATTGGAGAAACGAATTGCGGATTGTGAACAGAAAATAGAAAAGCTGGAAACTGAGATTGGCGAGGTGGAAGCTGATAACATCTTCATCCAGGGAAGCTACGG
>ERZ780195.1377-NODE-1377-length-20134-cov-32.081926_pt1 | contig 20134 bp, 18 predicted proteins | sample MGYA00511017_ERZ780195 | MGnify/ENA primary metagenome ERZ780195 (study PRJEB29588, sample SAMEA2159974) | human gut metagenome | biome: human gut; feature: human-associated habitat; material: faeces | place: Denmark | collected 2008/2010 ...
CTCAAATTACCACTACAGCCGTTCTCCTCTGTTATCTGGTTCTGTCTGTTTTCCTATACCAAACCTATAACGCCTACAAAATCGGCATGTACCGCGCGGGAGAAACGTTTTACTCCCTGACGCTGGCCAATCTGATCGGTAACGCATTGACCTACCTGTTCGCCTGTTTGATTCAGCAGCGTCTGCTGAACTGCGTTCCCGTGCTGTTCGTGCTGGCGGCGCAGACGGCGATCAGCGGGCTGTGGTGCCTTGCGGCGAACCAAATCTACTTCAAGCTGTACAAGCCTATGAAGACGCTGGTCATCTACAAGGACGAGGAAGACTTGGAAAAGCTGAACGAGATTGTCTTCTTTGAAAATCGCTTTGACGTCATCGGCAAGCTTCGGGATCCCGACGACGTGTTCGAAATTCTGCCTAAGCTGCAAGGCTGCTATGCGGTGATCGTGTCCGGTATCGATGCGACGCTGCGCAACGGCATTGTGAAGGCCTGCATCGACCAGAACGTGACGTGCTACTTCATCCCCCATATCGGCGACGTGATCATCGCCGGAGCGAAGCACGTGCAGTCCTTCAGCATTCCCATCATGGAAACCGGCCGAGCCGTGCTCAGCCCGGAATACGCGTTCATCAAACGAGCGATGGACATCGTCTGCTCCGCCCTAGCGCTGGTGGTTCTCAGCCCCTTCATGCTGGCAACGGCGATTGTCATCAAGGCCTACGACCACGGCCCCGTGCTGTACAAGCAGGTGCGGCTGACCAAGGACGGAAAGCGCTACGCCATCCTCAAGTTCAGGTCAATGCGAGTAGATGCGGAAAAGGACGGCGTTGCCCGCCTCGCCAGCGACCACGACGACCGCATCACCCCGGTGGGCCGTGTCATCCGCGCTATCCGCTTCGACGAGCTGCCCCAGCTGATCAACATCCTCAAGGGCGATATGAGCATCGTCGGCCCCCGCCCGGAGCGTCCGGAGATCGCAGCCCAGTACGAAAAAGAAATGCCCGCCTTCAGCCTGCGCCTGCAGGTCAAAGCCGGCCTGACCGGCACCGCCCAGGTCTACGGTCGCTATAACACCGAGCCGAGAGATAAGCTGAAGATGGATCTGATGTATATCAATAAGATGTCTTTGGCAGAGGATCTGAAGCTGATCTTCGCCACCATCAAGATCCTGCTGATGAAGGAAAGCACCCAGGGCGTAGAGCAGGGGCAGACTACGGCGGAGAAGACGGAGAAGGCTGTGGAGAAGTCGGCGTGAGCAGATTTTTCATATATAAAGATATAAACAGATAATAATGATCGATTGGATTCTTGAAAAATAAGGGGAGTACAATGAAAGTAGCTTACTGCACTGGATTCTGGTGTACAAATGTAGGAAATGGCTTTTTCAGCATGGGTGTTGAATATGCGCTAAAGAAATGCTTGGGGGAGAAAAATGTAACGGTCGTATCGGATTTCCAAACCTATACTACAAGCTATGGAAAGAGACTCTATCCGGACAAAAAACAGCTTGAGTATATCTCGGCTTTGGATGTTGACTATATTGTGCTGGCAGGCCCTGTTATTTCAAAGTACTTCATTTGCTTGTGGAAGGATATACTGCTAAAGCTAAAGCGACGTGGAATAGGGTATATCATCCTGAGCGCAGGAAAAATGAAAATGAATGACGCAGCATGTCAGGATATAAAGGGCTTTTTTACCGAATGTCCGCCCTATGCGTTTTCATCTAGAGATGAAACTGTATATAAGGAATTTGGCGGTTATGCTACGCACTCATATAATGGAATTTGCTTTTCGTTTTTTACGCCGGATTGCTATGCTCCGGCCGAAATGAAGACCTTGAGTCCCTATGTAGTCTACAATTTTGATAAAATCAGCGAACCGGAAATTTGGAAGGATACGGAAACGAATAAAGCAAGTGTACGGCGATTTGAGTTTCAGGGACAAAGCTACAAGATCGCCTATCCAAGGCTTTTGACGGCATTGTCGGCAAAGACAGATCGCTTTACGGATGCGCTGATCTATGTTGAAAGTCTCCTTCCAGCTCAGAAGCGCAGTGATCAAATGGGCGAATATAAGATCATTCGAACTGACCATCGCTTTCATCCCCATTTCCGAGGGAAAATATATCGACAGAATAACTCGTTTGTTGCTGATCTGCCCTATGGCTATCTAAATCTCTATGCCAACGCTGAACTCACATTGTCTGATCGTGTGCATGCGTGTGCAGCAACCTTGGCATTCGGTCATAGTGCCATGCTCTTTGCCAAAACTGATCGTTTGGGGTTATTAGGGCGTGTTGGAGCAAAAGACATTTGTGATCATCCAGTTCAGCTTGATATGGAATTATTGATGAAAGAAAAGCGGAAGCAGATCAATTGGCTACAGCAGATACTTTGCAGTTCAGCTAATGATTCGGTTAAGGAAGAGCAGGACGTTGACATTCAGGAAGGCGGGTTCTAATCATGAAGATGCTTTATATCAAGCATCGCTCTGGAAAAATCATGAATAATTTTGCTATGTCAGCGATTCTTGCCGCAAAGGAATTGGGCATTGATTTCACGATAGCAAATAATATGTCGATGGCGGATAAGGAGAACTTTGCGCGGGTGTGCGAGCAATATGACATTAAGATGGTTCATATTGATTTCGACCGCAATCCATTAGGAAAAAGCAATCTACTTGCCAGGAAACAGTTACTTGCCTTGATGGAAAAAGAAAACTATGATATTGTGCATTGTAATACGCCCAGCGGAGGGGTAGTAGGAAGGCTTTGCGCTGCACAAGAAAAAACTCCGAAGGTGATTTACATGGCGCATGGCTTCCATTTCTGGAAGGGTGCGCCTTTGAAAAACTGGCTGCTTTATTATCCTGTAGAGCGATTCTTAGCACACTTTACCGACCGTCTGATTACAATCAATCATGAGGATTATGAGTGCGCAAAGCATTTCCACTACAAAAAAGGTGGACGTGCAGAATATGTACCCGGAGTCGGTATTGTGCCAAAGAGGTTTGAGCGCAATGAAATCGTGCGCTCGGAGATGAGAAATGCACTGGGTATCAAAGAGGGCGAAACAGTTCTTTTGTCTGTCGGCGAGATCAACCGAAATAAGAACAATAGAATTGTGATTGAGGCCTTGGCGAAGCTTGGGCGCAAGGATATTCGATATGTGGCTTGCGGCATAGGCGAATTGATGGAGGAAAACCAGAAGCTGGCGAAAGCACTTGGTATCGAGGATCAAGTCATGTTTGCCGGTTATAGAACGGATATCGATAAGTTCTATCAGGCCGCTGACATATTTGTTGTATCCTCCTTCCGCGAGGGGCTGCCAGTGGCGCCCATGGAGGCTATGTCAGCCGGACTTCCTTGTATTGCAAGCAGAATCCGCGGCAATGTGGATCTGTTTGATGGAGGACAGCTGATGTTCGATCCTCGCAATGTAGACAGCCTGTGCAAGGCGTTGACCAATGCAATGGATAAGGACATTGTCGCAGATGAGTGCGCAAGAAACAAGCAGACGCTGCAGCGCTTCTCCATGGAAGAAGCTGTGAAGGCGATGAAGAGGATTTATAGTGACGTGATGAGTGAAATCTCACCCGCCAGATAATTGTTCAACGGGAGATATTGTTATGGCACTACTGAAGAAACTGAAGACCCTGGCAGTGAAGGCTTTTGTCGGAGGCGAGTGGAATGTTGCGTTCCGAAAGTGTGACAAGGATGACAAGTATCAAATCGTAGACATGCCTGAGGGAACCTGCATCGCCGATCCTTTTATGTATGAAGCCGATGGAGAACACTATCTCTTCGTTGAACTCTTTGAAAAGAAGAAGAACAAAGCTTGCATAGCTTACTATAAATTCATTGATGGCAAGCCTGTTTATCAGGGGAAGATTATCGATCAGATGTACCACATGAGTTATCCGTGTGTATTTGAACATAACGGAGTACATTACATGATTCCTGAGACATCTGCGAACCTGTCTATTGATCTTTATCAAGCAACGGAGTTTCCGCACAAGTGGCAAAAAGTGAAAACTCTTTTTTCTGGTGTGCGGTATATCGATACGACAGTGCTGAAACAGGCAGACAGGTATTATGCAGTGAGCTATCAGAAGGCCACACAGGGACGGTTATTGGATTCATTCATTCTGGACATGGAAACGATGACCATGATAAAGGGAGCATCAAAGCAATATGATACAAACATATGCCGACCGGCGGGTCACTTCCTTCAGAACGATCAATTGCTCCGTCCGGCGCAAAATTGTGCAAAAAAATACGGAGAAAACCTGATCCTATATTGTGTGGATCGATTTGATGACACCCACTATGAAGAACATGAAGCTATGCGTATGGATGCATCAAGTATTCCGATGGATCGGAAACCAGATCGGATTCACACATATAACCGAGATAGCCTGTATGAGGTTGTTGATGTATATTACGAGCGGATTGATTTGCTTCATGGGGTGAACACGCTCTGGCGTGCGTATCTGCGAAAATACTTCACAAAAGCATGAGATATAGATTGAGGAATAGAGCATGAGAATTGTTCTGATACGGGCAACGGAAGTGATGCCTGATCCGCCTGTTGAGAAAATGGCGAACACATTAATAAGTCATGGACACAGTGTGACGATTCTTGCATGGGATCGTAGCAATACCTATGCAGAAAGAGGATCGATCAAGAAACTGGCCAATTCCGAAACAGAAATTGTTCACTTCGGTATTCCTGCGAAATACAGCGGCGGCATTAAAGCCAACTTCAAAGGCCTATTGCTGTTTCAAATGAGAATCATCCGTTGGTTGTTTCGACATCGCAGGGAATATGATGCTGTTCACGCTTTTGACTTCGATACAGGCTTTGCAAGTATGATATGCTGCAAACTGCTTCGCAAGAAGCTTATCTATCATGTGTTGGATTATTATGCGGAAGGGCATATTCTCCCCGGCCGACTGCTGAATTCCATCATTGAGTTTTTTGAAATTCGGGTCATCAATTCTGCAAATGCGACGGTGATTTGTACAGAAAAGCGTAAAGAACAAATCAGAAAAGCATCTCCGCGAAAGCTATATGTCATTCACAATACGCCTGATAGTGTGCAACAAATGGATACATCCTTTCAGGTAAATGGATGCACTGGAAAGTTAAAGCTTGTCTATGTCGGCGTACTTTCAAGAATGCGTTTGCTGAAAGAAACTGTAGAAGTGGTGTCGAAGATGGATGACGTTGAAATGCACATTGGCGGCTTTGGAGAATATGAGGACTGGATGCAGAAAGCTGCTGAGCAGTATAGCAATGTATTCTTTTATGGGAAATTGCAATATAGCGAGACACTTGCACTTGAAAAGCAGTGCGATATTATGATGGCTGTGTACGATCCATCTATCCGCAACCATAAATATGCGGCTCCCAATAAGTTTTATGAATCAATTATGCTTGGTAAGCCTATTATTATGGCGTATGATACTGGGCATGATGATATTATAACCAAGAATGATATTGGTATTCTAACAGAGTATAGCGAAAGTGGAATTAGAGATGCAATATATGCGTTGGAAAAGCGAAGGAATGAATGGAACGACATGGGAAAACGTGCAATGAATCTATATAATAGTAACTATTCATGGACGATTATGACGGAACGCATCGAAGAAATGTATCGAAACCTGTGAAAGACTATAAAGCGAAGGTTGGAAGAATATACTATGAGCAAAATTCTGTTTGTCGTGACGCGTCCTTTGGAAATTAACACGTCTGCATCTATCCGCAATAAATCCATGATCGAAGGATTGATTCAGAACGGACATACCGTTGATTTAGTTACGGCAGAACCTAACGTCCATCATGCTGCTTATGATGAGAGCTTGTCTGTTCAAGGCGTCAATGCGATAAGAATTGCGATGAACAATGCTCAGAGACTGGCAGGCTTGGGTGGGAACAATAAACTGTTTCTGAAATTGAAGTCACTTGCTTATAAATGGGTAACTCGCCATGAAGTATATGACCATCTGAAATCATTGGCAAACCATACAGACAGTGTGAATCTGGCGGATGGTCAATACGATTATATTATTTCTTCATCTGATCCGAAGTCCTCTCACTTGTTTGTTTTGAAGCTGCTTGAACAACAGGGGAGAAATTTCAAGGGTAAATGGATACAGATATGGGGTGATCCATTCTTTGCAGATATAACGCAGACAAACAGAAATAAACGTATAATCAAAAATGAGGAACAACGCCTGCTTCAGGGAGCGGATTATGTGTTCTATGTATCGCAGATGACCTTGGCGCAGCAAAAGAAGCTTTATCCTACGCATGCCGCAAAAATGCGGTATACGCCTATTCCGTATGTGCATGAAAAAACAACAACTAATCGCAGACTAAAGGATGCAGCTACGATTGAATTGGCGTATTGTGGCGATTACAGTCCGAGAATTCGCAATTTGATTCCGCTGTATGATACTGTAAATAGCTGTCAAAACCTGCATCTGGTTATTTGTGGAGGAAGCGATGCGCCGTTGCATAGTACAAATGCAGTGCGTGTGGCGGGGCGAGCTCCTTATAGCGTGACATGCGAGGTGGAAGATAAAGCGGATATTCTCGTATTCCTTGCCAATAGATCGGGGGCGCAGATCCCTGGGAAGGTGTACCAGTATGCGGGAACAAATAAGCCGATCCTGTTCATTTTGGATGGAGATGCACAGGCGCTGAGAGCCCAATTTGAGCGGTATGGGCGTTTTGTGTTTGTTGAAAATACGCCTGAAAGTATATTGCAGGGAGTAAAGGAAATAGCTGCTGTGGAAAAGAATTATATGCCCATTAAAGAGTTTTCAAGAGAATATATAATGGGTGAGTTTATGAAAGAAGTATCCACTGGCATTTAAGAAAGTGTGTGTATATGCAGATGACTGCCTCTCCACGAACAAAAGCGAATTCATGGCTTATTGCCATGGTATTATGTGTTAATACCTTTTCAAAAGTATTGGGGATTTTCGTCACGATTCCATTCAATATCGTAATTATGGAAACGGTGCTGCTTGGGTTTCTGGCTATTTTTAATGATAAGAAAGTTTTGATAAAAAAGGAATTGGCCATTATTCTTGCCATGGTTGCTGGAATAATGCTATATTCGCTTATACTGTGGAATTTTGATCATAGAGTGGTTGAACGGCTGCTAAAATTCGTAATGTATGCGTTTTTCGCAATGCTTTGCATTCAGTACACATTTGATGTGAAAACACTGTTTAAGGCGATTTTTGTCATTGGATTTATTCATGTCGTCTATCTATTTGTTTATGCCGAGCCTCGGCTTAGCAGGGGAATTATGTCAATGGATGACACAATGGATTTGTCTTATACGTCACTCATCTATTTGTTCGCAGGCGTAGAGCTTGCATGTAATAGACATGAGAAGCTTATCTTGCGTATTCTGTCGATCATATCCTGTGGCGCATTTATCTATTTTCTGTCTGTAATCAGTACGAATCGTGGGGCACTGGTCGCGGCTGGATGCTATTTTGCATTGCGTTTTGTTTCAAGGTGCAAACAGCAGAACCTGCGAACATGCTTGCTTTTTCTTGTTGTTGTGCTGGCAGTAATCATGTATCTCAATATTGTGCCTGTATTGGAAACAATAGACGAATTTGCTACAGCACGCGGAGTTGAAATTACACCTTTGAAAAAGACGATCTGGCAGATGAATAACAGCGATAGTATGACTTCAGGTAGAGAAGATAATTATGCTGTCGCTATACAGTTAATCGAAGATACGCTTGCGTTGCCTAACGGCGTGGCCAGCTATCATATAATGACGAACGCAGCATATTATCCACACAATATTTTTCTTGAAGCGGGTGTAGAATTTGGCTTTATTGGTTTTATATTAGTGGCACTGGTGATTGCCAAGGCTTGTAAGATGATGATAATTTCACCACGCAAGCATAGCCGCTTAATACTATTGTTCTTTTGCCTCTCGATTCCGAGGCTAATGGTTTCCTCTTCTTATTGGGAAAATTCATATATATGGCCGATGTTAATGCTGATGTGGAATGGTGATTAAATGTGTATCATTGTGCGGATGCTTGACTATTACGGGTCGGAGGGATTTGAATGGAAAATAAACAGGTGAAGTGGGGAGTAATTCTCTCTTATCTGCTCATCCTGCTAAACACGCTATTTGGCTTGCTGGTAACACCTTATATAATTGGCTGTCTTGGCACGGATGAATATGGTGTATATAAAACAATATCATCGCTTACAGCCTCTCTTACGGTGATCGATTTGGGGCTTGGAAGTACGGTTATGCGCTATATCGCAAAATATAATGCGTCAGGAAATCATGGATCTATCCCCAATTTTCTGGCTATGACTATGATCCAGGGAGTTATAACCTGTGCGATTATCGGTTTTATTGCTATTCCGGTATATTCTTCGATAGACGTAGTATATGCGAGGACTTTCAGCGCCGCACAAATTGAAACCGGAAAAACAATATTACTCATGTTGATTGCTAACATGGCACTTCGTGTTTTCGAAAATATAATCAACGGGGTGATTACGGGAAGTAATCACTTTCTTGTTGGAAACGGCATCAAAGTGTTTAGCCTTGTGGTACGCGGGGCGCTATTAATTGTACTGCTGACAGCATTTCCAGATGCTAGGGCCATTGCTTTGATTGATATCGGAATAACAGTTGTACTGTTGATAGCAGAATTGTACTTTGTACTTATAAAACTAGGAATTACGATCAAACTGACCCGTTGGGACAAAAGTGTTTTTCTCGAATCTGGTGTTTATACCATTTTAATGCTATTGCAAAATGTTGCCATTCAGTTGAATGGGAATGTGGATACGGTTTTGATTGGCGCTATGATCAACACTACGAGTGTAACGATATATTCAATGTCGCTGATAATCTTTAATCTATATGAAAATCTTGCAGGGGCTATTTCTTCGGTTTTACTACCAAGTGTAGTAAAACTGGTAGAAGAGAAAAAAAACTCTGCTGAATTGCAGAAATTTGTGGAAAAAACCGGACGAGTGCAATTCATTGTACTGGGTGCGGCATTGGGTGGCTTTATTGTTATGGGACGTGATTTCTATAGACTATGGCTAGGCGAATTATATAAAGACTGTTACTATCTGACGTTGATACTGATTATTCCGGTTACTTTTCCCATGCTGCAGAATGTGGCTTTATCTATTTTACGCGCACAAAATAGGATGGGTTATCGTACAGTAACACTGATGCTTTCCAGCCTGATAAATATTGTCATTTCAATAGGTGGAATTCTTATTTGGGGCTATTGGGGAGCAGCGATTGGCACAGCTGCATATTCTATCGCAAATGTGATATTTATGAATGTTTATTATCGACGAAAGCTACACTTCAATGTGTTTTCCATGTTTTCGAAAATTTTTTCAAGAACGCTTATTTGTGTGATTATTGCAGCGGCTTTGACGGCGATCTGCCAAAGTATTTGGAGTGGAGGCTGGTTGACACTTATCATAAATGCGGCTATGTATATGGCTATCTATGGAATACTAATGGTTTTCTGGGGATTTAGTTTGGAAGAAAGGGATATGTTTCATATCCGAACGAAGGGGGTGCGCATATGAGAATCGGAATACTTACATATCACCGCAGCATCAATGATGGAGCCGTAATGCAGTGCTATTCGCTCAGCAAACGTTTGCAGCACGAGTTTCCTGAGGCGGAGGTGGAAGTGATTGACTATCATATGCCCAAGGTTCAGCGGTACTATGAGGTCTCGATAAAAAAATATCTCTTATCTGATGGTTTGCCCAATAAAGTCAAAAAGGCGATGCTGCTCATCCGACAACCAGATTTGGTGAGAAGACTGAAAAACAGAAAACAGACCTTTGAAGATTGCTTGGATCAATTGCCGTTATCAGATAAAAAAATATTTGATGATGGAACAGACGAATTGTTTGATTTTATAAATGAGCGTTATGACATAGTAGTTGCCGGAAGTGATGCAATTTGGAACTACAATCTTCGCAGTTATCCAAATCCTTACTTTCTCAGTGAAAAGATTCGTATTCCAATGCTTTCCTATGCGGCGAGCTGCTATGGCATGGTGTATGAAAAGATTCCAGATGCGCAGAAAAGAGAAATTGCTGGCATATTAAGCCGTTATAACTTTCTTGGTGTGCGCGATGATGAAACGGCTCGATTTGTGCAGAGCATCGGGGCTTCTATTTCATCTGTTCACACTTGCGATCCGACAGTTTTCCTTGATGTGAATGCTCTACCTGTGAATTCGATGGCTTTGGAAGAAAAACTGAGAGCCAGAGGGTTTGATTTTACCAAGCCGGCCATAGGCGTCATGAGTGGAAACCAGATGTGCCGCATGGTTCGGAGAATGTACGGAAAGCGATATCAAATTATTGGGCTTCAATCGCCGAGCGTCTATGCCGATGTAAATCTGGATGATTTATCTCCTTATGAATGGAGCTATGTCTTCCGGTATTTCAGTCTTACCTTTACTACATTTTTTCATGGCACACTGCTATCGTTGCGCAATGGCGTGCCCGTGATAGCGATCGCTTTGGAATCAGAGTATTCGCACAATCATATGACAAAGGTGCAAGATTTCTTACTACGTGTTGGTATGGAAGACTGCTATTTTAAGACGGATTATTCTCGACGATACGATGCTGAAATCAAGGCAAAGGCCGATCAACTCATAAGTATGAATGCTAGGGAAAGGATTCTGAGACAAATGGATTGTGAGGCCGTGAACGTAGAAAAGTTTATCAACTGCATCCGTCGCTTGATAGTGAATAAAGAGGATAAGGAGAATCAAAATGATTAACGTGATTGGTCTTGGTTACATTGGACTGCCTACTGCTCTTATGCTTGCTACCCACGGCGTTGAGGTTGTAGGAACGGATTACAATGCGGAGCTTGTTGCAACCTTAAATGAAGGAAGGACGACCTTCAAGGAAAAAGGTCTTGATTCACTCTTTGCAGATGCAATCAAATGTGGCATCAGGTTTACCACGGAATACCAGGTTACGGATACTTATGTGGTTTCAGTTCCAACTCCATATGATAAGTTCAGCAAGAAGGTCGATGCTTGCTATGTTGTTGCTGCAATAAAAAACGTGATGGATGTTTGCACTAAGGGAGCTACTGTGGTTATTGAGTCAACCGTTTCTCCGGGTACGATTGATAAATACGTTCGTCCGGTCGTTGAAGCGAATGGCTTCAAAATCGGTGAAGATATTCACTTGGCACACGCACCGGAGCGGATTATTCCTGGTAATATGATCTATGAGCTGCTACACAACAATCGTACCATTGGTGCTGATGAAAAAGCTATTGGCGAAAAGATCAAAGAAATATACGCTTCTTTCTGCCTTGGCGAAATTGTTTTGACCGATATTCGTACAGCGGAGATGACCAAGGTTGTAGAGAATACCTTCCGTGCGGTAAATATTGCCTTTGCGAATGAACTTGCAAAGATTTGCCGTTATGACCACATGGATGTATATGAGATCATTCGCATCTGCAATATGCATCCCCGTGTGAATATCCTTCAGCCTGGGCCTGGCGTTGGTGGGCATTGCATCAGCGTTGATCCATGGTTCCTTGTCGGCGATTATCCGGGGCTTGCCAAGGTTATTGATGAATCCATGAAGACGAATGATGGCATGCCTGACTTTGTACTCAATCGGATTCACGATATCATGAAGGAAAATGGGCTGAAGGATATCACTCGTGTTGGCCTGTACGGTTTGACCTATAAGGAAAATGTGGATGATATGCGTGAATCTCCAACTCTTCAGATTCTTGAAAGCCAGGAGCGGCATCTCGCACCGACTCTGAAGGTCTATGATCCTTTTATTACGGAAGACGTTGTAGCTAATCAGTACCATGATCTGGACGCATTCCTAGCCGATGTTGAGTTGGTTGTTATCATGGTGAAGCATAGTGAAATCCGTGAAAATATGGATAAGCTGGCTGGCAAGATTGTGTTTGACTGCCATAATATTTGCAATTTGCCAGGCGTTTATCATCTGTAATGGGAGGAGAAGAAGTAGTGCGCATTTGGGGCAAAGCGCGGAGATGGTTTCTTCGAGTCATGTATAAGCTGAAACAAGATAGGTATGGGGATATCACATATGTCCTACGAAATAAGAAGAGTAAGAGCGACTTTCTAATTGCGGTTTTTTCAGGTTTTTCTCCGAAGGGAGCTGCTCCTCGGTATAACTATGGAGAAACATTAAAAAAAGTCGATGCAATGCAGGTGTTTCTGCTGGATGATACAGGCTATAATAAAGCAGGAAGCTATTATTTAGGAGAAAACGGAACTTGGTATATCCCAGAACAGATATGCCAACTGATATCTGAATTAATGACACGATACCAAAAGAGGGCTGTTCTGACTTGTGGTTCAAGTAAAGGCGGCACAGCTGCGGTATACTACGGCTTACGCTTAAACGCAACTGCGGTTATTATCGGAGCGCCTCAATATTTGATTGGAAACTATCTGAATACACCGGATCACAGAGTGATACTGGAGAAGATTCTAGGAAGTATAACAGAAGAAGGAATAAATCGACTGAATTCTCTTTTGGAGGATGAAATCAGGCATTACTCCAATACAGAGCAGAAGCCTAGTTTTTATATTCATTATTCACCACTTGAGCACACTTATCATGAACACATTGATAAACTGATATCAGAACTCCGTGAGAACAACTACCCTTTAGAGTTGGATTGTTCTGAGGCTTATGATGATCATGCCGATGTGGGCAGGTTTTTTCAAAAATATCTTGTAGAAACTTGCAACAGATATGTGTGAATGTATAAGAGAAGAGGGATTGTAATGCATAAGATTATGCTCGTTTTCGGCACCAGACCGGAGGCGATCAAAATGTGCCCGTTGGTCAATGAACTCAAGAAGCGGGAAAAAGTGCAGACGATCGTTTGCGTAACTGGCCAGCACCGTCAGATGCTGGATCAGGTACTGGAGGCGTTTAGCGTAGTGCCTGATTATGATTTATCCATCATGAAGGACAAACAGACGCTGTTTGATGTGACGTTCAATATCTTGGAGCGCATTAAGGCTGTGCTGGAAGCAGAAAAGCCAGATGTTGTGTTGGTTCATGGCGACACCTCTACTACCTTTGTGACGGCACTGGCGTGCTTCTATATGCAGATTCCGGTGGGCCATGTGGAGGCCGGTCTCCGCACATACGACATTTACTCTCCCTATCCGGAAGAGTTCAATAGGCAGGCGGTTTCCATCATTGCCAAGTATAACTTTGCGCCTACCGAGATGGCTAAGGAGAACTTAGTTCGAGAAGGGAAAACGGAAGATTCCATCTATATCACTGGAAATACGGCCATTGATGCGCTTCAGACGACGGTACGCAATGATTATACCCATCCTGAACTAGAATGGGCTTCTGATAGCCGCTTGATTCTTATTACTGCGCATCGTCGAGAGAATCAGGGATTGCCCATGCATCATATGTTCCATGCGATTCGAAAGGTCATGGAGGAGCATCCGGATGTTAAAGCGATCTATCCAATTCATATGAATCCGGTGGTGAGGCAGGCTGCTGCTGAAGAGCTAGGGAATTTTGACCGTATTCGGATCATTGATCCACTGGAAGTGCTTGACTTCCATAACTTCCTTGCTCGCAGTTATCTGATCCTGACGGATAGCGGTGGAATTCAGGAAGAGGCTCCTTCCCTCGGAAAGCCCGTATTGGTCATGCGGGATACTACTGAGCGTCCGGAGGGGATTAAGGCGGGCACCTTGAAGCTTGTTGGCACGAGTGAAGAGGTGATTTATCGGGAGTTTACCAAACTTCTGGATGACAAAAACGCCTATGACGCAATGTCCAAGGCATCGAATCCCTATGGCGACGGTCATGCATGCGAAAGAATTGCGGAGATTCTCGTAAATGACTTATGAATTTGAGTATTTAATGCATTTAGTGAGCGTATCTGCAATAGGCCTTCCATTTGAGCTGCCCAAGAAGGAGCTTTGCTGGCGGAGGCTCTTTGATCTTGCGTCGGAGCAAGCAGTTTTTGCCTTGGCAGCAGCTGCGGCAAGGCCGGTGTGGAATACGCTAGAGGTGACATTAAGGCAAGAGGTAAGGGCACACCTGTATTCAGCTATAATGGCAGAAGAAACGCGCACAAAAGCAGTATGGGAGCTGATGTCGTGGTTTCAGAACGAAGATATTCCATTTGCATTGCTCAAAGGAATGGGATTAGCGGCTCTGTATAAAACGCCTGAACTAAGAGAATATGGAGATGTCGATATTTATACTGGCAGGAAATTTGAAAATCGAGCACTTGCATTATTACAGCGCCACGGCGTTTCAATTACGAAGCGAAATCCTGCGCAGCATGAGTCCGCCGGATACCATTCAGACATTGGTGAAATTGAATTGCATGCCTATCTCTTTCGAGAGGAAGATAGGAAACTATGGTTTGGGCGCAGCGAAAAGTATACGGACGCTATAGAACCGTTCATCTGTCAAACAATCGACGAAAAGCATAGAATACCTGTTTTATCAGTCCAAAACAATGCTGAGTTTCTGTGCTTACACTTTATAAAGCATTTCATTCGTGAAGGAATCAGTATACGAAATATAGTCGATCTGGGCCTTTTCCTTCAGGAGTATGGAAAAGAAGTGAATTTTGATCGCTTGTGGGAATTGCTGACAAGCTTACGATATGATGGTATTATTCAGACAGCGCTGAATATATGCGTAGACTATTTTCACATGGATGAATCAAGGTTTATTGGATATAATGAAATGGATTCCGAGACTATACATCTATTTATGGATGATACTGAACAGGGTGGATATCTTGGAGCGAATGAAAGGCTCGAACGCAGTAGAAGCGCAAAAGCCTATGAAGGTGTAGCCTTTTCGGGCTCAGAGGTAGCGAAGGGCTCCAAAAAGTGGAAAAAAAGAAGAATATTCTGGGAACGAGTATATGCTGCGATGCCCAACAGAAACGAACTGCGACGTAAGTACAAATATGTACGCAATTGCGATTGGTTATTGCCAATCGCATGGGCAAATCATCTGATAAGTGGATCATTAAGAGTGGTCAGAGCAACTGTTTCTAAAGTGAATGTGAAAAATGAACGGTCGTCGAATGAGAGGGTGACACTTTTCAGAAGGCTTGGAATAATGTGATGAGTAAAGTAGCAATGGATCAAACTATGAAACAGAAAATTGAGACGCTAATCGAGTGCATTAGGCTATCGGGTGCTGGAGCGAGAGGAACATTGCTTAGCGATCGCAATGTGCCATGGATGGAGGTCATTCAAACGGCTTCTGCTCAAAAGGTTTTGCCACTGGTTTCATGTGCAGTGATAAATAACCCGGACTTGTCATGCCCTGATCCTATCAAGGATTATCTTCTAAATTTGCTGCGATCATTATCGGTGGAAAATGCCATAAGGCGACAGCGAGTTATTCGATTGCTTAATGAGATCGAACAAACAGGAATATCTGTACAGGTACTGAAGGGATATGCTGTTTCACAGCTATACGCTTTTCCGGAAAGCAGAGAATCCATCGATAATGATATTTTAATTGATGCAGAAGAAGAGAAAAAAGTATATGATTTCCTCAGAGAAAAAGGGTTCTTGATTAAAGGACGGCGTATGACGGCCAATGATGGGGTTTGCGAGCATAGAAAATACGGAAAAATTGAAGTTCATGTGAGCCTGTATCCTGAAATTATGTTAGATGCGTGGAAGAGTCTAACTGATGTAAATGGGTTTATCTGTGAGCAGTCTTATCGCATCGATAGCATTGATGGGGCTTACAGCACACTTGGACATACAGATCAGCTTCTGTTTCTATCGCTTCATATGGCGAAACACTTTATTGAAAGTGGATTGACTATTCGTATGATACTCGATATTGCACTTCACTTTGCAAAGTACCGAAATGAAATTGATGTGAAGCGATATTGGAGCATTATTTGCGACTTGAAATTTGAAACGCTAATAAATAGCGTTCTTTGTATTGCTGTTGAGTATTGCGGCTTTCGTATTGAGGATTTTCCAGGCATGAAGCTATGCGCCTCTGCGCAGATCATGGGGGTTCTCCGGGATCTTGAGGAAGGAGGCTATATGGGCGTTCAGGAAATGAAGGAACGGTATGAATGCGGAATGGCATATAATCGACATCTACTGCTTCAGAATAAGAGCCATATACAATATAAGGGGTATATGCTGGCATGGAAAATGAGAAGTGGTGCAAAAAATATGCTTCCGGCATATGAGCAGTTGAAGCAATTGTATCCTTGTGTAAACAAATCACCTTATTTGGCTCCGGCATTCTGGATATATCAGGCGTGTAGTTACACAGCATCAAAATTGAAATCAGGTGTGCTAGAGCAGGAGATTCAGAGCGATAACAGTGCAATTCACGAATTGTCAAAAAGGCGACTGGAGCTGTTTGAAAGGTTAGGCATGCTTTAGCCTGATACAAGCCGTCAGCGCAGCTAGAGGGCGGGAAAAGCTGCTTCGTGAAATGAAGCTGCGCTGATAAGGACGTTACGGCTGATTAGCAGTCTGATGCCAGAGTGTTTCAGGAAGCAAAACATAAACCGTACGACGGCGCATATTCGTACCAAGCATCCGGAGATGAAAAGCTTGGAGGATGCTGAGGGCTTCATAAAGAAAAACTTCGCCACGCTAACAGGGGTGGAAATACTGGGCGTTAACTATTTCACATTGGCGTGCGAGTTGGCAGTTAGCAATGAGCTTTCTGGACGATTACAATCTGGGAGATAAATACTACAAGATCAATTGTCCTGAATACAACCTCGTTCGTGCTTGCTGCAGTATTACATTGACGAAGGATATGTTGAAGAAAATGGATACCATGAACGCCGTCTCCCGGAATTAAATGGGAGGAGCAAAAGTGAGGAGGCAGAGATAGAGATGGTTTCAAGAAAGACATTAGAACGATATATTCAGCAGCTTGATGAAGTTATTTCTTCTGGCAATACCGCTGTAGCCAAAAAGCTACAGAATGAAATAATCGCAGTGCTCAGTGCCGATTTAGATGGCTTGAAGAAAGGACTAACAAATTACAGTGCTGTTGGTGCCTTTTCTGATAGCAGAACTGGTAAGACAATTGTCGTTGGTGATGAGCTTGATTTTATTAAAGATGCCAAAATGCTAAAAAGTCGGTTATTAATGGAATTGGATAAGATGGATGAAAAAGATATGAGTAGCATTTTGCATGCATCTCCGCAGGAGAAGCTGACACTATGTAAAAAAGGCGGATCAACTGTGAGTGTAATTGCTCAGGTTGATGGGGATAAGAGGTATAGCAGTGATGCACACGTTATCATTGAAGAAGGCGACGTGTTCGAAAGACATTTGCCTAACGGTGCAAAAGAATACTATCGTGCGACTGATCGTGGCTTTTACAAAGGCAATCATGGCATTCCTGATAACTATCAGAGTAAAGTGGAAATAGTTTCTGAGGGCATTGCGGTGCATAAAATGACAGAAGAACAGGATGAAAAACCACATAAGCTCTTCATATCACATTCCAGTAAAGACAGGGAATATATGGCTGCGCTTGTCGATATGCTCGAGAGAATTGGCATGCCAGGTGGATCTTTTGTATGCACATCGGTTCCGGGACATGGGATTCCGGAAGGAGCCAGTATTTTTGACTGGCTTAGAAAACAGTTTTTGGAATGCGACCTCCGTGTCGTGTTTGCACTAAGCCACAATTACTACAGTAGTGCAGCAAGTCTGAATGAGATGGGAGCTGCATGGGTTACAAAGGCAACGGATACTCTTCTTCTCCTTCCAGGATTTGAGTTTGATGAGATTAAAGGGTGCATTGATCCACAAAAAGTGGGCATTAGCTTCGGGATGGACGATGCTGAGTTGAAGCATCGATTAAATGAGTTTAAAGATGAACTCGTTTCGGAGCATCATCTGCAGTCAATTACACAAATCAGATGGGAACAGCATCGGGATAAATTTGTCAAGATGGTACGAGAGATTGCCGCAAAAAAAGAGACTATGATGTAAATGTGGATAATGCTTTTGATTTGTTGGCTTCGTTTGAAGGAGGCGCAGTTGTGGATGAAACACTGGAGTTTGGAATTGATATATTTCGTGATTATTCAGCGCATTCGAAAGAAATGCTCCCAGAATTACAGTCTTGTGTTGAGCAACATACAAAATTGGCAGTCGATACGTTTAACGAGTTATGGAATGCCAATGCGCTGGATCAGATAACCGGTTTATTCGTTGCTTACATTGTGGACGAACGGATGCAAAATTTTGGAGCACGATGGATGGGGGAAAAACAGGTTGAGAGTATAAAACGATGGGAAAATAAGAACGTACTCGATTCCGCACCTTCACAAAACTACGAAAGCTGCTTGGAATTTTTCATACAAAATAACCTTGTTTATGAAACTTCTTGGACAAGCTATGTTAATCCGAGAGAATATTCACTTTGTCCATCGTTGCAAGATTTTCTGCTGGATTGCCCGAATGAGATCGCCGGGAAATTACAAAAGATCAAAGATGCATATTACTGTGAGCTCCCGTTCTAATCATTTGATTTATGCCATAAGAGGACAGATATCAGTCTCACACAGGCCGTCAGCACAGCGTGGGATCGGGAAAGGCTGCTCCGTGAATTGAAACTATACAGGTGATTTAGATCATAGAATAAGTGAATCTTATGATCAAATAATAAAAACATATGACATTATTACTCGTAGGCATCGCCCTCGCCATCCTCATGGTATTCATCACGCGGCAGCTGACGAACAGCCTGCCGCCGGAGCGGTTTCGGAGCGTTATACGGCTTTTACTGCCCGCGTATCTGCTGCTCAACCTGTACTTCACGCTCCTGATGCGCGAACCGAGCAAGGATCGTCTTGTCACGCTCGTGCCGCTGCGATCTTACTTTGCCGTTCTCGGCTGGGATATTCAGACGTTCTCCGCTGTAGGACAACTGCTGCATGGCGCGTGGGAAGAGCCGATTGCTTTCGCATTTGAGCCGCTGATTGGCATTGTGCAGAACCTCATTCTGTTCATGCCTTTCGGCTTTCTGCTGTACGCCGTAACCGATCAGCCGCGCACGGCGCGCATTCTGCTGTTCGGCTTCCTTTTATCGCTGGCCATCGAGCTGTGCCAGCTGTTTTTCCGCCTCGGCTGGTTTGAGGTGGATGATATTCTGCACAATGTCCTGGGGACGTATCTCGGCATATGCCTGTACCGGCGCACTGTAAAGCGAACCTCAACGTGATCACATTTCCATTACTTCTAAAGGACACGTCGCAACACTCTGAAATAGCGCTTCTAACGACTTTTGAAAGGACTGTAATTATGAACGACCAGCATTTTATGGACACCACCATTGCCCGCAAGCTCCTGCAGGTGGGCGAAGCCTTCCGCATCCCCGGTCCGTTTTTCTCCTATGAGGAGATCAAGGTAGGAAACGTGAACCACACCTACAAAGTGAACTATATCCGCGATGACGGCACGGGCATGGCGAGAATCAAATCCTATCTCGTCCAGCGGGTGAACACCTATGCTTTCCAGCACCCCGTGGAACTGATGCGGAATATCGATTGCGTGACGGAGCACATCCGCACAAAGCACCGGAGACGAAAAGCCTGCACTTCCACCACACTGCCGACGGCAACAACTACCTGATGGACGAGGACGGCTTCTGGCGGCTGAGCAACTATGTGCCATCCGTCACGTTCGATACCTGCGACGATCTGAACGTGGTGCGCAGCGCAGGTCAGGCGTTCGGCGATTTCCAGATGCTGCTGTCCGATTTCGACGCGGAACAGCTTTTCTATACTATCCCCGACTTCCACAACACCCGCAAGCGCTACGAAAAGCTGAAGGCGGACATGAAATCAGACCCCTGCGGGCGCGTAAGCGAGGTGCGCGATGCCTGCCCCGGTGTGACCATCCGCGAGGATATGCTGCTGGATATGCTGGCAGACATGATATTTCCCGCTGTCACGGGATTTGGAGTACATCCATCATTCTCCGCATTTTGGCCGACGAACGCTACACCGGCGTGTATGTGATCGGCAAGCGGGCGGTTCTCGAAGTAG
>ERZ780195.1382-NODE-1382-length-20079-cov-15.402117_pt1 | contig 20079 bp, 20 predicted proteins | sample MGYA00511017_ERZ780195 | MGnify/ENA primary metagenome ERZ780195 (study PRJEB29588, sample SAMEA2159974) | human gut metagenome | biome: human gut; feature: human-associated habitat; material: faeces | place: Denmark | collected 2008/2010 ...
CGAATCCCGCCCCGCCACCAGCGATTTTGATGTCTGATGTCCGAAATGTGTCCGGCCGTTGTGCATACTGCTGCCATTTACACCGCAATCGCACAGGAATTTTATGCAGAATACCCTGCTATTCTCATGCACCGAACATTCAGAATCTCGAATTCCCGGCCGCCTTTGGTCAGGCGCGTCTGCCGGTAGAACACCTTGCCGCCGTCCTGAAGCTTCACCGCCGCGGCCACGCCCAGCATCAGCGGGCTGGTCAGCAGAGTCGCCGCCGAGCTGGCGAGCACGTCGAACGCCCGCTTCACCAGCACAAATTCCGGCGGCGGATTGTAGCAGCCCACGCGCAGCATCGGCAGATAAAACAGGTGCATGCGCTGGGTGCCGCTCATGATGACGTCGCCGATGCACGGCACGACGTAGGCACAGATGTTGTTCGCCACGCAGTATTTCAGAATGATGTTGCGCTCGTGGCTGTGCACGCCGCAGAGGAACACGGTCTCCATGCCGTTGAGAACGCTCATGCCGCCGGCCAGACATTCCGCCGCCGTGCAGCTCGCCTTCACGGTGAACTTTTTGCTCAGTCCATACTGCTCAAAGCGCTTCTCCATGCCGGGCAGCTCGTCGCAGACAATGGCGGTTTTCCGTCCGGTAAAGTTATGAAAATACCATACGTGCGCATATTTGCACCAAAGGTAGCTCAGCAGCAGCTGACCCGCCAGCGCCGCCAGCGCGAGCAGAATGTTGGGAAAGCCGCCGCTCATCAGCCACAGCACGAGAAACATGGCCGCGTCCGCCAGGAGAATTCCCAGCGCCTGACAGAAGAACATCTCGGAAATGCGCTTGATGGAGATCAGAAAGGCGTCGTACACCCGGGCGAACATGAAGTACATCAGCACGAACATGCTGATGACGCCGTCGCTTCGGAGCGGCGAGGGAAACAGAAGAATGCGCCGCGTGTAATACAGCAGCCAGCAGCCGACGAAGGGCGCTGTGATCAGCGTGACGTTCAGCAGCTTTATCACGCGTATTGCCACGTCGTGATAGAGGCCATGCACCGTCCTCGGCCCGCCTTTTTGCTTTTGCGATGCGAACATGCTTCCGTACTTCCTTGTAAAACTGAGCTTTTTATTCCAGACCGGCCATGCCGGAGAGGTAGCCGTCCTTTTTGCGAAGCAGCTCGCCGATGGTTCCCTGCTCCGCGATTTCGCCGCGCTCGAGCACGACGGCACGATCCGCCATGCGCACGGTGGCGAGCCGGTGGGCGATGAGCGCCACCGCCGCGCTTCCGCTCATGCGCCGAACGGCCTCGCGGAAGGCCGCCTCGCTCTCGTAGTCCAGCGCGCTGGTGGCCTCGTCCAGCACGATCAGGCTGGGATGACCCAGCAGAACCCGAGCCAGCACGATCCGCTGCCGCTCGCCGCCGGAGAGGCGCACGCCGCGGTCGCCCAACTCCGTGTCCAGCCCCTCGGGCATGCGCGAGACGAAGTCCCACGCCATGGCCGCCTTCAGCGCGGCGACCAGCTCATCCTGCGACGCTCCGGGGTGAAAGCGCGTCAGATTCTCGCGCACGGAGGCGTTCAGGATCAGCGGATCCTGGGGCACATAGCCCGCCTGCCGCCGCCACGCGCGGATGTTCGCCCCGGACAGCGGCCGGCCGTCCACCCGGACGCAGCCCTCCTGCGGCAGCAGGAAGCCCAGCAGCAGGTTGACCGCCGTGGTCTTGCCCGCGCCGTTGCGGCCCAGCAGCGCCAGCACCTCGCCTCGCCGAAGCTCGAAGCTCACGCCGCGCAGCGCGCTTTCCTCAGCGTTTCGATAGGCAAAGGACACATGGTCAAATTTTGCCTCGCGCCACGTCGAGAAGTCCGCGTCCGCGGCGTCGGGCTCGGACTGAGCCTCATCCCCGGCAAAGGCGCTTTGGAGCTTTTCATAGGCCGGCTCGCAGCTGTTGATGGCCTGAATGCGCCCCTGAAAGCCCGAAAAAAGCGGCCACAGCCGCGCGAACACATACACCAGCACCACCAGACGGTCGGTTTCGATTTTCAGCCCCAGTGTGCACACCAGATAGACCGCCGCAATCAGCAGCGCCGCGGCGATGGAATAGACCAGTCCGGGCACGGTGCACTGGCGCACATAGCGCAGCCGCGCCGTCACGAACGAGCCGCTGATGCGCTCGAAGCGCTGGGCGTGCTCCTTTTCCACGCCGTAGGCGCGAACCTCCTTGACGCTGGAGAGCTGGTTCTGCAGCTCCGCATAGAATTCCCGGTTGATGCGGATCATTTCCTCGCCGTATTCCCGGGATTTCCGTCGCAGCGGCCGAAAGGCAGCCAGCATGCACAGCCCGAGCACGCCCACCAGCGCCGTGACCGGAACGCTCATCATCAGCGCGATGGCCAGCTGCACCCCGGCGGAGACGAGGCTGGCCAGCAGGTGGATCACCTCGCCCACACCGTAGCTCACCTGTCCGCACTGGTTGACGAACAGATTGATGGTGTCCGCGTCCCGGCGCGCGGTCAGGCTCTCCCAGCTCGCGGCGGAAAGAGCGGCATACAGCCGGTTCCTCAGCCGCAGGCCGGTGTCCTCGATGAACCGGCTCTCGCGGATGGACAGCGCGCGGGAGAGCAGCGCCTTCACCGTCACCAGTGCGAGATACGCCGCCAGCAGCAGCCCCACGCGCAGCGGATAGTCCAGCGCGAGGAACCAGCCGGGCAGGCGGCTGTCGCCGATCTGAAGCATGTTCAGCAGCGGAATGAGCATCACAATGCCGATTCCGCCCAGCAGCGACACGCCGATGTTCCAGCCAAGGAGCGTCAGAAAAGCCCTTCGGTCGTTGTCCCAGACCTCACGCAGCAGCGGCTTCATCGCGCGCTCAGTCCTCCAGCAGTCCCATCTCGCGGAACTGATCCAGCAGCGCGTCCAGATCGGCCCCGGCGGTGGCCTCGTCCACGTCGTATTCGTTGAGCAGCGCGCTCAGCAGGTCGGCCCGGGAGACCGGGTTTTCCAGCTGCCTAAACAGGAACGCCGAAACCTCGTTGAGCACCACCGTGCCCGCGAATTTCGCAATGTTGTCGCCCGTGGGCATGACGACGTATTCGTCGATGACATTGCGAAGCACAAATCCGTCCTTGATGCGCATATCCTTTTCTTCCTCTCTGATCTGTTCGGGATGATGGATGAGTATGTCGTGCACGGCCCGCGCGTCGGCGGCGTCGGGGCCACAGAACACGCGATAGACCGGAACGCTCTGAATCAGCCTGCGGATGTTGGCCATGGCCATGGCGGCGGCGTCGGCGTCCCACATGGGCACGAAGCTCTGCTGCGCCGCGAGCTGCCGCGCCTGATCGGCGCTGAGCCTGCGGATGTAGTTCTCCGGCGAGCGGCGCACCTCGAGGATGCACTTCAGGGGAACCTCCACGTCGCGGAAAATCTGCTCCTTGCCGTCCCAGGGCACGCCGCAGGCCATGCAGCCGCCCTTCGTCAGCCGCAGGGCGGGTCGGTCGCCGCTGAGGAAGGACGCGCCCAGCGCCTCCTCCCACGCCCGGGCGCGCGTGGACTTGCCCAGTCCGCTGTGCCCGGTGAACGCCACCGCATAGCCGTCCAGCTCCACGCACGCGGCGTGAAAGGAGAGAATTCCCTCAAAGCAGAAGCGGCATTCGAAGGCGGTGCGAATCAGGAATCGAAGGCGTTCCTCCGTTTCCTTGCCCGGAGCTGTATACATCACCGGATTTTGGTATTCGCCATCTACGCAGACACAGGCAGTCTCGCCCTTGGGGGCGAGACTGAAAAGCCAGTTGTTCTGTGCATCCTGAGCAATCAGCAGGTCGTTGACCTTCTGCGCTGAAGTCCCCGCCGTCGGCAGACAGCGGGGATCCAGTTGTTCAGGGAATTGTAAGAGTTGATTGGTGGTTGTGAAGCAGTTGCGCATGAGAAATTATTGGTAACAAACGTTAAATCCGGGAATCCCTGCACCCGAATGCAAATGAATACACAGTCCGCCCGTTCCGATAATTTGCGGACCGTAATCCGGCCCTGAAGTCGCTACAACTTGCTCCCGATACACAAAAGCCACCTTAGTAGCTGTTGGCTTGATGTAATTCTTCTTCATCTTTATATTTCCTCCTCTTTCATTATTGGCATCTATAATAATTCTAGGTACCCAAACTCTCAACATGAACAAGCCCAGCTTCAATTCGTTTACGCAATCTCTCGCAAACGCTTCGATTCAACGGCCCGTTCAAAGCACAATCCATTTTTTCCGCTGGGCAGGATTTGCAATACTTCCGAAGCATGCATGTCGAACACTCCTCAGGAAAACGAAACCTCTGCATGCACTTCTTCATTTCTTCTAGCGCCACGCTAATGCCACGATTCAAAACTGGAATATGAACCGTTGCTATATAGGAAGCGCACGGGCCAAGCTCGCCTTTCCAATTGACATGAAACGCACTATGGCCACCTCCACACGGCAAACCATCCATCTGTCTAATGTCATCAAGCGGAACATAGGATATTTCTTCAGTTTCCCGGTCTTTATTGTAAAATGAAGCAACCGCGTTCTTATTTGCACACTGCAAACAAATATACGCATTCAAATCAACTTCAAACTCAGATTTCTTTCTTCCTGTCTCTTCACGCGGCGGAAGTGTTATCCCGCCAATCATGTAGGGTAATTCTAGCTCCAATAGTCTTAATATCCACTCTTCAACATTTTCCTGCATAAAACGGTTGGGCATCAGAGTTAACATAATCGATAACCCTGCCCGTTTCGCCCTCAGAATCCCATCGATGACCTCCTGATAGGCCCGATGTCCGCAAACCTTCTCATAGGCTTCCTCGTTGCTGCCGTAGAGTGAAACCTGAAGAACTCCCGGCGGATATTTTGCAAACAGCGCAACCATTTCCTCTGTCAGCAGGCGACCATTGGTGAGAACGGAGGTCTTGATTCCCCTCGAATTCAAATAGAGGTAAATCTCTCGGAATCCCGGATAGGTGAGGCACTCGCCGCCAGTCAGGGACGCATAGAGCATCCCCGCGTCGATGGCCTGATCGATAATGGTCTTCCATTCCTCGACGGTCAGCAGACGCTCGCCGGGCTGAAACTGCTCGGGCCGAAGATGCACATAGCACATCTTGCAGTCCAAATTGCACAGCGGCGTGAGCTCAAAAGCTCCATCGATCGGCGTGTCGGTTTGGCGAGCCTTGTAGCTCAGATACTCGTTCATGCCGCGAAAGCGTTCTGCATCGCCGACGCCTCGTGCATCCATATCTGCCAGCACCTCTGCCAATGAAGCCATTTTCTTGACCTGCCGCACTTGACCTCACCTCCTCTGTGTATTGCTAAATACCGCTTTTGCTCTTTGAAACATCGCCCGAGTCCGGATACTGACTCTTCGCATGGGTAATCCCGCCATCCAAAGCCGACCCCAAAGCCTTGAACGTCCGCTTTTCAGATCGATTCTTCTTCCATCCCGTTCGACTGCAATGGCCACACCCAGCACCTGTTCCCGCGGAAACCACGGCTCAGGACACGCGCAGTTGTCGCCCAGCGTCCGGACGAAACCGCCGCGCAGCTTCCAGATTCGGTGCACCACATAGCGCCCGTCGCCCAGCGTGAACAGCGCCACGTCGCCCTTTTTCAGCGCGCCGCCGACGGGAACGATGGTCACCGGGTCGCGCCCTCGGCGAATCAGCGGGCGCATGCTGTCGCCCTCCAGCGGGATGGTCACGGGCGGCGCGCAGCCCTCCCGGGCCAGCGCGCACCACTGCGCCATGGCGAGTGTGCGAACCCGGGGCTCCTCCGCTCCCTGATCGGAGCGCCGCGATTCCTTCGACATGTCCTTTACCGAAGCGCCGCGACGATTTCTGCGGCATGTCCATCGCGCGCACCCGCGCCGGGAAGGCATCCTCTTCCGAACGCCTTGCCCGCGCCGGGAAAATATCCTTCCCCGAGCGCCGCGCCTGCGCCAGGAAAGCGTTCCCGCCCGGCCGCCGCGCGCTCACGCGCGCCTTCGGCCGATGTAACCGTGCTTAATACAAATATTATATCTCATTCCCTCCATTTTGGCAAGCCGTCTTTCATGAAAAATATGTAAGGATCGATGCGGCTCTCGGGGCTCATCCGTGCTTCGGCTTCTCCCTGCCATAGTAATCGTTGTGGTAATAGGCGGAATAGCGTCCGGAGCGATAGTAGTACCTGCGATTGCGGAAGGTCTTCAGATTCACGCCGTTCATCACCGCGCCCAGCACCCTGCAGCCGGTTCGGGCGATGTTCCCGGCGACCTCGCCGATGTCCTGCCCGCGGCCCTTATTGCAGGCCACCACCAGAATCGCGCCGTCGCAGTGCTTGGCGATTTCCAGCGCGTCCACGATCACGCCCGCCGGCGGCGAATCCACCAGCACCATGTCGAAGCGCTCGCGCAGCGCGCCCATCATCTCCGCGCAGCGCGGGGAAGCCAGCAGCTGCATGGAGTTGATGACCTCGCGCCCGGCGGGCAGAATGAACGCGCCCGGAAGGTTGGTTTCGTAGATCGCCTGCTCCAGCGCGCACATCCCGGCCAGATACTGGGCCAGACCCGGCGAGTCCTTGTGGACATAGTCGAAGCGATAGCGCCTCGCCAGCGCGGAGCAGCGCAGATCGGCGTCCACCAGCAGCACGCGTTTGCCGTAGCTGGCCAGCGTGCGCATGACGTTCATGGCGATGCAGGACTTGCCCTCCTGCTCATAGCGGCTGGTGAAGAGCACGGTCCGGACGTTGGTTCCGCAATAGGACAGGTTGGTGCAGAGGGTGTTCATCGCCTCGCTGCACGCGTAATCCAGCGCCGGAAAGCCGGAGATGTTCAAATGGTTCATTGCTTTCTCGCCTTTCTCCTGCGCGGGTTGGAGCCGTTCATGCTCGGGTTTGCGGGAATCACCGCCAGCGTGGGCAGATTGGCATAGCGCATCACGTCCTCCGGCGATCTCGGCCGGGTGTCGAGCAGAAAGATCAGCATCAGGATTCCGCCCGCCAGCACGGTGCCCAGCAGAATTCCGCGGATGACGTAGCCCGTCATGCCCACGCCGCTGGACACGCCCGGCACCAGCGCGATAGAGAAGGTGCTGGGCTCGTCGGTGTTCATGGTCTGGGTGATAAAGCGCTTGGCCGCGGTGGCGTAGGCGTTGGCGATGTCCGCCGCCATCTGAGAATCCGGATGGCGCACGGTGATGTACAGAATGCGCGTGTCCTCCGGGTTCGCCACGGTGAGCATGCTCTGCAGCGCGGAATAGCTGTAGTTCGTGCCCAGCGCGTCGTTGACCATCTGATGAACCTCCCAGGTGCGGAACACCTCCTGATAGTCCATGGTCAGCGTGGAGCCGATCTGAAGATCCGCCATGATGCTGGTTCCCGTGGAGCCCATGATGTAGAGCTTGGAGGTGGCCGTGTAGACGGGCGTGACCCGATATCGGGCATACGCGCCCAGCAGCACCGCGCCCAGCAGCATTCCCAGCGCGATATAGTGCAGCTTGGACAGGAAAAAGTAAAACAGCTCCACCAGATTGACGGTTCTCGGCGCTGCGTTCGCCGCCGGCGGCTTCTGCGTGGACGCGGCGTCCCGCTCGTTCATGCGGGCCAGAATCTCCGCCAGCAGCTCCGCCTCGCTGGAGCGGCTCCGCTCCTCCGCGCCGACGGAATCGGTTCGATTTTCGTTCATTCGCTCTGCCTTCCCGGAGCCTCCGCCGCGCTTTACCGGCGGCGCTCCTGCGTGTGTTTTTTTATTCCTCCGCCGGGACGCTGAACATCAGCAAAAGGCCGGTCTCCTCGCCCATGCCGATCAGCGCCAGCTGGTCGAACACAATGTCCACGTGGCCCCCGTCGCGCACGACGGCGGGCTGCACCGCCCAGTCCATCAGCGTCTCGCCGTCCTCGACGGTTCCCTGCTTCGGCACGCCCAGCGCCGTCAGGATGACCTGACCCGGCTCGTAGGGCGTCGCGAAGGCGAGCGTGGCCAGCGCGTCGCCGTCGGTGTGGTCGAAGTCCTTCGTAATCAGCGGCACGTAGTCCGTGATGACCAGCGAGTCCGGATCCACGCCCGCTTCCTTCAGCAGGCAGCGCACGCGCTCCTGATCCGCCTCGGGCAGCCAGTCCAGCGCGGGCTGATTCTCGTCCAGATGCTCGCCCAGCCGGGTGATCTCCTGCCGGATGACCTGCGTCTCGGGCGCGATCTCCAGCTCGAAGTCGTCCTCGGCCACCGTTCCGTCGCTGCGGACGGTCTTTTCCACGCGCACCTCGTCCCCCGCCTGCTTGCTCGGCAGGCTGTCCGGCTCGGCGGTCGTCTCCACCTGAACGGTCTTATGCCCGCCGCCCTTGCGAACGGTCAGCAGGGTGAACAGCACGTCCTCGCCCTGCAGCTGCTCCATCAGCGCCTTGGGAATCAGCAGCTCCACCTGTCCGACCTTCGTGACGCGGGATTCCACCGGCGTCCAGACGACATTTTCGGGATCCGACGTGTCGCCCAGCACGGCTACCGTCAGCTGGCCCGGCGCGTAGTCGATGTCCAGCGTCAGCGTCACGTCCAGATCCGACTGAACATCGGTCTCGGGGGCGTGCAGGCGGAACAGCTCCGACATGTGCAGCGCGTCGGGATCGCAGCCCGCCATCTCCGCGATGGCCCGCTGCGTCTGCTCCGGATACCACGTCACCGGGCGGTTCTCCTGCTCGTAAACATACAGAAACACGTCCTTCGAGGTGTTCATGGTCAGCAGATCCGCAGGCTGCTCCGCCAAATCGTAATCCGTCGCCTGCCCGTCGGCCCATGCCGCGGTCAGATCCACGGCGCGATCCTGCGTCGGCGTGCCAGGCGCGTCGGTGAGCACCGCCGCCGTCGCGCTTCCCGCCCACAGCGTCAGCGCCAGCGCGGCGCTGAATATACGCTTTTTCACGTTTCTTCTCCTTTCCGATGTGTCATTCAAAGAAGCTCTCAGCCAGCAGCGCGTTCAGCGCGTCCGCGTCGGCATGGAATTCCATGAAGCCGTCCTCGCCCACGGCATGACTGCCCGCCGGAGTTATCGTGTCCTTCCACTGGTATTCCCGACACTCGTAGGCCTTGTTGATCAGCCAGCCGCGCTGAAGATTCGTCGTCAGATGCTCCTCCAGCGCGTCGTACAGCCTGCCAACGCAGTTCATATCCGCGTTCATCTGCTGAAGCAGCAGCTCTCGCGCCGCGTCGATAAACGCCTTCTGCCGGCGCATGCGCGAAGCGTTGGTGCCGTCGCCCACGTCCCGGCGGCCACGGACGAATTTCTCCGCCTGATCGCCCTGAAGCCGGAGGGCCGCGCCCTTCGTCATCTGCGGGTCGAGCTGGGAAAAGTCCTCATCCAGCGTCACCGTCACGCCGCCCAGCGCGTCGTTCAGCGCGGCGATTCCGCCCATGTCCAGCGCCAGATAGCCGTCGATGGGGATGTTCGCCAGCAGGCGGCTCACAGCCCAGACCGTGTTTTCGCAGTTTTCCTCCGCCGTTTCGCCGTAGGCGTGAGAGAGGCAGATCTGCGTTGCGCGAATTCCGGTGAAATCTCCGAAGGGGCCGAGGATGCGGACGTCCGCGATGGTGTCGCGATCCAGCTGAAGGGCGGACACGGTTCTGTTTCCGCGGTCGATGGTCAGCAGAAGAAGGAAGTCCGCCTGCCCGGCGTAGCGCTCCGAGGCGGCGGCTTCGCCGTCGGCCCAGTCCACGCCGATCAGCAGCAGATTGGTCAGGTCTCTCCTGCGATAGCTCCAGGTTCGGCCGGCATACTGCATCTCGACGTTGTCGTCCGCGAAGCGGCCCTCCAGCGAGCCGACGGGCTCGGCCGCCTCCCCGCCCTCGAACCGGTTTCCCACCGCGCGCACGCCCAGCAGAATGCCCGCGTACGCCAGCGCGACGGCGACGAGCAGTACGGCCATCATCGCTCCCGTGGGGCGTCTCTTCCCCCAGCGGCGACGCGTCGAAAACGGATTTTCCTGCAAAGCCACGCTTCCTTTCCCCGGCGAAGCGGCGACGGATGGAAAACGACCGGGCGCGCGCCGCGAAGCAAAGCTTCGCCCTCCGATCCGCCCATCGGCTTTTTTAGCCGGAACGCATCGGCCGCGCGCGTCTGTCTTCCATCCTCCGCCGTATCGCTGCTCTCAGTCGTATACCTTGTCGGACAGTCTTTTGTCTCAGGAGCGGGCCTTCCATATCTGCGGAAAGCCCCAGTCTCCTATTCTATTATTATATTCACCGAGCTTTTTCATGTCAATCATCTCCCTTCCAGATTTCGCAACGTTTTTACGTTAAATTCACAGTACATCTTTCAGCAGCGTCTTCCTGCAAATCCGCTTTTTTCCGAAAAAAGCGCTTTCAATTTCTCCGATCGCGCCGCCCCCGCCATTTCATTCCGCGCGCGCTTCTTTTTCGACGGAAAGACCCGCTTTCTTCACCGATTCGTCATATCCAGATTAAAAATAAATGATATACTTATTTGTACATTGATGATGGGTGAGGTCTGCCATGTCCCGAATGAGATCCAGCCGCCGTGAGCGGTTTTTTTCCACATTGATTCTGCTGTTCTCCATCTGCGCGATTATACTGGTCGCGGCCATCGTCGTCGACGCGAAGCTCAACCGCGCGGCGGACGCTCCGGCGCTGAACACTGCGGACTTCGTCGACGCGGGCACGCCCGCGCCGCTGACGCTGAAGGCCGCGGATACGCCCGCGCCTACCGAGGTTCCCGCCGACGCGACGGAAGCCCCCGCCGCCACGCCGGTTCCGTCCGAGACCTACGACTTCCTGCCCGTCTATACCGGCGCGGACACGGAGGAGAAGGTCGTCGCCGTGGTGCTGGAGGACTGCTCCAACGCGGCGAACCTGCGCACCGCCGCGTCGGCCTGCGCGCAGATGGGCGCGAAGCTGACGCTGTTCCCGCTGGGCCGCGTGGTGATGCAGCAGGGCATGGGCGACATTCTGCGCACCTGCATTAGCGACCTGGGATTCGAGGTCGAAAACCGCACATGGAGCGACAGCCTGATCTATCGCCTCTCGGACAGCGACATGGCCTCGGAGATCTGGTCACCGGGTATCGCGGTGGACTACATTCTGGACGCGGACTACGGCATGCACCTGTTCCACATGCGCGGCGGCTCCGGTGCGAGGGACGCGCGCACCCACAGCTATCTGAAGCAGCTGGGCTACGACGGCATCGTCAACTGGACAAAATCCGCCTCCGGCAACGACGCCGACGCCCTCTGCGCCGCGCTGAAGCCCGGCGGCATCTATGCCTTCACCACCTCGGACGAGGATCTCGCCAAGCTGGCTTCGTTCATGCAGTACGCCTCCGGCCGCGGCTATCGCTTCGTCACGGTCAACGCGCTGCTGGGCTTTGAGGAAAACGCGCTGACCGCCGCCGAGGATAATATTCTCAGCCGCACGCTGCCCGCGCCTCAGTATGACGGCCCGCTCTATGTGGAGCAGCGGCTGGGCGACCGCGCCTATCAGGTCTACCTCATCCAGCAGCGGCTGACCGCGCTGGGCTACTTGCCCGCCGACGGCGCGGACGGCGTGTTCGGCGACAGCACCAGCTCCGCGCTGTGCGAATTTCAGGCCGCGTCGGGCATTCTGGCCAGCGGCGTGGCCACCACGGAAACCCAGACCCGACTGTTCGCCCACGACGCGGTCGCAAAGACAGGCGCTTCCTATTTCAATTAGAAGAAACTGTTCCAGAGCCGGTGCTTCGCGCTTTTTCTCCAAGGGGAGAGGGGCCGCGAAGCTGCGGCTCTCTTCGCAGAAGTCCGCGCCCCGGCGCGCTTTACAACCGTTTGACGGAAATGACACAATTTGTCTGAAACTATTTGCCGGACGCGTTGGTCTAATGAATGCAATCAGCGAGGCGGACCCCATCGCCGCCATCATTATCTTCGGAGGTCTTCGAAATGTCCAAGAAAGCGCTGCGCCGGAAGCGCCGCCGCCAAAAGTATTTCCTCTGCGCCGCCTGCGGCGCGATGGCGCTGCTCGCCGTGACCCTGTGCGTCCTCATTATGACGACTCCCACGCGCGACGCGGTCGCCCCGGTCGGCAATAACTACGCGCTGGCGCTGGAGCCGACCGTCGGCGCTCCCGTTCCCACGGCCGAGCCGACGGTCGAACCCACCGCCGTACCCACGCCGGAGCCGACAATCGAACCCACGCAGGCTCCCGACGAATCCTTCGAGGCCATCCATCCCGAGGAAGAGATCGAGGCCGAAGCAACTTTCGAATATCTGCCCGTGATCCATCACGCGGACACGACCGAAAAGCGCATCGCCATCACCGTGGACGACTGCTTCCAGATGGACAATCTCAAGACCATCGCCAAGCTGGCCATCGACCGCGGCGGACGGCTGACGCTGTTCCCCATCGGTCAGAACGTCGTGCGCGACGGCATGAGCGACATTCTGAAGGCCTGCGTGTTCAACTACGGCTTTGAAATCGAGAACCACACCTGGAGTCATTCGCGCATCTTCCGCATGTCCGAGGAGGACATGGCCGCCGAGATCTGGAAGCAGCGCGCGGCGGTCAATCAGGCGCTGGGCGTGAACTATCAGGAGCACTTCTTCCGCCTGATGGGCGGCGACGGCGAATACGACCAGCGCACCCACAACTACCTCAGGCAGCTGGGCTATCTGGGCATCGCCGACTGGTCGCTGTCCGGCTCCGACGCGGATCTGGAGCGAATCAAAAGCTCGCTGGCTCCCGGCAAGATCTACCTGTTCCACACCACCGACGCGGACACGGCCAAGCTCAAGGAGTTCATTCCCTACGCCGTCTCCCAGGGCTACGAGCTGGTAACGCTCAACGAGCTGCTGGGGCTGGAGGCCAACGCCGTCTCCGACCTGTCCACCGCCGAAACCACGATGCCCGAGCCGCAGCCCTACGCGACGGTCTACGCCGAGCAGAAGAAGGGCGACTACTCCTGGTCCGTGGTGCTGATTCAGCGCGCGCTGTACGAGAAGGGCTATCTCGCCGCCAGCGCGAAGACCGCCACCAAGGGCGACGTGGCCGACGGCGTTTACGGCGACAGCACCGCCGACGCCATTTCGGCCTTCCAGCGCGCCAACGGCCTGCCCGAGACCGGCGTGGCCGACGCGGCCACCCAGCGCCTGCTGCTGGGCGACGCGGCGTAAAAAATTTTGTGGCATCCGGGAACTTTTTGCAATCCCCGTGTGTCTAATTAAATGGTAATTGTACCTAAGTGTTGAAAGGAGACTGATTTCCATGATGAAGAAGTTTTTTGCTCTGTTTCTCTGCGCTCTGATGGCTCTGACCTTCAGCGCAGTCGCCGAGGAACCCGCCGGCACCGCCTGGCACGTCGTGATCGATGAGATCGAATTCACCTACAACGGCGAGACCATCGCCTTCAATCCCTCCATCGAGGGCGTGATCGGCACCACCGATACCGGCTACTGGGGCGAGTGCGCCGTGCTGCTCAACGGCGAACAGACGCTGACCGTGCAGGGCACGCTGGGCGACGACGATCTGTCGCTGACCTTCGGCGGCGCGAAGGACGTTCTGCACATCACCGATCTGGCGAAGATTCTGGACGAGGATTTCGACATCCAGATGGATCTGCCCAGCACCGCCGCGATGATCTACTCCACCTTTGAGGACACCTCCTGGATCGACCAGATGATCCCCTCTCTGACCGAGTCCGGCGTGACCGTGGAAACCCGCGGTGCGAACGACTACGCTTTCTCCTACGCCGCCGACGGCGAGGGCTTCAAGGTGCACGTGGCCTGGGACAAGGTTTCCGTCTCTCCCGTGGACTTCTCCGACAAGAACGTCGTCACCTTCTCCTTTGACAGCACCGATCTGCCCGAGGTCGATCTGATCGACGTGGCGAAGGAAGCCTGGGCCAAGCTGGCCGCGGACGCGTCTGTGCAGAAGGTCGCTGAGATCCTCGGCTCCATCGACGCCGCGACGGTGGAATCTGCCGTCGGCGAGGTCGCCAATTCCTGATTTTCTATCCCCTTCGGCCGCCCCGCAATTCAGCGGGGCGGTTTAATTTTCGGAAAAATGTGTGCCTTTCCCCTTGAAAAACGAGCAGTGATGCGCTATAATGATTATTGGCGCATCCTTGCCACGGCGAACAGTCCGTGGCCGAAGTCCATAAGGAGGTGAAACACCATGAACCAGTATGAAGTCATGTACGTCATCGATCCCGCACTGGAAGATGGCGCAAGAGTTGAGCTGATTAACCGTTTTTCCGAGCTCGTGAAGAAGAACGGCGGCGAAATCGACCGCGTTGATGAGTGGGGCAAGCGCCGTCTGGCCTACGCCATCAACTACAAGACCGAGGGCTACTACGTCCTGATGTACATCAAGGCGCCCTCCGATCTGCCCCGTGAGCTGGAGCGCAACCTTCAGATCTCCGATTCCGTGCTGCGTTACCTCGTCATCCGCTACGAAGGCGAACTGCCGGCCAAGCGTGAACCGCAGAAGCCCTACGTCGCCCGCGAGGCCGCCGAAGTCGCTCCCGCGACCGAAGCTCCCGCCGCTGTGGAAGTCGAAGTGAAGGCCGAAGTCGTGGACGACGAGGCTCCCGTCTCTGAGGCCGAATAACGACCAAGCCGCAAAAGGCAGGTGCGAATTATGAACAGAGTCATTCTCGTTGGAAACCTCGCCGCAGATCCGGAATCCCGCACCACGCAGTCCGGCATCGCGCAGTGCACGCTGCGCATCGCCGTTCAGCGCCGCTTTGCCAATCAGCAGGGCGTTCGTGAGGCGGATTTCTTCACCGTCATCTGCTGGCGTCAGACCGCGGAGTTCTGCTCCCGCTATCTGAGCAAGGGCCGCAAAATTGCCGTCGAGGGCAGCCTTCAGACCCGTTCCTATGATGCGCAGGACGGTTCCAAGCGCTACGTCACCGAGGTAATCGCGGACAATGTGGAGTTCTGCGATTCCCGTCCTTCCGAGGGCGGACATCCCCGCACCGACAACCCGCCGCCGCCCCCGGCCCCGTCCGGCTCCGCGCCGTCCGGTGGATTTACCGAGGTGGACGACGACGAGCTTCCGTTCTGACGAACCCTCGTTCGTCGCACGCGCCGGGAAAGCATCCGCTTTCCGGCCTTGAAATCTGACAAGGAGGAACGCAAACATGTCTGAAGATAGAGGCGATCGCATTCGCCGTCCCCGTGGCCGCAAGCCGCGCCGGAAGGTTTGTGCGTTCTGCGTAGACAAGGTTCAGCACATCGATTATAAGGATGTCATGAGACTGCGCCGCTTCACCAGCGAGCGCGGCAAGATCCTGCCCCGCCGCATGATGGGCACCTGCGCCAAGCATCAGCGTCAGCTGTCCACCGCCATCAAGCGCGCGCGCACCATCGCTCTGCTGCCCTACGTGTCCGAATAATCGAACGCGCCAAAGCGCCCCTCTCCGTATGGAGAAGGGCGCTTTTTGTTTGTGCGCGATGGGGCGGCTGTCTGGCAGATTCCTTGAAACAGGCGCGTTGGGGGGGGGGGGGGAATTCTGCGCATCGGACGCATTCCCGCTTTTCCATATATTGGAACCGCCTTCTCCGCGCATACGTCTAATCTTTAGAAGCGCGATCGGCTGAAGCCGGATCGCATGAGCAACGCAAAAGGAGGAATCCAGGAATGAAACGACTGCTGCTGATCGCTCTGGCGCTGATTTGCGCCGTTCCCGCCTTCGCCGAGGACGTGTGGTCGAGTGCTTCCGAGGGCTACTACCATAAGGATGCGAACTGTACTTTCGGCATGGAGTATACTTGGAGCGAGTCCGAGCCGCGCGCAGAGCGCAGCGTCGCCGACTGCGCGTCTCAGACCGCCTGTCCCAGCTGCGCGTCGGACTGGCCGCCGCGCTTTACCGGTGATTTTCCCGAATGGAAGCATGAGATCCAGCCGTGGGCCTGCGGCGCTTCTCCGGAAACTGCGTTCCCATGCGAGATTCGCCGCGCATGGTTGGACGATCCCGAGGTGGGCGCGCCCGATGAGGACGCGATAGACTGGCCCAGCTTCTACGCCGGCCGCTTCGCCAACGCCAGCGGCGGCCTGACGGTGATGGTCGTCCAGCCCACGGAGGATCGCATTCAGGCCCTGCGCATTCTCATGGGCGGCGATTTCTGGGTGCTGTCGGCCAATTACGGCAGAGCGGAGCTTCTCGACCTTCAGGCGGCGGTGGTGGATTCGCTGATGACGGACGGCCTCTACGGCGTCCATGGCTCGGGAATGAGTTCGGTTCTCAACCGCGTCACCATCAGCGTGGACGACGATTCTGAGGAAATCCGCGCGAGCATCGCCGACGCGCTGCGCGAGAAGGGCTTCACCGACGGGCGCATGTTCCTCATTCGGCAGGAAGGACGCGCGCAATTTGGCTGACAGCCAGATACAAAGCGCGGCGTACAGCATGCTCCCATGCGCATAGGAGTATCCAGTCCTTCCCCACGCCCTTTCGGGCGGCGCAGAAAATGCGCCGCCCGTTTTTTCATGCGAGTTTCACCAGCGTCAGCGTCGCCACCGGCGCGGAGAGCCGGCCGGGGATGCTCAGCGCGTTGATGGTGTTCAGCGTCAGCGCGTCGCCCCGGCGGGCCTCGAAGATCGTCTGGCCGCAGAAGCCGCAGGACGCGCCCGCGGCGGCGATCTCCACCGCCGAGGCGTACAGCGGCCGGCCGCTGAGTCGAAGCTCCAGTGTGGTGTTCACCGCTGTGCCGAGGGGCGCGTTGAATGTGTAGAGCGCGCGATAGATTCCCGGATGGCAGAGCACGATTTCGTCGTCCGCATCCTCGTCGCCGCAGGCCGTCAGCGGAATCGCGCCGCCCGCGGCCACGCTCAGCGGGCCCTCGGCCGCTAGCAGCGCGTAGCTGCCCGGCTGACCCCAGCAGCCCTCGTCGTATTCGCAGGCGCGCCGGTCGTCACAGCCGCGATTGCAGCCACAGTGTCCGCAGCGCCGTTCCTCCGCGTCGCGGCCGCAGCGCTCCGTGCGCCGGCAGCGGCAGCGCGCGCAGCCGTTGGAGTCCGCGTCGCCCGAAGCGCAGCCACACAGGCCGCAGGGCTTGGGCGGGCACGGGCCCGTGTAGAACGGATCGTTCCAGCCGCCGGAGCGGCAGCTTCCGACCATGCTCAGCGTACCGTAGCCGCCCGTGCGCCGCGAGCAGCCCCTGCCGCAATTGGAATTGCAATTTGCCACAGAAATTTCTCCTTTCCTTGGGATTCACCCCATCCTATGCCGAACGGGAAATAGAGGTTCTGCGGCAAAGGGCAAAGCAATTCCGCCTCCGCTCCACGGACAGCCGCGGAAGACCTCGGCGCACCGCGAATGCCAGAGGCATGCGTCGCCCTATCTTTCAGAGATTTCGCTTTTTCCCATGAAAATCGCCGCTCCGTGCAAACGGAGCGGCGCTCAGGCATTGAAATCTTACTTGGCCATGACGATCTGGGAGGCGGCGTTGGTCATCACTTCGACCAACGCGGCGTCGTCGGTGAACACGTCCTCGGAATCGCCGGTGTTGCTGGCGCAGATCACCACGCAGTTGTCCTTCACGTCCGCGTCGACGTACATATAGCCCATCTGGTTGTAGGTGGTGGTGGGATTCTCCTCGTCGGAGGAATCGGTCACGGAGAACTTCACCGTGAAGTAAGAGGCGCTGCGGCCGCCCACGTCCATGGTCTGAATCTCGCTCTGCTCGAGGATCTCGCCCAGCATGGCGGCGTAGCCGTAGACGTTGGAGACCAGCGCGTCGTACTCGCCGCTGCCCGCGACGACGTAGTATTCCTGTGCAGCCGCGTCGGCGTTGTCCTCGGTGGGCTCGAAGTAGAACATGGTCTCGAGATCGTCGGTGACGCCGGCGGTGGTCTCATGCAGCTGATAGCCGTCGGCCGGATTGACCTCGGCGATCTTGCGATACTTGGCCTTGCTGCTGTCGCCGACGTTGCGGATCAGCCAGTTGTCGCCCGCGTCCACAATCGCGCCGTCCTTCACCTTCAGAAGGTGGCGCGATTCGATGGCGTCCGGCAGCACGAGCACGCAGATCAGCGCGACGACGATCACGGCAAAGCCGATAATCATCGTGCGAATCTCGCCCTTGGTGAATCCCTTTTCTTCCTTTTTGTAGGTGCGGTAGCCCTTGGAACGGGCGCTCTTCTTAGCCATAGACAATTCTTCCTTCCTGAAATCAAAATGCTAATTAGTATTTTAACACAACTTCAGGAAAATGTCACCCTTATTTTTGCGATTCTCGTAAAAAAGCGTTCCTTTTTTACTTTTTCCGGCCAACGCCCTTCAGGATGGGCGAAAGCGGCTTGTAAATTCCCATGGAAATTGCCACCGAGCACAGGCCCTTGACCAGCGTGAACGGCAGGTTGAACCATACCAGCGCCTGAAGCAGCGTTTCCACCCGGGGATTGATGGCGCGATACATGCCCAGAATGGCCTCCATGGGCATGAACGCCGTGTAGACGGGATAGACGAGGAAGTAGTTGATGGGCACGCTCATCAGCGCCATGGCCACCGCGCCGCCCAGCGCGCCGACAATCGCGCCCCTGCGGGTCTTGTGTCTGGCATAAATCCAGCCCGCGGGCACGACGAAGCTCACGCCCAGCAGGAAATTGCTCAGCTCGCCCACGCCGCCGGTGGTGGTGGACAGCACGTTGACCAGGTTTTTCACCAGACAGACCGCCGCGCCGCTCACGGGGCCGAAGGCGAAGGACGCGATCAGCGCGGGCAGCTCGGAAAAATCCATTTTCAGAAAGCTCGGAACCAGCGGAATACTGAACGACAGAAACATCAGCACGGCGGCCACCGCGGACAGCATGCCGGTCATCGCGATCTTGCGCACGTCGACGCGGCGGGAATGGGATTGGGTTTTCATGCTCCTCCATGGAGATATGGGTTGGATTTGAGCGCAGCGCGCCCCGCCATATCTTCTCTCCTCCGGACTGTACCGTCGGTATGGGGATTTCACCCATTCAGCTTGCGCTCGCGGACTTTCACCGCCGGTCGGGAATTGCACCCTGCCCTGAAGACATGGATCTCGCGATCCGAAACCGTTATACCCGTTTTTGCCGCCAAAGTCAACGCTGTTTCGGTTAATCTTCTCAAAGCGGTTGACAGCGCCCGGCGAAGAGGGTACACTGAAGGAGACGCACCAAGGAGGGAACGCCCATGAAGAAAATCATCCTGCTGGCCACCGGCGGCACCATCGCCTGCGTGCCCGGTGCGGACGGACTGGCGCCCGGCGTGACAGCGGCGCAGCTGCTGGCGCGCACGCCGCAGCTGAACCGGCTGGCCGAGATGACCGGCCGCGACGTTTTCTCCCTCGATTCCAGCAATATCCAGCCGGAGGAATGGCGCGTGCTGGCCCGGGCGGCCCGGGACGCGCTGAACGAATCCGACGGCGTGGTGATCACCCACGGCACCGACACGCTGGCCTACAGCGCCGCGGCGCTGTCGTTCATGCTGCGCGCGCCGAAGGGGCCCGTGGTGCTCACCGGCTCTCAGCTGCCGCTGGAGCATCCGCTGTCCGACGCGCCGTCCAATCTCGTGGAGGCCGTGGAGACGGCGCGCACCGCCCCGCCGGGCGTGTACGTGGTGTTCAATCACAAGATCATCCGCGGCACCCGGGCCGTGAAGCTGCGCACCACCAGCTTCGACGCCTTCGACAGCGTGAACGCGCCGCTGGCGGGCACGCTGTTGGCCGCTCTGCCCGCACGCCTGATGCAGCGCAGCGCCGCCCAGGTGGGCGCGGTCGTGCCGGGCTGGCGTGACATCCGCCAGCTGGGCCGCATCAACGTCATCCAGGTCACCGCGCGGGATCTCTTCCCCCAGGGGTGCGTCACACTGGCGGGCATCAAGCCCATCAAAAACGCCCCCATCGACCTGGCCATCGTCTATGCCGCCTCCATCATGGCTGAGGCCTGCCCCACGCTGCGGGATGTCTTCTTGAATATGCTGGGCGACCGCAGCATGATTGCCAAGGTGGATGACCGCGAGGCCGTCTACGGCAAGGGCTACATCGGCTGGGTCAACAAGCGCCGCGACCTGGGCGCGCTGATTTTTGTGGATCTGCGCGACCGCAGCGGCATCATGCAGGTGGTGTTTGACGAATCC
>ERZ780195.1385-NODE-1385-length-20033-cov-15.566323_pt1 | contig 20033 bp, 20 predicted proteins | sample MGYA00511017_ERZ780195 | MGnify/ENA primary metagenome ERZ780195 (study PRJEB29588, sample SAMEA2159974) | human gut metagenome | biome: human gut; feature: human-associated habitat; material: faeces | place: Denmark | collected 2008/2010 ...
GTCTGGATTGTGCTTTTCCTTTCGTTTTTTGTTCCAACTAATTAGCCATGAACTGGGACAAGCCCGGCGGAACCTACGGCCAGTGGGCCATGCCCGACGACCCGTCGTATTTTGATCGCTTTGCGAGCTATGCCTCGCTCGCGCCGGCCATCGACCAGAAGGTCAGCCCCTTCGTCACGGACGAGGAGGTGCGCACGACGCAGCGGATGCTTGAAATCTGGCGTCCCGCGGCGGAGCTGATGCTCCGAGGGGATTACTATCCGCTCATGGAGTCGAAAAAGCGCGCCGACGCTTGGGATGTGCGGCAGTTTGACGACCCGGAGAAGGGCGACGGCGTGATCGTGGCCATTCGAAACGTTTGCTCCGAGGAGAAGAGCGTGACGGTGCGGCCGCACGTGCAGCCGGGAGCGCGCTACGAGCTGACGTGCATGGATCCCGAGGCGCGGCGGACGGCAACCGCGGAGGAAATGGCGGCCGGATTTGCGCTGACGGCGCCCAAGCGCGGCGGCGTGGTCTGGTTCTATCGGAAAATCGAAGAATAAACAGCGATGCATGCGCCGGCCCGGTTCGAGTCGGCGCATGCCTTCGGAAAGGCGGAAAACATGCGGGCGAATTATGAAAACCCGTCGGCGGCGCGGTGGCACGCGTCGATGCTGGACAACCCGGAGAACTTTCCCTTTGCCTTTACCTGCGGCGGCGAGCGCTTCGAGGGCTTTCCGGCGGAGCGCTTTGAGACGGTGCGGCTGGAAAAGCGCGCGGAGGAGGAAAAGGAGATCACCGAGCGCGTGCTGCGCATGGGCGTGCTTCAGATTACGCTTCGGACGGCGTTTTATCCCGGCTACGGCGCGTCGGAATGGACGGTGTGGATGGAGAATGTCGGCGACGCGGACAGCGGCGTGATCGGCGATATGGAGACGATTCTGACCTTTGAGGGCGCGCATCCCGTGCTCCGGGGCATTCTGGGCGACCATGAGAACCTCTATCGCCCTTATGCCGTGGAGCTGGAGCAGATGCCGGCGTGCTTTTACACCGACAGCGGCCGGGCGACGCACGTCCATTTTCCCTATTTCAATCTGGAATACGGCGACGGCGGCGCGATGCTGGCCATCGGCTGGGCGGGCACGTGGAAGGCGACGTTCGACTTCGACGGCGCGCGCACCATTTATCGCGCCCGCGCGGTCAACAACCTTCACACCTTCCTGAAGCCCGGCGAGAGGATTCGCTCGGCGCTGTTCGTGCGCGCGCCGTATGGGGTGCGCAGCGAGGATTTCGCCACGAATTACTGGCGGCGCTGGTTTGTGGAATGCAATCTGCCGCGCTGGGACGCGTCCGGCCGGGCGATGGAGCCCTTCAGCACCTGCTGTCTGGCCAGCGACACGGGCCGACCCAATTCCGACGGCAGCATCTCCGAGTGCGCGTCCACCTGGCGGCCTTCGCTGGAGAAGATGATCGCCGAGGACGTGAAGGTGGACTTTCGATGGTTCGACGCGGGCTGGTATGTCGCGCCGGACGGCTCCAGCCCGGAGACGGACTGGTGGGGCACCATCGGCACATGGGCGCTGGATCCGGCCAAGTGGCCCGGCGACAGCTTCCGGCAGAGCACCGATTTCGCCCGGGCGCACGGCATGCGGACGCTGATGTGGTTCGAGCCGGAGCGCGTGACCGATCCCGGCGCGCTGGCGGAGCACTACGGCTACGACCGGCGCTGGGCCATCGAGCGCGAGGGCTGGGCCAATGTGCCCAACAACATCGGCGATCCGGAATGCCTGAAATGGACAACCGAGCGCGTGTGCCGCGTGCTGCGCGAAAATCGCGTGGAGATGTACCGCGAGGACAACAACTCCGATCCCGCCGCGCTGTGGCAGTATCTGGACGAGCGCGAGGGGGAAAACCGCCGGGGAATCACCGAGTGCAAGTTCGTCATGGGGCACTATCAGATGTGGGACGACATCATTGCCTGCACCCTCGGCCACGGCGGCTGCGGCTTTGTGGATTCCTGCGCCAGCGGCGGCGGACGCAATGATCTGGAATCCATGCGCCGGGGCGTGCCGCTGCTGCGCAGCGACAACGATCGCACGTCCGCGGCGCTGCGGCTGTCCATGACCACGGCGTTCAACCGGTGGATTCCCTTCTGCGGCGCGAACACCAAGGAAAAGCTCGGCCAGCTGGATCCCCGGGGAGAGAGCGATCCGTATGTATGGCGCGCGTCCTATCTGCCGGCGCTCAATGTGGACTCCCAGTTCGTGCAGGATCCGGAGCAGGATTTTGACATGCTGCGCTTCGGGCTGCGGGAATGGAAGAAGCTGCGGCCGTATCTGCTGAAGGATTTTTATGTGCACACGCCATGGCATACCGAGCAGGATCGCAGCGGCTTTACGGCGTACAGCTTTTTCGATCCCGAGGCGGAAAAGGGCGCGCTGCTGCTGTTCCGGATGGAGGAATGCGGACTGGACGAGCTTCGCGTGCGCCTGAATTACGCGGAAACCGGCGCGCGCTATCGCCTGACCGACGAGGACAGCGGCGACGCGCGGGAATGCTCCGGCGAGGAGCTGCGCGCGGGCGAGACGTTTGCGCTTTTGCAGAAGCGCTCGGCGCGGCTGATATGGGTGGAGAGAATCTGACGGAACGGACGACGGGTTCGTCTGCGATTAGAGAAAAGCACCCTGAAAACGAAAGTTTTCAGGGTGCTCTGCATTTTTGGGAATTACTTGCTCAGGGGCTCCGCCTTGACCTTCTTCAGGTGCACGAAGCGGGGCAGGCCGTTGACCTTGGTCAGCTGGGTCTCGCCCTGGATCAGCGGCAGCGCGTAATCCACGAACTCCTGGGTCAGGCCGTCGCCGGTCTTGTTGATCCACTCCAGCGGAACCTTCTTCTCGGTGTTGGCCACGTCGGTCAGCTCGAAGAGCTTGATCCTGCAGGTGTACTTGCCGTCCACATAGACGCGCTCGAAGCCCACCATCTTGTCGGTCACGCCCGCGACGGCCTCTTCCACGGCGGCCTTGCCGGCGGAGTAGGACTCGTCCAGGTCGGTCTGGGAGGCGCAGTGCGCCGCGCAGCGCTGCAGCAGGCTCAGCTCGATGCCGCGAACCTTCGCGCCGGTGGCGGCCTTCATGTGGTTGGCCAGGAAGGAGGCCAGACCGCCCAGCTGGGTGTGGCCGAAGGCGTCCTTGGGGGCGTTGACCGCGCCGTACTCGGAGATGAACTTGCCGTCCTTGTCGTGGATGCCCTCGGACACGACGACGAGGCACTTCTTGTTCTTCGCGTAGATTTCCTTGACCTTCTCGGTGAACGCGTCGAGGTCGAAGTCCAGCTCGGGCAGATAGATCAGATCCGCGCCGTCGCCGCAGTAGTTGGCCAGAGCGGCCGCGGCGGTCAGCCAGCCGGCGTGACGGCCCATGCACTCGACGATGGTGATCATGCCGGTGTCGTATACGGTGGAGTCTCTGTAGACCTCCATGACGGACGTGGCGATGTACTTGGCAGCGGACGCATAGCCGGGGCAGTGGTCGGTGCCGTACAGGTCGTTGTCGATGGTCTTGGGAATGCCCATCACGCGGCACTCATAGCCGTTCTTGAGCATGTACTTGGAGATCTTGTTGCAGGTGTCCATGGAGTCGTTGCCGCCGTTGTAGAAGAAATAGCGGACGTCGTACTTCTTGAAGATCTCGAGGATGCGCTTGTAATCGGTATCGTCCTCGTCGGGATCCTTCAGCTTGTAGCGGCAGGAGCCCAGCGCGGAGGAGGGGGTATACTTCATCAGCGCGAGCTCGGCCGGATCCTCCTTGCCCATGTCGATGAGATTGTCGTCCAGAACGCCCTTGATGCCGTTGCACGCACCCAGAACCTGAGTGATGGCGTCGCTGTCCAGCGCGGTCTTGATCGCGCCGTAGGCGGAAGCGTTGATGGCGGAAGAGGGACCGCCGGACTGACCGATAATGCAAGCGCCACGAAGCTGGCTCATGAAAATCATTCCTTTCAAATATACGCTTGAGAGCATGCGCAGGACGGGCCCTGCGCCCACAGGATAAATCTAGCACAAATTGCCCCTCTTGTCAACGCAACAAGGTTAATTCAGCGGGGCAAAAATGTAGACGAACGGCGAGAGGACGCGAAGACGGGCGTTCCGGCCTTCGTCAGTCCATCCTGCGCAGGAAGTCGCGCTGCTCGGGGGTGAGCACGGCACTGCCGGCCTCCTTCATGGCCTCGATCTGGCTCAGCCTGGTCGCGCCGCACAGCGGAAACACCGGGAAGGGCTGAGCCGTCAGCCATGCCAGCGCCAGCGCGCCCACGGAATAGCCCGTCTGAGCCTGAAGCGCCTTCAGCCGGTCGTAGATCGCGAGGTTTTCGGGATACAGGAAGCGCCGCCGGGCCTTGTCGGGCAGGCCGTCCGCGCCCAGCGCGTCCAGCTTGCTGAAAAAGCCCTTGGCCTGAGACGAGAAGGGCGCGCAGATCATGCCCGTCTCCGCGTGCAGGCGGTAGGTTTCCGCGTCCATGGGCACCAACGTGGGATCCTCCACGATCATCTGCGTCGCCAGCGAGAACTGGGGCTGATTGGCGCAGAAGGGGGTCAGGCCGTGGCCTGCGGCGTAGGCGTTGGCCTCGCGGATGCGCGCCGCCGACCAGTTGGACGCGCCGATGAGCCGCGTGCTGCCGTCGTCCAGCAGGCTCTGCATCGTCTCCATGACGTCGCCCACGGGACGGGACACGTCGTCGCGGTGCAGCCAGTACACGTCCACGTGGTCGGTGCGCAGCGCGTCCAGACTCTCGGCCATGTCGCCGCGAATCTCTGAACGGGACAGCCGGCCCACGTTCATGGCGCTCAGCTTCGGGTGCGCGCCCTTGGTGCTCAGAAAGATCGCGCCGCGATTGCGCCGCTGCTCCATCCAGCGGCCGATGACCTTTTCGCTCTCGCCGTTTTTAGGCGTGGCAAAGTCGCCGTAGACGTGGGCGGTGTCGATGAAGTTGCCGCCGATTTCCACGTATGCGTCCATGAATTCGCGGGCCTTCGCCTCGGGAAAGGTTCCGCCGTAGTCGGCCGTGCCGAGGGCGAGAATGGAAACGTCCCGGGTTCCAAATTTGCGCTTGAGCATGTTTTTTCCACCTCCGAAGAGTTGTTTTGCGTCCATAGAACCATTATACCAGCTTTTTCGCGCCGGGGCAATCGCCCATGCGCATTGGGACGAAAATATGTCGGCAATGTGCGCGGATAAGAGCGGAATGTATAGAATATGCGGAAAAGACGGCGAGTATACCATGTATATATGCAAATAATTCACAATATCCATGCAGGATTTGGGAGAATTCTGTCGTATATTTAACTGCGTATTCATTGCATATACATGACTTTGGACGCATATACTGTCACCGAAGCCGCACAATGAAAGGAGCTTACCTATGGAAAACCAGAAGGAAAAAAATCCCGCTCTGGCGAAGCTGAGTTCAAAAAAAGCGGGGCTTTTGTCCGTCGGAATCACGATCCTCGCGCTGGTGATTCTTTTGTGCATATGCATCGCCTCCCGCGCGCATATACAGAGTGAATATGCAGGCGCGCGCGAGGAGGTCGGACAGAGTGTTTATACCGAGCTGTACATGCTCTGCCAGACCTTCGATCAGGTGAGCGTGCCCGGCGCGGACGTGCAGGACGGAATCATCCTCGACATGCGCGACCATTATCTCGCCGCACAGACGCTCAACACCGTTCTGGGAAGAGCCTTCGGTTCGCGCTGCGTCGTGCTGACCGAGGGGGAGCTCTCGGCATTGGACAGCGCGTTCAGCGCCTACGACGCGGCTTTCCGCACGGGCAAATCCACCGACGAGGCCCAGGCGGCCATGCAGAGCTGCGTAGACATGGTGCGCGTCATATTGAACGAAAAATTCTACGACGGCAGTCTGAAGATGAACTGAGCGAAAAGGCAGGGCCGCGGGGAGAAGAGGATTCTCTCCGCGGCCCTGTTTTTGAAATTTCAGCGCTCCAGCCAGCCGTATTCGGCCAGGCGGCGGGCGCAGCCCGCGCCGTCCATGCACTCGAAGGTGAGCGTGGCTTTGGGCGCGGCGGCTTCGATCTCGTCCATCAGACCGGGAAAGCCGAGGCTTCCGTCGCCGGGAATCTGATGAAGATCGGCTACGCCGTCGTTGTCGTGCAGATGCAGATGCATAAGCCGCGGCGCAAGGCGCTTCAGCCACTGCCGCACGGGGATTTTGGACACGGCGTTGGCGTGGCCCACGTCCAGACACAGCCCCAGCCGGGGATCGTCCACCGCGTCGGCCAGATCCATCAGCGGCGCGGGATCGTCGTCCAGCACGTTTTCCACGCAGAGGGCGACCTCCGGCTCCGCGTCCAGCAGCGCGCGGAAGAACCGGGCCGACTGCTCCACGAACCAGACGGGATAGTACACGTGGGGAATGAAGCCCGAGTGTACCACGATCCTGCGAATTCCGTAGGCGCGGCTCAGCGCCGCCGTCTGGCGAAAGCGGCGCATCGTCACGTCGCGCACCATCGGGTCGATGGCGCAGGGGCACAGCTCGGCGAAAGGCGCGTGGAACACGAAGCGGTCGGAATGGGCCAGATGCGCCCGGGCGGCGCCGTCCCAGCGATCAAAATCCGCGTCGAAATTGGCCGCGGTGCAGAACTCGTCGATTTCAAGGCCGAGTCCGAAGCGGCTCGCCGTCTCGTCCGCGCCGGCGGCGATGGTGGCCAGATAGAGCCTGTCATGCAGCATAATCGTCCTCCATGAATGGAAAAAACAGGGGCGGCCATGCGCGGGCACGGCCACCCAGAATTACAGCATCAGAATCGTTCCGACGACGCAGAGAATCACGCCGGCCCAGCCGCGCCGGGAGAGCTTCTCCTTAAACCACACCCAGTCCAGCAGTGCGGAGAACAGGATGCTTCCGCCGGTGATGAGGGGATACAGCAGCGTGGCGGGCAGGTTGGACGCGCCCATGAGCTGAAGCTGATAGGACAGGCCGCCGAACAGCGAGCAGCCCGCGACGAGCAGCAGCAGTCCCCTGCGCGGCAGGCTCTGCTTCAGTGCCGGGCCGCGGGCCACGAACAGCAGCGCCGCGGCGCTGAGCACGGCCTTGCTCAGGTTGACGAGCATGACCAGTCCCTCGGTGGAGACCACGGGGCGGACGGTTTCGATCTGATGCAGCTTGGACAGCACGCTCACGCCGCCGTTGAGGAAGAACACCGCCGCGCACATCCACAGCACCTTGGCCGACGGCTTCTGGCTGCCCGAGTTGAACAGAATCACCGCGCCGAGAATCAGCACGAGGCCCAGCGTGCGCAGCAGCGCGAAGGGCTCGCCCAGAAACAGCAGGCCCCAGACGTAGGGCACCATCATGCCGCCCACCATCAGAAACAGCGTGTACAGCACCATGCCGCCCTCGCGCATGACGCAGAAGCCCAGCAGCGTGTAGGCGATGGCCAGCAGCGCCTCTCCGGCGGCGATGGCCGCGGAATAGGGCGTGAATTCGAACTTAAAGCCGCACATGGCCCAGAACAGAACCGCGGCGAACAGCCCCAGCAGGGCGTTGTAGGCCAGCCCTGTGGCCGGGGCGGTGCCGGTCTGTTTCTGATAAATGCGCTGAAGGGCGGTGAACACCGCCAGCAGAATGGTGGCCAGCTCCACCAGAAGCACGTTGCCCATGGGAAAAAAACCTCGCTTTCTCGCGTATCAGTACTGCCGCCACGCGCTGGGCGCGGCGAGCATCAGCATGGGGAAGATTTCCAGTCGGCCGATGAGCATGTCCATGGACAGCACAAAGGTGCTGAAGTCCGAGAAGATGGAGAAATTGCGCGTCGGGCCGACGAGGTTGAAGCCCGGGCCGATGTTGGACAGGGCCGAGAGCACGGCGGTGAGGTTGGTCTCCAGATCGTAGCCGTCGAAGGAGATCAGCAGCACCGAGACGATGAGCACCAGAATGTACATGAAGAAGAAGCTCTGCACGCCGTTGAGCACGCTGTCGGACACGGTGCGGCCGTCCATCTTGATGGTGTTGACCGACCTGGGATGCACCGTGTGGCGGATCTCGCGGATACCGCTCTTCACCAGCAGCTGCATGCGCACCACCTTCAGGCCGCCGCCGGTGGAGCCCGCCGACGCGCCCACGAGCATCAGCGCCGTCAGGAGCGTCCGGCTCAGCTGGGGCCACAGGTCGAAGTCCGCCGTGGCGTAGCCGGTGGTGGTCATGATGGACGACACCTGAAAGAAGCTGTAGCGCAGCGACGTGAAGAAGTTATGGCCGTACATGGGCAGGATGTTCACGGCGATGACCACGCTGGAGACGAGCATCATGGCAAGATACGTCCACAGCTCGCTGTTGTGCTTCACCGCGCCCCAGTTGCGGCGCAGGATGTAATAGTAGATGGAGAAGTTCACGCCGAACAGCGCCATGAACACGCCGATGATGATCTCCGCCGCCGGGCTGTGGAACGCGCCGACGCTGGCGTTGTAGTTGGAAAAGCCGCCGGTGCCCGCCGCGCCGAAGGTGTGGATCAGCGCGTCGTAGAGGTTCATGCCCGTCAGAAGCAGACAGGCGAGCATGGCCGCGGTGAGGCTGATGTAGAGGTAATACAGGATTTTGGCGTTGTTGCCCACCCGGGGCACCAGCTTGTCCACCGCCGGGCCGGGAGATTCGGCGCGCATCAGGTGAATCGACCGCGCGCCCATCTTGGGCAGCAGCGCCAGCGACAGCACCAGCACGCCCATGCCGCCCACCCAGTGAGAGAAGCTGCGCCAGAAGAGCAGGCCCCTGGGCAGCACCTCCACGTCGGTCAGAATCGTCGCGCCGGTGGTGGTGAAGCCGGAGACGGTTTCGAAATAGGCGTCCACCAGCTTGGGAATGCAGCCGTGCAGCCGGAAGGGCAGACAGCCGAAGAAGGAGACCAGAATCCAGCCCAGCGCCACCACCGCGAAGCCCTCCCGGGCGCGGAGGTTGTCGCTGCGGGGCTTGAGCAGCGAGAGCAGCTCGCCTGCAGCGGCGGTGATGACCAGCGAAATCAGAATCGCCATCGCGTCGCCGCCGCCGTAGAGCAGCGCCACCGCCAGCGGAATCAGCATCAGCGCGCTTTCCACCAGCAGCACCTGTCCGATGGTCTTGAGTGTCAGCTTGATGTTCATTTCTTCATCTGCGTCAGATCGAACGCGTCCTCCAGATTGACTACCGTGCCCGCTTTGGCGGTGAGAATGACCGTGTCGCCGGCCTCGATGTGGTCGCCGCCGAAGGGAATGATGTTGTGATGGCTGCGCACCAGCACCGAGACCAGCACGCCCGGACGGATGTTCAGCCTGGAGAGGGGAATGTTCAGATAGCGCGCGCCCTCCAGCGCGGTAAACTCATAGGCCTCGACCTTGCCGTTCAGCATGCCGTAGACCTTCTCCACCACGGAGTTCTGGGAGTTGTTCAGCGCGCGCACCGAGCGCAGGATGGCGTTGGCAGTGGTGACCTTGGGGCTGACCACAGACTCGATGCCCAGCTCCTCCATGACCTCCAGCGTGTTCAGCCGGTTGACCTTGACGATGACCTTTTTCGCGCCGCGGCGCGCGCCGTACATGCCGGCGATGATGTTCTCCTCGTCGCGGTCGGTCAGGCAGATCAGCGCGCCGCACTCGCCGACGTTCTCGCTGTCCAGCACCTCCTGATCGGTGCCGTCGGCGTTGATGACCATGGCGCCGTCCAGCTTGTCGCTCAGGCTCACGCACCTCTGCGCGTCCAGCTCGATGATGCGCAGCCGCACGCCCATGCCGGCCAGACTCTTGGCCAGATAATAGGAAATGTGGCCGCCGCCGATGAGCAGCGCCGACTTCATGCGCTGGGTGTCCTTGCCCATCTGCTTGAAGAAACGGGTGATGGAGTCCCGGTCGCCGGTGGCGTAGACCCGGTCGCCGGCCTGAATTTCGAACCGGCCGTCGGGGATGATGGCCTCGCCGCCGCGCTGCACCGCCGTGAACTGAATGGATGGATAGTGGCCGTGCAGCTTCGCGAGGGGCACGCCCACCACAGAGTCGTGGGAGTCCGCGCGGAACTCGACCATTTCCACCCGGCCGTGGGCGAAGGACTCGGTGTTGATGGCGAAGGGGAAGCGCAGCAGCCGGGAGATCTCCAGCGCCGTGGAGCGCTCCGGGTTGATGACCTGATCGATGTCCAGCTTTTTTTGCAGCATCATCAGGCTCTCGGTGTATTCCGGGTCGCGGATGCGGGCGATGGAGTACTTCGCGCCCAGCTGCTTGGCCGCCAGACAGCAGACCATGTTCAGCTCGTCGCTGCCGGTGACGGCGACGATTACGTCCGCCGTGTCGATGCCAGCCTCGATGAGCGTGCGCACATTCGCGCCGTTGCCGCGGATGCACATCACGTCCAGCGTTTCGCTGGCGCGCTGCAGCGCGGCGTCGCTCTTGTCGATAATGGTGATGTCGTGACCGTCCCTGCTCAGAAACTGAGCCAGCGTGTAGCCGACCTTGCCACTTCCGACAATGATAATGTTCAATGAAACCAAAGCCTCCTTAATGGTTGGAAACCGCCTTATCCCGGGCGCGGGTCATTCGCGCAAGCGCCGCCCGCGCGCTCTCGGCGGTGATTTCGCCCTCGCAGACGCAGCTCACCGCGCCGTCGTAGCCCGTTCGGGTCAGCAGCTCCATGAGCTTTTCGTAGTCCTCGCCGTCGCCGTCCTTCGGCAGCGTGCGCTTCAGCGCGCAGCCGGCGTGCACGTACATCAGCGACGAGCCCGCGCGCTCCACCGCGTCCAGCGATTCCGACGCCAGCGCCATCTGCACCGTGTCGGCCAGCACGCCCACGTTTTCCAGCTGCAGAAGCGCCGCCATCAGCGCGGCCTCCGAGATGGTGTTGATCAGATTGCACTCCGCCCGGCGATAGTTCATCACGGCGATGTGCAGCTTCGCCTGCGCGGCGTGGCCCTGGGCGATGCGCAGGAAATTGCCCGTCTGCCGGCGCGCCAGCGCGAAGTCGAACCCGGCGGGCACGGCCCGGGCCTTCGGCGCGTCGAAGGCGGCGATGTCTGCGCCCAGCGCATTGGCCCTCGCGAAGGCGAGGGACAGGTAGTCGTGCTGCGCCTGCGCCGAAACGGCCGGGCCGTTGACCCGCAGTCCATCGGGAATCAGGTCGCTCACCGCGCCCACGCGGACGTTCAGATAGGCGAGGTACTCCGTCAGCTCGGCAAACTCGTCCTCGGACAGCGCGGCGACGTCCCGCAGCGGAAGCTCCAGACAGTCGAAGCCGACTCCGGCGATTTCCGGCACCGCGTCCAGCGGCGTTTTCAGTCCGATGCGAATCACGGCGCGTCCTCCTATATGCCCAGAATGAGTACAGTATACGCCTCTTCGGCGAAAAGGTCAAATAAAGAAACGGCTCCAAACCGTTCAGAAACGACAGATTTGGTTAAAATCAGGGGCGTTTTCGAGCCGTGTCTTGATTTTCCACGGGCGCGCTGGTATAATGATCCCAAACCATGTAAAGGAGTGTTTTGTTATGGCTCTCGTTACCTCTACTGAGATGTTTAAGAAAGCCTACAATGGCGGCTACGCCATCGGCGCTTTCAACGTCAACAACATGGAAATCATTCAGGGCATCACCGAGGCCGCGATCGAAAAGCGCGCTCCGCTGATCCTTCAGGTCTCCAAGGGCGCTCGCGCCTACGCCAAGCACGTCTATCTGATGAAGCTCATCGAGGCGGCTATCATCGACGCCGAGCAGACCGCGGGCTTTGATCTGCCCATCTGCGTGCATCTGGACCACGGCGACACCTTCGAGCTGTGCAAGAGCTGCATCGACGGCGGCTTCACCTCCGTCATGATCGACGGCTCCTCCAAGTCCTTCGCGGACAACATCGCGCTGACCAAGCAGGTCGTCGAGTACGCGCACGATCACGGCGTTGTGGTCGAGGGCGAGCTGGGCACTCTGGCCGGCGTTGAGGACGAGGTCAAGGTCTCCCACGAGGATTCCTCCTACACCCGTCCCGAAGAGGTCGAGGAGTTCGTCTCCAAGACCGGCGTTGACTCTCTGGCCATCGCCATCGGCACCTCTCACGGCGCTTACAAGTTCAAGGCCGAGCAGTGCACCCGCAACGAAAAGGGCATCCTCGTTCCGCCGCCGCTGCGCTTCGACATTCTGGACGAAGTCGCCAAGCGTCTGCCGGGCTTCCCGATCGTTCTGCATGGCTCCTCCTCCGTTCCGCAGGAATTCGTGAAGATCATCAACGAGAACGGCGGCAAGATGCCCGACGCCGTCGGCATCCCCGAGGAGCAGCTCCGTCAGGCTGCCAAGGGCGCTGTCTGCAAGATCAACATCGACTCTGACCTGCGTCTGGCCATGACCGCCTGCATCCGCCAGTACTTCTCGGAGCATCCGGATCACTTCGATCCCCGCCAGTACCTCAAGCCCGCCCGCATCGCTATCAAGAACATGGTCGAGCACAAGCTCGTCGACGTTCTGGGCTGCGACGGCAAAGCCTGACCGCCTGAGCCGCCTGAGGCGGCGCGCAGCTGCTGACGCGTAGTGGGCGACGGTCGCGGCGCGCCGGTGGTCGGCGCTTGCGCCCTGCGTTTGTGTTTCTGGTGAGATGTCTGTGCGGGGCGACGGGTGCGGCGCGCCGGTGGTCGGCGCTTGCGCCCTGCGTTGTGTTTCTGATAAGATGCAGTCGCAGGGCGACGGCGCGGCAGCGCGAGGTGGTCAGCTCGAATTGAAAATTCGACCTGCCCAGTCGCGAAGCGACTTGAAAACCCTTTGGGTTTTCAACCTTGGGTCGCGCTTTGCGCCTGGGTTTTGCGAATGAGTCCTCGTCTCTTTTGAGACGGGGGCTTGTTTTTGTGCGTGGAAAAGGACGATGGGTTCTGCTACGTGAACTGGAGAAGCACAGGGCTTATCGTTTTTTTCAAAAAACCGGGCAGGCGCGAAGGACGGTAGGGTCTTCGTGCCTGCCCGGTTTGATTTTGGGGGATGGTTATCTGTTTTTTTCCACTGCCTTTGTGCGGCGGCAGTTATGGCAGTAGGGACATGCGTCGCAGCCGGACTGGCCCTTGGAGCGGGAGAACGCGCGGATTTTTCTGAGGAGGATTCCCGCGGCGGTCAGGAGGATCGCCGCGCCGATGGCGGTGCCGAGCATGTCTTTCTCCCTCGCTTCCGAAGCGCTATTCTGAAGATGAGGCGGCGGTATGGATACCGTTTCTGCCGTCTGCCGAGGCTTCAGGCGCGTTTTAATGGACGAACAGCCGTCCGATCTGATAGACCAGCAGGGAGACGGCATAGGCCGTGCCCAGCTGGATGCCGATGGTCATCCAGAAGTACTTCCGGGAGCGCAGCTCGCGCCGGGCCGCGGCCAGCGCCGCCGCGCAGGGCACGTACAGCAGGATGAACACCAGGAAGGAATAGGCCGACAGCGGCGTGAAGTGAGCGGCGATGGCGTGGGTCAGTTCGCCGGCGCTGCCCGCGGAATAGAGCACCTGCAGCGTGGAGACCACGGCCTCCTTGGCCACGAGGCCCGACAGCAGCGCCACGCCCTTTTCCCACTGTCCGAAGCCCAGCGGGGCGAAGATGGGCGCGATCACCGCGCCGAGGCGGCCGAAGATGGACAGGGAGGAATCCTCCGTCCACTGAAGGCCGGGCGTGAAGGACTGCATGAACCAGATCAGCACGCTCATGGCGAAGATCAGCGTGCCCGCGCGGGTCAGAAAATCCTTGGCGCGATCCCACAGGCGGCGCAGCACGCTCTTCGCGTGGGGCACGCGATAGGGCGGCAGCTCCATCAGGAACGGCGAATCGCCCTCGCGGAAGGTCGTTTTGCGCAGAATCAGGCCGCAGACGATCATCATTACCATGCCCAGCGCGTACAGGCTGAGCACCACCAGCGTGCGATGGCCGGGGAAGAACGCCGCGGTGAACAGCGCGTAGACGGGCAGTCTTGCGCCGCAGCTCATGAACGGCGTGAGCATGATGGTCATGCGCCGGTCGCGCTCGTTTTCCACGCCGCGGGCGGCGATGATGGCCGTGGTGGTGCAGCCGAAGCCCATCAGCATGGGAATGAACGAACGCCCGGACAGGCCGAAGCGCCGCAGCAGCCGGTCGGTGATGAACGCCGCGCGGGCCATGTAGCCGCTGTCCTCCAGAATGGACATGAACAGGAAGATCAGAAGAATCTGGGGCAGAAACACCAGCACGCCGCCCACGCCGGCGATCACGCCGCTCTGCACCAGCGAGCGCACCCATTCGGGCGAATGGACGGCCTCCAGCCCCGCCGCGGCCCACGCGCCCAGCTGCGACACCAGCGCCTCCGTGCCGTTGGACAGCGCCGTGCCGATGGGGCCGAAGGTGACGGCGAACATCAGCGCCATCACGGCGAAGAAGATGGGGAAGGCGAGGTATTTGTGGGTGACGATCCGGTCGATGCGATCCGACCGCGAGATTTCGTGCTCGTGCCGGCGATAGCCCGATCCGGCGAGGATTTCCTCGATGTACTTGTAGCGCGCGTCCACCACCAGCGTCAGCGAGTCGATGCCCGGGTGGATCTTCTGGCCGCGGGCGACGTATTCGTCCACAGCGCGGCGGATGCGCGCGCGCTGAGCGTCGGACAGGCGCGCCGTCTGTCTGAGCAGCTCGTCGCCCTCCAGCAGCTTCAGCGCCACCCACGTGGTGGGCGGGGCGAAGTCCACGTCGCCCTCGTCGTCGTAGCCGCCGATATGGGCGTGGCTGGCGCGGGCGGAATGGTCGTCGTCGCGCTCGTCCGCGCCGCGATGGGCGAGGTGCTCGTCGGAATCGAAGGCGCTGTGGGCCGTCAGTCCGCCCAGCGCCTCGACGATCTGCCGCAGCGCGTCCCGGGTAGAGGATTCGTAATGGCGGGCGGGATAGGCGATCTGCGGATGGTGCGCCTGCTCATGGATGGCGCGGAACATCTCGTCGAAGCCCTCCCGGCGCTTGGCGGAGATGGGCACCACCGGCGCGCCCAGCTGCTGGGACAGGCGCGCGCAGTCGATGGTTTCGCCCCGGCGCTTTAATTCGTCGATCATGTTCAGCGCCACCACCACCGGCCGCTCCAGCTCCATCAGCTGCAGCGTCAGATAGAGGTTGCGCTCCAGATTCGTCGCGTCCACGATGTTCAGCACCACGTCGGGCTGATGCTGGGCGATGAAGTGGCGGGTGATGTTCTCCTCGATGGAATAGGGCGAGAGGGAATACACGCCCGGCAGATCCACCAGCGTGGCGCGGTCGTCGGCCAGCTCAAACACGGCCTCCTTGCGCTCCACGGTCACGCCCGCCCAGTTGCCCACATACTGGTTGGAGCCGGTCAGCGCGTTGAACAGCGTGGTTTTGCCGCTGTTGGGATTGCCGGCCAGCGCGATGGTGATGTTCATGGACGCACCTCCGAGACGAAAATTCGCTCCGCGTCGGTTCCGCGGATGGTCAGCGAGAAGCCGCGCAGCAGGATCTCGATGGGATCGCCCAGCGGCGCGCGCTTCAGCACGCCCACGCGCGTGCCCGGCGTGATGCCCATCTCAATCAGGCGGCGCTTGGTCGCGCCCTCCAGCTCGATTTTCTCCACCTGGCCCGACTGGCCGTCCTTCAATGATTTCAGCGGAATGCAGGAATTCATGCACAGTCTCCTCAAAATGTTAGCCGTAACTAACTTTGCGAAATCTATGGTAGCATCTGCGGCGATGGATGTCAATCATTTTGCACTGTAAAATTTACACAATCCATCCCCACATACCGGCGGGATGAAGTATAATGAAGAAAACGGGGTTTGCCGCGCGGAGGAGGGGCCGACGATGCTCATGCGCAAGAGAGTCATTGAGACCACACCGGACAACTCCTTCATGTTCTATGGCGCGGCGGCCATCGCGCTGCTGCTCCATCTGGCCGTGCGCCGGGGCTGGATTCGCGTTCGTCACGAGGGGCGCTTTATCGCCGCCGCGCTGGGCGGACTGCTCCTGCTGGGCCTGCTTCTGGGCGCCCTTTCGCAGCGGCGCTGATTTTTCCACATTCTATGGAACGCTTTTGCTTCGGAGAACCGGGAGAGGGGAAAAGAGGATGAAGCAGAAGGAGACGATTTCGGAAGGCAAAGCGATGAACCGAGCGAGGCGATGGATGGCGGAGCATGGCAGGGAGATTCTTCGCGACCTGCCGGTCTTTGCGGCGGAGGCGGCGCTGGTGATTCTGGCGGCGTATCTCTTTTCCCACACGCCGTGGATGGCGGCGATGCAGGCGCGCTTCGAGCCGCGGTGGCTTCGCGTAATGCTCGGCGCTCTGGCGGCGCTGCTGGACTTCGCGGCCAGACGGATCCGCTCGGACGGCGGGGAAAAGCCGCCGCTGGCGCGAGGGCTGGAGAACGCCGCGCTGTTTCCGCTGGTGCTGGCAGCCCTTACGCTCTGAATCATCGCCGGTTCCATCGAAGAGTGAGCGCTGTTTTCCCCTCTGACAAAAAAGCAAATCGCCGCGCGGGGAACGCGGATGGAATAAGGAGAGACCCGAATTGCACGAGAAATTTGACGTTGTGGTCATTGGCGCGGGACACGCCGGATGCGAGGCCGCGCTGGCCTGCGCGCGCATGGGACAGCAGACGCTGCTGACCACACTGAATCTGGATTCGCTGGCGATGATGCCCTGCAATCCGTCCATCGGCGGCACGGCCAAGGGCCATCTGGTGCGCGAGCTGGACGCGCTGGGCGGCGAGATGGGCCGCGCCATCGACGACGTGTTCATCCAGTCGCGCATGCTGAACACCGGCAAGGGCCCGGCGGTGCATTCCCTGCGCGCTCAGGCCGACAAGAAGGCCTATCAGCTGCGCATGCGCCGGGCGGTGGACGACTGCGAAAACCTCGTTCTGCGGCAGGCGGAGATTCGGCAGATTCTGGTGGAGAACGGCCGGGTGACGGGCGTGGAGACCACCACCGGTTCCCGGGTGGACTGCCGCGCCGTGGTGGTCTGCTGCGGCGTGTATCTGAACAGCCGCATCATCATCGGCGAATGCTCGTGGAACGGCGGCCCGCAGGGGCTGATGGCTGCCAACGCGCTGACGGCGAACCTCGCCGATCTGGGCTTCCCCATCCGCCGGTTCAAGACCGGCACGCCCGCGCGGCTGGACGGCCGAACCATCGACTTTTCCCGGATGGAGCCCCAGTACGGCGACGATCCCATCGTGCCGTTCTCGTTCCTGACCGACCCGGCGGGACTGAAAAACCGCGCGCTGTGCTATCTGACCTACACCACGCCGGAGACCCATCGCATCATTCTGGACAACCTCGACCGCGCGCCCATGTACGCGGGCGCCATCCACGGCACCGGCGCGCGCTATTGCCCGTCCATCGAGGACAAGGTGGTGCGCTTTAAGGACAAGGAGCGCCATCCCATCTTCATGGAGCCCGAGGGGCTGAGCACCTGCGAGTGGTACGCCCAGGGCATGTCCACCTCCATGCCCGAGGACATTCAGCGCCGCATCTACGCCAGCGTGCCCGGGCTGGAGCACGCGCGGCTGCTGCGGCTGGCCTACGCCATCGAGTACGACTGCATCGACCCGCAGACGCTGGAGCTGACGCTGGGCGCGAAGCACATCCGCGGTCTGTACACCGCCGGGCAGATCAACGGCACCTCCGGCTATGAGGAGGCCGCCGCTCAGGGCCTCTACGCCGGCATGAACGCCGCGCTGTACTGCGCTGAGCGCGAGCCGATGATCCTCGGCCGGGCCGACGCGTATCTGGGCGTGCTGGTGGACGATCTGGTGACCAAGGGCGTGGACGAGCCCTATCGCATGATGACCTCCCGCGCCGAGTACCGGCTGCTGCTGCGGCAGGACAACGCCGACCTGCGGCTGACGGAGATTGGCTATCGCGCCGGGCTGGCCGGGGAGGAGCGCCTTCGGAGGATGTGCGAAAAGCGCGAGGCGACACAAAAGGGGCGCAGAGAGCTGGACCGGCTGCACCTGACCGACCGGCTGCGCCGCACCGAGGAGAACCTTCAGACGCTGCGCGCGGCCCATCCCGAACTGCCCGAGTATCCGCCCGAGGTGGCCGAGCAGCTGGAAATCAGCGTCAAGTACGAGGGCTACATCGCGCGGCAGTCCGCCGACGAGCGGGAGTTCCGCCGGCTGGAGAACACGCCGCTGCCCGCCGACGCGGACTATCTGTCCATGTCCGGGCTGCGCATTGAGGCGCGGCAGAAGCTCGACCGCAGCCGTCCGCGCTCGCTGGGGCAGGCCTCGCGCATTCCCGGCGTGTCGCCGGGAGACATTACCGTGCTGATGATCTGGCTGAAGGCCCGCGGCGCGGAGCAGAGGGAGGAAAAGTGAACGCCATGCTGGAAAGGATGCTGATCGCCTCCGCGGCGCAGATGGGAATTTCCCTGTCCGACGCGCAGGCGGAGCAGTTCGCGCGCTATCACGAAATGCTCACGGAGGCCAACGCGAGGTTCAACCTCACCCGCGTGCCCGACGATCTGCGCGAGGCCGCCGACCGGAACTATCTGGACTGCATGGCTCCCGTGGCCGCGGGCACGCTGGAGGGCGTGCAGACGCTCATCGACGTGGGCTCCGGCGCAGGCTTTCCGGGCATTCCGCTGTCCATACTGATGCCGGGCACGCATGTAGTGCTGCTGGACGCGCTGGACAAGCGGGTGAAGTTTTTGCAGTCCGTGGCGGACGCGCTCCATCTGAACGCCGAGGCCGTGCACCTGCGCTGCGAGGACGCGGCGCGCAGTCCCGCGCTGCGCGAGCGGTTCGACTGCGCCGTGGCCCGCGCCGTCGCGCCGATGAACGTGCTGGCGGAATATCTGCTGCCCTTCGTGCGCGTGGGCGGGCGGATGCTGGCGCTGAAGGGCCCGTCGCTGGAGGCGGAGATGGCCGAGGCAGAGTACGCGATTTCGACGCTGGGCGGCCGCGCGGACGGCGTGATTCCGGTGGAAATTCCCGGACGGGACTGGCGGCATTCGCTGGCGAAGGTGGCGAAAATCGCGCCTACGCCGGAAAAATATCCCCGAAAAGCCGGAACGCCGGAGAAAAAGCCGCTGGTTGTGGCGAAATCTTGTTAGAATGGTGAAACAATGGTCATTTACGACAAATCAATCTAAATTTACGTGCATTTCATGAAAAGTATCTCATAATCTGCACAGACAGTGGATATAATTAGTACCGCTATCAAGCAACAGGAGGATACTAAAAATGAAGAAGATTCTTGCTCTGGTTCTCGTTATGATGCTGGCGATGGTCGCCATGACCGCCTGCTCCAAGACCGCCCCCACCCCCGCTGCGACTGAGGCTCCCGCCGAGGAAGCGACCGAAGCTCCCGCTGAGGCTCCCACCGAGGCTCCTGCTGAGGAACCGACTGAGGCTCCCGCTGAGGAACCCACTGAGGCTCCTACCGAAGCTCCCACTCAGGGCTAATCTGACGAAAACCCAAACGGCATGCCGCCCGATCTCGGGCGGCATGCTTTTTTGCGCGAATTTCGGGGGTTTACGTTTGGCGGAAAATCATGTATAATAGAAAATGGCGCAATGCCTGAGAAGAAAACAACCGGGCGATTCGGCCCGAGGAAAGGACGGTATTTCACTATGGCAAGAGGCGGCTTTCCCGGAATGATGGGCGGCGGCAACATGCAGCAGCTGGCGCGTCAGGCGCAGAAACTTCAGCAGCAGATGACCAAAATGCAGGAGGAGCTGGAGGCCCGCGAGTTCGAGGCGGCGGCCGGCGGCGGCATGGTCACGGTGAAGGTCAACGGCAGGAAGGAGCTGCTCTCCGTCGAGATCAAGCCCGAGGCCGTGGATCCCGACGACGTGGAAATGCTCCAGGATCTGGTGCTGGCGGCGGTGAACGAGGCGCTGCGCGAGGCCACCGAGACCACCGAGCGCGAGATGAGCAAGCTGACCGGCGGCATGAGCATGCCCGGCCTGTTCTGAGCGCGGAGCAACACGCAGATCTAAGGGCAACACCGCACAAATGAGGTGGTCGGCCGGCGAATGGATTTTTCGTCAGATGCAAAGGCAAATTTCGAAGGTTTACTGGAGGTAAATCGAGGAATTTGCATGCCGCAGATGG
>ERZ780195.1396-NODE-1396-length-19914-cov-3.058210_pt1 | contig 19914 bp, 16 predicted proteins | sample MGYA00511017_ERZ780195 | MGnify/ENA primary metagenome ERZ780195 (study PRJEB29588, sample SAMEA2159974) | human gut metagenome | biome: human gut; feature: human-associated habitat; material: faeces | place: Denmark | collected 2008/2010 ...
GGGGGCAGAGCTAGGGTGATCGCCACCGGCGGGCTAGCAAGCCTTATCGCGGCTGAGACAGAGGAAATCGATGAGGTCAATAGTTTGCTCACCTTAAAGGGACTATACTATATTTACAAGAAAAATATCTGAGGACGAAAGGGAGTTGGTAACGATGAGAAAAGTTAACATTGCAATTTTAGGATTGGGGACAGTTGGATCAGGAGTATATAAAGTAATTGAGGCAGAACATGAGGCGATTATGCATAAAGAAGGCCTGGACTTAGCAGTAAAAAAAGTTCTGGCACTGCAGTACTCGATTCCCATCCCCGAGGAACTCAAAGCCTCAGATATTGAAGAAGTGGTGAGCGATCCAGAGATTGATGTGGTAGTGGAGGTAATGGGCGGCATAGAACCTGCCAAAACGTTTATTACCAAGGCATTATCACATTCTAAAACAGTGGTTACGGCAAATAAAGAGCTATTAGCGCGTCATTGGCCGGATTTAGAGAAAGTGGCCAAGGAAAATGGCGCAGGTCTTTATTTTGAAGCCAGCGTAGGAGGGGGAATCCCCATTTTGCGCACTGTGTGGGATTCTTTGCAGGCCAATACCATTAAATCGATCTTCGGCATTATCAATGGAACCACAAACTATATTTTGACCAAGATGACGGACGAAGGCCGTGATTTTGATGAAGTATTAAAACAGGCGCAGGAACTGGGTTATGCCGAAGCCAACCCTACCAACGATATTGAAGCATATGACACCATGTATAAGCTTTCTATTTTGGCTTCCATGGCTTTCCATGCGAGAATTCCTGTGGACTATATTTATAGAGAGGGAATTACGAAAATATCTAAGCTGGATATTCAGTACGGAAAAGCGCTGGGTTATGAAGTGAAGCTGTTGGCCATTGGGAAAAAAGAGGGGGAAACCGTACAGGTGCGTGTTCATCCTACCATGATTCCCAAAACACATCCTTTGGCCAATGTAAAGGATTCTTTTAATGCCATCTTCTTGGATGGTAGTCAGGTAGGCGAAGTGATGTTCTATGGAAAAGGTGCAGGAGATCTACCTACAGCAAGTGCGATTGTTTCGGATATCATCTACTCCTGCCAAGTGGCAAAACACAAATATGCTACTTTTAGCAACACTACTGAAATCTCCCCCACTCTTATCTTTGAAAACAACTGGGAGACGGAGTTCTTTATTCGCCTCAATGTGAAGGATGAACCAGGGGTAATGGCAAAAATCGCCACAGTGTTTGGCAAATACGGCGTGAGTATCAAATCTATCTTACAGCCGGGTGAGGAAGAACAAGATGGTGTGCCGCTGATGATTGTGACACATAAAGCCAGGGAGATTTCCGTGAAAAAGGCCATTGACGAGATCAAATACATCAAAGAGATTATCGATGTGGCCAATATGATAAGAGTGGAGAGGTAACAGAAGCATGATTAAAAGAGCGCAGGAAGTCAAAAGTGAAGTAAAACAGGGTGTATGTGATGGAATTGGGGAAGCACAGTTTACCCATTTGCTCACAGAGCAGGAACTGCCAGAAAAGTCTCGGCTGTACTCTGTGGTCACATTAAAACCAGGCAATTCCATTGGCTACCATCAACATGTAGGCGATGGGGAGAGCTATTGGATCTTAGAGGGGACGGCTCAAGTGGTGGAGGATGGGCAGACCTATGAGCTCCACCCAGGAGATGTGGTGATGACATATAGTGGCCACTCTCACAGCATCCAGAATGTGGGTAAAGAGGACCTGAAATTTGTGGCGAGTATCATTTTAGACTAAAATTGTGGTGAGAAAAAAGAGCCTGCTTGTGGGCTCTTTTGTTTGTGGAGCAAAAGGTGAAAGGGGTAAGATAAGAGGAAAAAAGCTTTTTCCAATATACATGTTAGAGCGAAGGTCGGAATTTTCATAATCTATGGGGCATTGCACTGGATAAGGTAAATGCTACAAGGAATTTTAACTTTCATTGGGAAAGTATATAGAAAATTTTGTAAAGATATAACATGACAAGTATTCATGGAAAAATTAAGTTGACAGAAAAATAAAAAAATGATAGAGTAGTTAGTGGTTAGTATAGACTAACTAAAGGGGTGAAGAGGTGTAAGATGCCCCTTTCTATTTTCTCATTTGGTTAGTTGAAACTAACTATTGGGTGGGATAAATAACGGGAAAGGACAACAAACGGATGATCAAAATTGCTTTGTATGGCAAAGGGGGAATTGGAAAGTCGACGACAGCATCTAATTTATCGGCAGCCCTTGCAGAAAAGGGATACCGGGTAATGCAGATTGGCTGTGATCCAAAAGCGGATTCCACACAGAACTTATCGGGGATTGACAAGGCCGTTACGGTATTAGATGCCCTGAGAGAAAAAGGGGACGGCATTCAGCTAGAAGATATTGTAAAAGAGGGATATGGTGGTGTCTTGTGTGTAGAGGCAGGCGGGCCCACTCCTGGAATTGGCTGCGCAGGCCGGGGCATCATTACGGCTTTTGAAAAGCTGGAGGAATTAAACGCATATGAAATATTTAAACCGGATATCGTTCTATATGACGTTCTGGGCGACGTAGTGTGCGGAGGATTTGCAATGCCTATACGAGGTGGCTATGCAGATGACGTATTTGTGGTGACTTCTGGGGAAAAAATGGCTCTTTATGCAGCGGCGAACATCGCTCTGGCAATCGACAATTTTAAAAAGAGGGGATATGCTTCCTTTTCTGGCATAATCCTAAACGCTCGCAATGTAGAACGGGAAGAGGAGCTGGTAGAGGAATTTGCTAGAGAAGTGGGGACCAGAATTGTAAAAAAGATTCCCCGCAGCAGATTTGTGCAGCGGGCAGAAGGGCAGCACAAGACGGTAATTGAGGCTTTTCCAGAAAGCGAGATGGCAAAGGAATATCGGATTCTGGCAAAGCGAGTGCTGGAGATCTGTGGAAAAGGAGGGCAAAAAAATGCCAGTGAATATGTGTGATTTTACCAGGACTCTTCAATATGCGTCTCCTGCGCGGGGCGGCTGGAGCATTGTGCGTATGGCGATGCAGGTGCCAGAAAGCTATCAACTGTTCGTCGGGCCCGCGGCGTGTATGCGCCACATCATGCTTTCCTCTATGGAACTTGGGATTGACGATCGCATTTCCTGGATGATGATACGGGAAGAGGATATCGTCTCTGGCAGTTATGAACAACTTATCTTGCAGAATGTGGACGAATTGCTAGGAAATATGAAGCCCAGGCCCCGGGTCTTTATGATCTTTGTGACTTGCATTGACAACTTGCTAGGGACAGATCATGAGGTGTTTTTAGGGCCACTAAACGAAAAGTACCCAGGGACAAAGACAATAGTCTGCTTTATGAATCCCATTACTGGAGATGGGCCGGCACCGCCAGCAGTGACCATACAGGACAGCATGTATTCCCTGCTGAAATTTCCTGAGAAAAAAGAACGAGCCGTCAACTTCATCGGAAGCAATCTGGCACCGGAACAGGATAACGAGCTGGTTTGCCTGCTCCAAGAATACGGATTTAAGACCAACCACATTAGCCAGTATCAGACTTTCGATGAATTTCAGACTATGGGTTCGAGTGTGCTCAATATTGTAACAGCGCCACTGGCGCTATATGCCGCCAAACAGATGAAGCTGCGCTATGGGCTAGAGTATCTCTACCTGCCGGTCAGTTACACCTTTGATGAAATTGAGCAGGGAGTAAAGAGGGTATGTGAAGTGCTAAAACTGCCGGTTCCGGATTTATCAGAAACACGCCATGCAGCAGAGGATAAAGTGAAGGAGACGGCAAAAGCCCTAGATGGCCAGTCCATCTGTATCGACTATGCCGCTACTTATCGAACTTTTGGACTGGCCAGGCTGCTACTAGAATACGGATTCCAGGTGGACGCCTTATATGTGTCCGAGTGTCTTCCGGTGGATCGAGAGCATATGAAGTGGATTAAGGAAAACCATCAGGAAGTAGCCGTTCTACAGCCCGAGCGCTTTTCCATGGTGGGCAAAGAGCAGGACAAGAAAGACGCACTATGCATTGGCTTTGAAGCGGCCTATTATACAGGATCGCCCCATGTGGTTCCACTGGCGGCAGACGGGGAGCATTACGGGTTTGCAGGGGTGATATCCCTGATGAAAAAAATACGCAGGGAAAGCAAGCATTCATATGATTTGGAACAGCTGGTAAAAGACAGCGGATTGGTGGTGTGATATGAAACAGGTATACTTACAACTTCCTCCATTTGCGCCTGATTATTCAGGTGTATGCTCTGCGCTATTTGAGTTGGGAGGTATGATTATTATTCACGATGCCTGCGGCTGTACCGGCAATTATACAGGATTTGACGAGCCGCGCTGGTATGGATCAAAAAGCAAAGTGTATTGCTCGGTGTTGCGCCAAATAGACGCGATTATCGGGGATGATGAAAAGCTGATTGGCAGGATATTAGAAGCGGCGGAAGAGATGAAACCGAAATTCATCTGCATCACAGGGAGCCCTGTGCCCATGGTCATAGGCACGGACTTTCAGGGCCTTGCCAGAGAAGTGGAACAGCGCACAGGACTGCCTTCCTTTGGATTTGCCACCACGGGGCTGAAATTATATGACTCAGGTGTGGCCGATGCCTTTCTTGCCCTTGTCAAGCGGTTTGTAAAAAAGGAGGAGACCGTGCCTGGCCGAATCAATCTCTTGGGGCTGACGCCGCTGGATTTCTATACCGATTCGAACGCACAAGACATCAAAGCTGCATTGGAAGCATGGGGTTATACCGTTGGCGCATCTATTGCCATGGGCACTACTCTGGAGGATATCGCTACCTGTGGATCCGCTCAGGCGAATGTGGTGGTTTCTCAAAGCGGGCTGAAAATGGCCAAATATATGGAAGAACAGCTAGGGATCCCATATGTGGTCGGAGTACCGGTGGGAAAAGCGACATGGCTTATGAAGGCTTTAGAGCAGGCGTGCAGGGAAGGGAAAAGCGTGATACCAGAGCCAGTTGTCGGTGGAAGACGGGTGCTGATCATGGGAGAACAGGTGATCTCAGATGCTATCCGGCGCTATCTCATGGAAGAGCAGGGCCTTTTGGGAATTTCGGTAGTAAACATCTTTACACCTTGCCCAGAGATTGCAGGGCCGGAGGATTTTCAGGCCACAGGCGAAAAGGAGTTAGGGGCACTGGTCAACGGCGGTAGTGAAACAGTCATTGCCGACCCAATGCTGGGTTGGCTGTTAAAACCAGGCAGTAACACTCAGTGGATCGATTTCCCCATACCCGCGGTGTCCAGCAAAATTAACTGGAAAAAATGCGTGCCGTTTATTGGGAAAAAAGCGGAAGCACTGGCAAAACAGATCTAAAGTATGGCAGCTGCCAACTTAGAAATATTATATTTTATCAAAGAAAGAAGGTATGGTATGAAAAGGACGTTAACCATTGTACTAGCAGTTGTATTATGTATGGCATTTATGCTCACAAGCTGCTCCTCACAGGAGACAGCCACTACTTCGGAACAGCCTCAGGAAAGTACAGCTTCTGAAGCACCGGTTTCCGAAGCGCCGGCAGAAGAGCCAGAAGAATCTCAAGGGACGAAAACTGTAGTAGACCATGCGGGAAATGAAGTAGTACTTCCAGCAAATGTAGAGCGAGTGGCAATTGGCGGATTGACACCGTTGACCTCTGTTTACTGTATGTTCATGGGATCTACAGAGGGGTTAGTAGGCATTCATCCGGATTCTAAGAACGCTGCGGTCAATTCCATCTTAGGGGAAGCATACCCAGGGCTGGCCGATATTCCAGACGGCTGGGCCAGTGGCGATGAAATCAATGTAGAAGAACTCATAGCGCTGGACCCAGATGTAGTGTTTTATAATGCCGATGTGACGGCAAACTATGAAGCGCTGTCGGCAGCGGGGATCCCAGCAGTGGGTTTTTCCACTACCCTATTCGACGATTACAATACCATTGACAATTTTAATGCCTGGATTGAGTTATTAGAAGAAGTAATGGGGCCATCCGACCGCGCTGACGGGATTATCGCTTATGGCGAAGAAGTACAGAAAATGGTAGCAGATCGGCTGGCAAACATTTCCGAGGAGGAAAAACCAAATACACTGATCCTCTCTAATTACAACGAATCTGCCATCACTGCAGGTGGCACCAGCTATGCCAATTACTGGATTACCAGTACTGGAGGAAACAACGTAGGTTATGAGGTGGGCGCATTTGTAGCAGAAGTGAATATGGAACAGATTTACAAATGGAACCCAGATGTAATCTTCTTAAACAGCTTTTCTGCCTATACTCCAGAAGACCTATACAATAACACGGCAGTAGAAGGGCACGATTGGAGTGGCGTGGCAGCCGTCCAAAACCAGCGGGTATATAAGATCCCACTGGGCATGTACTACTGGTTCCCACCGTCTTCCGACTCACCGCTGATGCTCCAGTGGATGGCAAAACAGATGTATCCTGAGCTGTTTGAAGATCTAGACATCCAGCAGGAAATCAAAGATTATTACAGTGAATTTTACGGGCTGGAACTCACCGACGAACAGGTAGATCAGATTCTGAACCCGACGCCGGAATCTGCAGCTGCATTCTAGGCACATGAGCACGCTCAGAAAAAACCATGTACTGCGGAATTTGATATGGATTCTACTGCCCATTCTGACGGCAATTTTCTGCATGGGTATTGGTAGAATGTCCTTATCCCCTGGCGAGATCGTTTCTAACTTAGCGCAAATTATCGTAGGCGGTCCGGACAGCGTGGATCCCCAGATATACAGCGTATTGATCAACGTGCGGCTGCCTCGCATGATTTTGGCGGGATTGTGTGGTGCAGGGCTTTCAGTATCCGGCGCGGCATTTCAGAGCATTTTTTCCAATGCTCTGGCCACGCCGGATACCCTGGGCGTTGCGGCTGGCTCCAGTTTTGGCGCAGCATTGGCTTTGCTCTTCGGAGCTGGGATGATCGTCGTACAGGTGAGTGCACTTGCCGTTGGATTTATCGCTGTGGGCTTGACGTACATGATAAGCCGTCAGAAGGGCGGGACGAGTACTGTTATGGTAATCCTCTCGGGCATGGTGATTGCCGCTCTGTTCGAAGCAGGGATCTCCATTATCAAGTTCATCGCAGATACCGAATCCCAGCTTCCTGCCATTACCTATTGGCTGATGGGGAGCCTGGCGAGCATCAGCTACAGCAGTTTGGCCCTAGGCGTTCCCTTCATTTTGGTAGGATTGGGCCTGATCTTTGCCATGCGTTGGAAGCTCAATGTGCTGATGCTCAGTGAGGATGAGGCAAAGACAATGGGCATCAATATCAAGGTGATGCGTGTGGTGATCGCGCTGGCAGCCACCATGATTACAGCTTCTTGCGTCTCCATGTGTGGACAGGTAGGATGGGTGGGACTGCTGATCCCCCATATTTGCCGAATGATGTTCGGCAGCAACAACCAACATATTATTCCAGCGAGCATCAGTTTGGGAGCTGTATTTTTGCTGATTATGGATACTGTTGCGCGCAGTGCCACGGCGGCAGAGATCCCGATTTCCATACTCACCTCGGTGATTGGCGCTCCTTTCTTTATCGCTCTGCTAAAAAAGACAAGGGGGTCTAATCTGTGATTTTTGAAGTGTCCGGTGGCTGCTTTGGATATCATGGCGGCAAGGAGATCTTAAGAGACCTGAATTTCCGCGTGCCAGAGGGAAGAGTGCTTGCCATCCTAGGCCCAAATGGTGTGGGTAAGACGACGCTGCTCAAGTGCATGATGGGGCTGTTAAACTGGAAACGAGGAGAGAGCAGGATTGATGGGAAGGACATCCGGCATTTCCCAGTGCGAGAGCTGTGGAAGAAAATTGCCTATGTTCCGCAGGCAAAGGGAAATGCCCTGCATTATACCGCGGAAGAAATGGTGGTATTGGGGCGGTGCGCCCATTTGGGCATGCTGCAACAGCCCAAAAAAGAGGATTTGCAGATTGCAGAAGCAGCCATTGCCCAGGTGGGAGTATCTCATCTCAGCGGAAAACTGTGCTCACAGATGAGTGGGGGAGAGCTGCAGATGATCCTGATTGCCCGCGCCCTGACGACTCAGCCCTCCATGCTGGTGTTGGATGAGCCAGAATCCAATTTGGATTTTAGAAATCAATTGATCATTCTAGATATTATCAAGAGGCTGTCCAGAGAAAATGGAATTTCCTGTGTATTCAACACCCATTATCCAGATCACGCTCTAAAAATATCCGACGATGCGCTACTATTAGATAAATCGGGAACGAGTATTTTTGGAAGTAGTGAAGAGGTAATTTGCAGGGAAAATATGGAGAAATCATTTGAAGTGGAGGTCTATATTGAGCATTTGAAAGTGGGCAAAACAGAAGTTGCCTCGGTGGTACCGCTTTCGATATTATAGCCATTTTGCCTGCTGCCCTAAGGGGCGATATGTTTTATCAATCTTGAAAGAGAAAATCCCGACCGAATGCCGCTATCTTGTATTTTGTGCCTGCGGCAATCCATCGGGATTTTAATTTCTTTATGAGCTTTAGAAAAACGCAAGTTAGATCATCATACCAAACAGTCCATCACATAGAAAATGAATTACTCTTCTTCCTCGTCCAGTACAGCGTTATGGTAAACATTTTGCACATCGTCGTTGTCCTCTAGCATGTCGAGAAGCCGTTGGATTTTTTGTTGATCCTCACTGCTCAAATTTACTGTGTTCTGGGGAATCATATCCAGCTCAGCAGATAGGAAGGAATACCCAGCCTGTTCTAGCGCCTCTCTGACAGCGGAAAAATCCTCTGGAGCGGTGATGATTTCAAAAACGTCCTCATTTTTATTGAAATCCTCAGCCCCTGCATCCAGAGCTGCCATCATCAGTTCCTCTTCGTCCACATTGCCGTCGTCTTCGATGACAATCATACCCTTGCGGTCGAACATCCAAGACACACAGCCGTTAGCGCCCATAGAGCCTCCGTTTTTGTCAAAGGCATGTCGAATGTCTCCGGCAGTTCTATTTTTGTTGTCGCTCAAGGCTGTGACGATAACAGCTACACCGCTGACGCCATATCCTTCATATGTCATCTCTTCGTAGTTAATACTGCCCAGTTCTCCAGAGGCCTTTTTAATAGAGCGGGTAATATTGTCATTGGGCATATTATTGGCCTTAGCCTTGGCAATAACGTCCCGCAAGCGGGAGTTCATATCCGGATTACTGCCCCCTTGCTTGACGGCTACAGCTAATTCTCTGCCAATTTTGGTGAAGATTTTGCTGCGTTGAGCATCTGTTTTCCCCTTTTTATTTTTGATAGTAGACCATTTGGAATGACCTGACATACACCATACACCTCATTTTTACAAAATACGTAAAAATAGTAGCACACTTGCGCAATTTTTTCAAGGCAATAGGTTGAGAAAATCGCCAACCGTATCCGCCAAAGCGAAATTCTCCGGAACCTCACCGATAATGACATTTTCCGCAATGAGAATATCGTTGGAAACTTCAACCAAATGGCTGGTATTGCCGATGAGTACACTCATTTCACAGCTAATGCGTATGTATGCCTTGTGGAGCGTCTGGTTAATGCCAACAGACTCAAATTCGGTATAAAAGCTGCTGTTAACAGCACTCTCCGGCCGCAGGTTTACATGGATATTGGGCCCCCAGCCGCTGGAAAGCTGCCCTCCCAACAGATTGCCTAGGGGAATATCCAGGCCTTCTTGACATAGCTCATTGAGCCGCTCTTGGGTTAAAGAAGCTGTGGTGCCTGCAATTTGGTTCATGAGCAACGTGTTGGATTGAATGAGCAAAATATTGCCCTCCTCATCCCGAGTCACTTGGGAAAATTCGGTGACATCTTGGATATCCTGCATGGCAATATTTGATGTCTCATCGATGCTTTTGAGTGCCATCTCTCGGAGGAGTACAGTGGACTGATCCAGAAGGGCAGGCCGGATGGAGAGGTCTATTACGTATAAAAGGATGGAAATGATCACTGCCAAACCGATAAAGACATATCTTTTTTTGACTTTGCTACCTGGTTTTCGTTTCATAAAACTACGTTGCATTCCTTTCTATAAGCAAAAAAGTTTGCCTTCTTGCGACAAAGTTCATATAATATTTACAATGAATTTTAGTTACACTACGATCTTTCCGTGATACAATGATGGTAGGTATTTCAAAATTAATGTTGTATACTATATGATATATTCGGTAAGGATTTCTTATGTGACCTATTTTTAGGAGGTAAATAGATGAAAGAAAGATTAAACCTGTTTTTTCAGAGCGTTTCTCGCTTGTTTAGGCGAATAGGAGCGTGGTTTGGGCAGGTTTTTCATACCATTTCTGTGAAATGGAAGAGCATATGGAAAAGAGCTGCGGATGGTGATGGCCAAAACAACAGCGAACTTTTAGAAGAAATCGCCTCTTTGGATGTACATGGCAAGGCACATTCGGATGAAAATGCAGAGGGCAGCGCCCAAAAAGAGAACGTATCGGTGCCGGTCTCTGCAGAGGCAAAGCAATTTGGCAGTATTTTTAAAAAGAGAGATAAAAAGAGAAACTTTGTGTTGAGCGTCATGGGAACTACATTAAAAATGGGAATTGTGGCATTTTTAATGGTCATAGCCATCTGCTTGGGCTCGGTGGCAGGGGTTGCCAGTGCCTATTTAGAGACAACTCCTTCTTTGGATATTCAAAAAATAGAGGACCAATCTCTCACTTCTTATATATACGATGCCAATGGGGATTTGATCACCGCCTATACGGGGGTGGAAAACCGCGATTGGGCATCAATTGACGAGATTCCTCTGCTCCTTCAGCAGGCGGTTATTGCGGTGGAAGATGTTCGTTTTTATAACCACAATGGTGTGGACTTAAAGCGTCTAGTAGGCGCATTTGTCAATAACCTCACTTCGGATAGTGTTCATGGAGGAAGTACCATTACCCAGCAGCTCATTAAAAACCAGTTGCTCACCTCTGAGAGATCCTATAAGAGAAAGATCCAAGAGGCGTATTTAGCCATGGAGCTGGAAAAGGAATACTCCAAAGATGAGATTTTAGAGGCCTATCTCAATACCATTCCCCTAGGGGGAAGCAATTACGGTGTCAAAGCAGCTGCTAAGGATTATTTTGGGAAGGAACTAGATCAGCTCACGTTGCGGGAAATGGCGTGCCTTGCGGGTATTACTCAGTATCCCTATGCCTATAATCCCAGAAGGGCGTATTATGTTACGGGGGATCCTACAGCGCTCAACGAACGGATTGACACAGTGTTAGAGCGGATGTATACGGCGGGCTACATCACAAAAGAACAGTATGAACAGGCGCTAAATGATGAGATTCATGTGATAGAGGAATCAGAAATTCACGAGATATACGATATGCCCTATTTTGTAGAATACGTAGTAGATGACGTGATCGACCAATTCCTCAAACAGAGAAACCTAGAGGATACCAGTGAGAATAGGGCGGCCATTGAAAATGAAATTATGACAGGAGGGTATCATATCTATTCTACAGTGGATCCGGAGATTCAGAATACTGTTCAGCAGGCGCTGGAGGAGTTTGACTATCCCAGTATGGCGGACTCTCAGTATAATGTTCAGCGGATCAAAAATGAAGATGGCACTATCACAGAAAAACCAATGCCTCAGGCGGCAGCAGTGGTGATCGACCATCATACCGGTCAAATTAAAGCAATTGTGGGGGGAAGAACGTCCCCTACCGAAAAGAAGACACAGAATTTAGCAGTAAAAAGCGTGATGGTAGGATCGTCCATAAAGCCGATAGCTGTCTATGCGCCGGCAGTGGATAAAGGTGCATCGGACGCTACCATTATCCCAAATATTCCGGTAAAAATTGAAGGATGGTCTGGAAAGGGATATCCTTCTATCCCTAAAAACTCTTATGGCCCCACCACCATTAGAGAGGGCGTGCGCCGATCTCTCAATGTAGTGGCAGTGCGCACACTGATGGACTATGTGGGGTTTGAAGAGTCCACCAACTACTTAGTGAGTATGGGTGTGGATCCTGCCCATATTAATCAAGATGGACCTGGCTTGGCCTTGGGAACTTCTGGTATTAGTATGCTGGAACTGACAGGTGCATATGCCACGATTGCCAATGAGGGGGTCTACCTAGAACCACTTTCGTTCACAAAAGTCGTGGACAGCAAGGGAGAAGTGATTTTAGATGCAGAGGAAATTCGCGATAAACGTCAAGTCTTTAAAGCTTCTACCTCCTATGTGGTGACAGAAATGTTAGAAGAGGTAGTAAACAGCGGGACGGGAACTCGTGCTAACTTTGATGGTATGACAGTAGCGGGAAAGACCGGCACAAATGACGATAATAGAGGGTTGGTATTTGCCGGGTATACACCATACTATACTTCCTGTGTGTGGATCGGAGAGGAATATGACCATCCCATTCAATCCAGTGCCTCGGCCTCTTCCTATGCGACAAGGCTGTGGCGAAGTTACATGGAAAAGATCCACGAAGGATTAGAAGATAAGGAGATCATCGATAAGACCCCAGAGGAATTGGGATTGGTGAGGCGGACCATCTGTTCTGTATCGGGCATGTTGGCTACGGATACCTGTAGAGCAGACTCTGGTGGACATACGCCGGTTTCCGGTTGGTATCTGCCTGAGACGGCACCTACCGAGTACTGTACGTGGCATCAGTCCGGCAAAGTGTGTACAGTAAGCGGAGCAGAGGCAGGGCCCTATTGCCCAGAAGAGCTGTGTGAGACCAGTGGAATGTTAGTGCTGCCCAATGACTCCATCTATTGGCAGCTATCCAGCTCTCAGCTACAGTCCATTCTCCCCAACGCGGTGAGAAAATACTCGTCTTCGGAAGAAGGCGCGACAACTTGTCCGATTCATACAGAGCAATGGGCACAGACGAACGAGCAGATTACTCAGCTGACTCCATCTGCCACGTCGGCGATAAACAACGCTCAGAGTACATTGAGTTCCTATGGCAGTCAAATGACGCAGCAACAGATGGATTCTATCAATCGCTTGATCACGGATTTAGATAACTACGTAAAGGGAGTTGACTTAGATACTGCTGCCGGTGAATTGCAAGATCCGATTGTCTTACAGCAAAAGATCGATGCGCTCAATAACATGGTAGCAGATGTTCTAAATAATCTAACCCCAGTAGAGCCAGAACCAACCCCATCACCAGAGCCAACGCCCTCGGAAGAGCCAGCTGCTTCTCCAGAGGCGTAGGGAAGGTGTGCTTGAAGGAGAGATATGAAGATGTATTCTTATCCCTTATATAGACCGCCCAGCGAGGCGTATAGTTTGATTTTGCAAATTACAGAGGGTTGTTCCCACAACCGTTGTGAGTTTTGCTACATGTATAAAGATAAGAGCTTTCGCGTTAAAAGCGAGGAAGAGATCAAACAACATCTGGTTTTGGCCAAACAACACTACCCCCAGCCCAGACGAATCTTTTTAGCAGATGGCAATGTGTTGTGTCTGAAAACAGAGCAGCTCGTTTCCCTTTTAGGCGCGATTTTCCTCTGCTTCCCCGATGTGGAGCGTATTTCTGCTTATGCAGGGCCTAAAGACCTGCTGAGAAAGGATATGGCGCAGCTTAAGGAAATTCATCAAGCAGGGCTAGATTTACTGTATCTGGGAGTGGAAAGCGGCAGTGCGCATGTTTTAGACGATATGAAAAAGGGTGTCAATCCCCAAGAAATGATGGAGGCTGGCCAAAAGGCAAAAAAGGCGGGATTTGGATTATCCTGCATGATCATCTCAGGATTAGGAGGGATCAGTAGGCTAGAGGAACACGCAGTTGAGTCTGCCAGAGTAATCTCGGCCATTGATCCGGATTATTTGGGATTACTGACTTTAATGCTAGAAAAAAATACGCCATTATATGATAGAGTGCAAAGAGGAGATTTTTGTGTTCCTACAGGTGAGCAAGTTTTGGAGGAGACAGCGCTGTTTTTGGAGAACGTCCAATTAAATAAATGCGTATTTCGCTCCAACCACGCTTCTAACTATGTTGCACTCCGAGGTATTTTGAATGAAGAAAAAGAAAAATTACTGAGGCAATTAGAAAGAGCACGCGTTAACCATCAGCTAAAGCCGGAGAACTTTAGAAGATTATAGGCTGTTTTGTGGATAAATATTGAAATAAGTTAGATGGGAAAAGGTGAAATCTGTAAAAAACATCTGAAACGAGGGCGAGAATATTTTGACTTAACACAATATCTAGTGTATTTTTTTAGCGAATTAATACAAATATTACATTAATTTGTAAAACCCTATTGTAAAATTTTTTGAATATGCTACAATAGAATCGATATAAAAATAAATTAAACAGATATTCGACAAATATCAAAAATCCTTCTTCTATGAAGGATTTTGCTGTTTTATAGGGTTTGTCGAATTATGTAAGGAGGAAATGGACGAATGTCGAAAAAAATTAAGGTGCTCATTGTAGAGGACAATGCCTATCTAACCAAGACGATTGAAGACTACTTTGGTACCAGGGATCGGGTTGAAGTGGCTGCAAAGGCGGAAAATGCAAATGAAGCTTTGGAATTGGTGCAAATAGTCAAGCCAGATGCCATTATTATGGACATCATCATGCCAAAGTCAGATGGGTTTTATTTGCTAGAAAAACTAGCCTCTGGCCAGTATGGGCCGCTCCCCAACATTATCGTGTTATCAGCACTGGGCGATGAAGTCCTCATCAAAAAGGCATTTGACTTGGGCGCGAAGTACTACATGGTAAAACCCTTTGATCTAGAACTTCTCTATAAAAGAGTCTTAGATCTCTTCAATATGCGGACCTTTGCAAAACCTGCAGAAAATAAGGCAGTGATGAGTAAATCTTTGGATGAAAAAATTACGAGCATCTTCTTAAGCGTGGGCATTCCAGCTCATATCAAAGGATATCAATTTTTACGAGAAGCCATTAAAATGGTAGTCAAGAACCCCGAAGTGATCAATTGCATTACCAAAGAATTATATCCTGGAATCGCAACCATGTTTGAGACATCAGCCAGTAAAGTGGAAAGAGCAATTCGACATGCCATTGAGGTGGCTTGGACGAGAGGAAAATTGGAAAATATCAATCAAATTTTTGGCTACAGCATTTATACAAAAAACGACAAACCCACTAATGGAGAATTCATTGCACTCATAGCAGATCGACTTATCATGGAACAAACCGCATAATGTGTAATATTTGTGGATAAATTAAAAAAAGAAATAGCTTGCTAAGGATATATTGTCAAGAGATGTGGATAATGTGGATAACTTATGAACCATTGCCGTAAGTTATCCACATTTTTTTGACAAATGACACATTTATAAAAAGCACCAGATTATATTTGCCCTTCAAGTTGTGCATAATATTACTATACATGACATGAAAAGGCAGGAATGAGCATGAGCGATCGAACCATTGATACGATACGCAAAGAAGTAGGTGTGCTAAAAGGGAGGCAGGTTTTTTTAAAAACGCTAGGTGGTCGGCAAAAAAAGCAGGTGATCAGCGGTATCTTGACAAAAACCTATCCTCAAATATTTATTATTACCACCTGTGAAGATGGGACAGAGCGAAATTTAAGTTACTCTTATAGCGAAATTCTAACTAACCATATTAAACTCACCCAGATGTAAAATAGCTCTTATAATCGTAAACGATATGGCCGGTTTGTGCATCCTCAAATAAAAGCCAGTAACCGGCCTGATTTTCCTTGGAGATGAAAAATGTGTCGAATCCCTTGAGCCAGGATGGGCTACTCATGGAGTATTTTCCAGGTACCGCAATGGCTTTTAACACCATTTTATTGTTATGGTAAATCTCACCCAGCAAATAGTGCCATTTTCCGCGGGAAAGGGGATAGGTTACTTTATACCAGTGGGCATTGGGGAAGATGTGGCTAAAGGGTTCCGCCACAATAATCTGTCTATCTTCTTGCAGGCAAGGAGCATCTCCCTGTTGGGCAGGGGCGTGGGAGGAACGGCTATCTGACTCTTGCCGGACAGTGGAAGTCCTCATGCTTTGTCTCCTAATACTATCTGTAGATGGAGTGATCTCCCTGTGCTTGCCAACACTGTTTTGAGACGAAGCGTCTCTTGCTTGCGTCGCAGGACGAGCAGTGCTTTTAGCAGGAGTTTCCTGCTGCACCGCTGACGAAGATTCATATTGCTGTTTTGATGTGGGTAAAGAGGTATCTAGCTGACGCTTTACTGGAGCACCATTATTATTTGGGCTTTGGGGGTAAGAGGCAGCAGTTGAGCTCTCTGCGCCTTTTTCTCTAGGCTGTCCATCCAAATCTGTCTTTCTGGACGTTTGCTCCGTGGGAGGATTGCCATCCGTGAAAGCCTGTCGGTTGGATTTCGCATCATTGCGGAGCACTCCTCTGTGATTAGGGGAATTTACAGGATGCTGACGGTTCCTTTGCGCTAAAACATCGCGATGATGGACAACGGGCTGTTGTGCTGAGTCAGGAAGAGGAGAATCTGCCTTTTTTGTTGGTTTTCCTGTAGAACGAGTGTAAGATTTATTTTGACTACCAGTTTGAGAGAAACTTGGATTCTGTGGGGTCAAAGAACTAGGGCTGCTTTGTATCTTTGGGGATTCAACAGAGTTTGGATCCTTCTGAGCCATAGGCCTTAAGGTGTCTTGTCCTTTCTGATCAAGAGACTGGTTTTCTCTAGAGGAATCTTTCCGATTTTGATTTTGGGTGATGGTGCTGTCGTTGACCTGATACTTGTGCACTTCTGGATGGGGCGATGAAGCCATATAACTGGTGCCTGAGATATTGCCTGCAGGGGAAGAGGACTGTCGAGTCCCATCGTTTTTTGGTGAAGGTATATTTCCAGAGCTAGCTGGAAAGTGACTCTGGCTGCTTACTTGCTGCGACGGTTGATCAGCTGACTTTGCAGCTGTAGCCGGCTTTTCTGCTGTCTCAGATGGCTGATGAGAGGGTTTGACAGCGGTTTTAGCAGGTGGGGTAGAATTATTTGCATGATCAGAGTCCATAACTGGTGCCTTCTGTCCGGCAGTATCGTCCTTTTGTATAGGCTCCTGCTTAGAAGGTTGGTTTTGCTTCTTTTTTTGATGTTTTGCTTGGTAAAAGAAAATAAGATCAGGCCAGTTGATTTCTCTCCCCAGATTCCCTCGAAGCACAAAACGGCAGCCAGAAGGCTCACCCTGGATGACAGCTAATCCAATTACCCCATCTAACGGCCAAGAAAATGGGCTCATTATGAGCTGACCTGCACCAGGCGCAAGCTGCCTTTCTACAAATGACTTATTCTGTAAAAAAACACATAAAGTCATATTAGGCTCGGTAAGTACAGAATTTTCATTTTCAAATATGATTTTTAATGTGTTGTCTGCCTTAATGAGTTTAACAGGTACACTGTCCTGAAAATTCCCCGTATTAGATTTTAAAATGGTTTCACGCTGCATAAAAGACATAAAAACGCCCCTTTCCACCAAGATGATGATTTTTCACAAAAATCTTGGGTTACAGTTTATCATTATGAGGGCAGAAAAGAGAGTATGCAAAATGCATGCACAAAAAATGAGCTAATGGCCAATACCGCTTAAAAAGAAAAGTTTGATTTGTAGTATTGGGGTGATTTAAACCAAGTAGAAAGATCAGGCGACATAGGCCTATAGAAAAAATAAAAGCCAAGTCTTCTCACGAATACTTGGCTAAGTATACAATATGGCTGCCGTTAAGACGCTAGCGTTTGTAGTGCCGATAAGGGTGGTAATCCAGGTCAGAACGCCTACGCACATGGCCACGCCTTCTCTTCTTCTTTCTAGTCGTAACAGCTTTGATGATGATAAAAATGATAATCACCGCCGGAATAATCATCCACCAGAGCAAATCCTGGGTATTAATGCCACCTAGCGACTCCATAGGAGTAGGTTCTACAGTGGTTGAGGGCCCTTCAAATCCAGCTTCATTCATATCACGAGAGGCGACAAGATCCGTCTCAAATAGGGCAGTGTCGTTATAGTAGATAGTAGCAGTCCCAACAATTTGATTTTGCTTAAAGGGTGCAGAAAGCCCGCTGGTATAATTGGGCTTGATGGTAATAGAACTCTTGTCGTTTTGGATGCTCTCATAGATCTCTGTAGGGATGGTCAACGTTGCGATGTTTGAACTTACTTGCGGGTTAAACTGCATCTGCCCCTCAAAGGGATCATTTTGGTCGGCATTTTCAATCTCTTCTGTGACAGACAATGAGGAGAAAAATTCGCTGGAATCTATTACGGAATAATTTTCAAAGCCATAGTCCAAAAGATCCGTAGCCAGCGTCCAACGCTCCTCTTTGCCATCCGAATGGTCCCCAAAGACCAAAGCGATGAACTCTTTATCTCCCCGTTTTGCTGAGGCAATGAGACATCCACCAGCGGCAGAAGTGGTACCTGTCTTCATTCCATTGGTTCCCTCATATACATAGTGTTCATTGCCTGCCTTTGCGGCAAATAGTAGGCGATTTGTATTTTTTAAATGCATGGGGTTTTCGTGCTTATTCGTAGGTTCAACAGTATGCTCCTTAGTAGAACAGTACCTCATAAAATCGTCGTTGTTATAAGCTGTCACTGCTAGAATTGCCATATCCCGAGCAGTGGTATAGTGTTCTTCATCAGTGAGGCCGTGAGGGTTGACAAAGTGCGTGTGAGTCATTCCCAGCTCTTTTGCCTTTTGGTTCATCATATCGGCAAAGCCCTCGATGGATCCACCGATCGTCACGGCGATAGTAGCGGCTGCATCGTTACCAGATACCAGTGCAGCACCGTAGATTAAATCGTCTAACGTCATTTCCTCATACTGAATGAGCCCCATCAAGCTGGAGTCAGAGGAAAAACGGTTTACCTCGGCGCCAGCAGTCACCATCTGGTCCAAATCGCCGTGTTCCAGCGCCAATAGAATGGTCATGAGTTTTGTGGTACTAGCAGGGTTGATTCGCTCTTCACTATTGTGCTCTACTAAAATAGTGCCGTTTTTAGCATCTACTAGCATATAAGAGTTCGATTCATACTTGGATTGGTCAAAAGCATTGGAGGGAGAGGCCATGACAAGTGGCTCTATCCCAGTATTCTCAGGACTTTCAACACTGCTGTCCCCTGAAGTGGAAGGGGCAGGACTTTCTGAAGTAGTGGGCTCTTCTGTTTTGGTGATGGTAATATCGCCGGTCTTAGCAGATTGGGCATAGGTCGTGCCTACAAAACAAAATAGTGTGAGCAATACCAGCAGCACAGCCAGGAGTTTTTTTGGCATATTCAAATATATTCATCCTCTCACATTCAATATATTACAACATTATAACAAAAATTGAGGATATTGTACATATTACGCCAAAATTATTATATATTTTTTAAAGGAGATTTTTATTTAAATAACAGATTGGCAAGTGCTTTGCCTTGGAAAAGCAAATACTGTCGAATAAATACATGTTATGGGGAATGGGTCCATTGCGATAAGGGGTGAGCTCCACCAAAATGCCTGGACGGTCGAACTCTGCACGAAACCAATTTTCAAACCCTGCCGCGTATACTGCTGGATCGCTGGAGACGGGCATGATGTGGTACCCGCTAGAGCGAGCCATTTCCACGGCGATGGGCTTAGAACGAGAAAATAACCCCAAACTGTTGGAATCTAAAAAGTAAATCTCCTCTCCTTTGGCGTGAAAGGTAATGGCAATGTGGAAATCCACCGTGTGGCAAAGGCGCATCAGCGTGCGCACCTCTGCTTCCGTCGCAGGCGCATATCCCTTAAATAACTCGGAGGCTGGAGAAAGTACAGTGGAGTATTTTTCCTCCCAGAGACAAGGGTAGTGCCGGTTTAAATCCACACCATTGATATTGGCCTTCCACGTCTCATATCCTCCACTGATACGCGGCATCTTCATAGCGGCAGGGG